>SDBU01003969.1_pt1 | contig 18475 bp, 15 predicted proteins | sample 2277071 | NCBI WGS metagenome assembly SDBU01 (sample SAMN10397929, study PRJNA504765) | marine sediment metagenome | isolation source: marine sediment core GS08_GC12, 126 cmbsf | place: Arctic Ocean: Gakkel Ridge, Loki's castle | collected 2008 | reverse complement strand
GTCGGCGTTCTGACCTGCCTGGTAGCGTACTTTTTTCAGGATGGTTTGCCACCGCCAGGCCTGGAAGAAGGTGATGTTGATAGGAGCGGAAATATCGAAGTCGGCGACCTGACGTATCTGGTGGCTTACCTCTTCCAGAGCGGTCCGCCGCCGCCGTCGTGTTAGTAGCTATGGCCAAACGAGCCGGACAGGTTTTGCCTATTCGGATTACGGGTCACAACAGACCTGAATAGACTTCACAGGACGTGGTTCTGGTCTTGATCAGGACCACGGCCAAATACTGCCAGCAGGTAGTAACACCCCGGATAGGCATGTTCAAACACTCGTTCGGCTCCCACTTGAGCGGCCAGCAGGTCTAATCCGGCCAGAACATCGTCCAAAATGGCCGGGCGGTGCACGTATAGTTGCTGAAACTGTGGATGCTGATATATCCGGTTTTCAATCGGAGTCCAGAAACGAAAGTGAGTTCCGGCCGGCGGCGGCTGATAGGCCTGGCCGGGAGCGGTGAGGGTCAGCACCACGTACTTGGGGGCACGGTCCAACAGGTAGATCGGATCATATTGCTTTTGCAGGAACAGACCCCGGCTGCGGGCGATATGGCGATCCGTCAGTCCTGAAATGTCGATAATGGTTTGCCGGATGCACCGGTAGCCGACAATCCCAATATCCATCAGCGCCACCGACTCACTCGGCCGGCACGCCTCTCCCCTCAACCAGTCGGCCAGTGCCCGGTGCCCGGTTTCATAACCGCCTGCCCGAAGCTCGGTATTTCGGTGAAACTCGATTCTGTTTTCAGTCTGGATAAACCATTGCGCCACCACCAAGACCGGCAGTGCCAGCAGACCCAACCAGGCGGCTCGACCACGCATCAGGCGGGTTGCCGCCATCCCCCAACCGACAACCACAAAACAGGACATCAGCGGTAAATACGGTATAACAAAACGCCAGCCGAGCATCCAGTCGGTCCCGGTCACAAACGGCAGCAGGATACCGCCGAAAGTAATGACTCCCAGAGGTACGACAGCCTTGAGCAGGGGACGTGACAGGACGTGACCGATCAACGAGAGAGTTATTCCCACCAGGCCAAAAAACGAAGACAGTACCCCCAGTGAGATATATTCCCAGGCGTTTTCCCTGAGGAATCCCCCGGCCTTGGCGTAGTATGTATTAGGCAGCCATTCACCGTCATAAAAGAAGTACCGGAAGATCAACTGTGCCGTCAGCACTGCTGCCACTGTCAGGCCGTTGATCAGCAGCAGGCGCCAGGGTCGACCGGGATTGTAAACGGTCGAGCTTGTCGTCACTCGCCGGTAAGAGATTCCCACGAACAACTGTGCCAGCCAAAAGAGCGCAAACAATAACATACCCTCCGGTCGGGTCAGCACCGCCGCCGCAAAAACCGCTCCCGAACCGTGCCACCTACCGGTGCGGGTTTCCCCGACAGCCAGCAGCACCGCCACTATCAGGCACATAGAGAAGAGCGTTGTCTCCAAACCGCTGGTGCTGTTAAGAGCAAACGCGGCATTGACGGCAACTATCGCAGCTGCTCCCAATGCCCAGAACGCCGCTTTCGAAACCGGACCTCCATACTTTGACAGCAATTCCCTGGTCAACAGCCAGGTCGCCAGGATAGCCACCAGCCCCCACAATACTCCCATGGTTTTGGCGGCGGGAGCGGCCGCGTCGGGACCGAACCAGCCTATCACAGGCGTCAGCAGCAGCATTTGCAGCAGACTGGTGTATCCCTCGACATGTTCACCGGGGTTGAAATACGGCCCCTCGCCCATTGCCAGAAGACGACTGTATCGAAATGTAATGTAGGCGTCGTCGTTGACATAGTGCCAGTAATAGAAGGCCTGGCCGACATAAACTGCCGCCACCAGGATCAGACAACCAATGACTACCCAGCGCAGTCTGCCCGAAGATGACTCTACTGTGATGAGCGACATAGTCCGGTCTCTCCCGTCTTCAGGTACGACGCACGATCGTTATCGGGCGACTGATCTTCATCCCCGGTCCCAGGGGTTGACTGAGGTCCCAGTTGTTGAACCAGCCGACGAATTCAAAATCGGTGCGGCCGGAGATAAAAAAGAGGAATTCCTGCGGATAGATGGCTCTCTTGATTTCAGTATCCTCGATGTGATACAGCCGGCCGTGGTCGTTGACTTCGAGTATAATCCTCTCGTCAAAAACCTGCTCTATCCGGTTGACCGGTTCCCAGGTAACGGTTGTCTCCACATTGATGCCGTCCCGTTCCATCTTCCAACTGGAACCGCCTTCAGCTTCCAAAAGCGGTTCATACAGGATGCACCAGTCCAGCAGGTACAACCCGCCGCGATTGAGTGCGCTCGCCACGGAATCGAAGTGTTTTACCAGTTGTTTGGTGCTGCCGGTGGCTAACGAACCCAACATGATGTATATGAAATCAACGGTTTCAGACAGAGTGAAATCAGTCATGTCGGCCTCGACCAGGTTTATCTCGACGCCGATCCGAGCAGCTTTTTCCCGGCTGTAGTCAAGCATGGCGCGGTTCAGATCGAGCCCCGTATAATGGTAACCGCGCCGGGTCAATTCTTCCAGGTGGGGGCAGTTACCACAGCCCAGTTCCAGCACCGACCGCACCGGTATTTTCGAGAAGCGTTGAAAACATTCCTCGAATAGCGCGGACTCGGCGGGAATGTCTCTGAATGAGAAGGCTACCTCATAATAGAGCGGGTTGTTATAAATGGTCGACATAGTGTATTCTCCCGGTACATCTCTTAAGCTTATCCATCCGGTTGCTTCCCGGCAGGCGGTGCAGGTTGGTAAACCCAGACTTCCCAGGAGGGATTGTGTTTTGGATTGAGCCGGTGCAGGACATGATCTATTAACGAAGGCTCGATATGGAGCACCATCTCAATCGGTCCCACCCGGCGAGTCAATGAATCCTCGTATAGCGACAAGTCTTCGGACACCGTTGGGTACAATAAGAAGTAATCAAAGAAACGGTCTGAATCTTCAGGCAATACTTGATCCAGATCCTGCCAGCTATAGCAATACGATCGTCCTATCGGTTGAAAGCCGCCATAGTAGTATGGCACGTTACGGTAATAATCTGGACTGAAAAACAGCACGTTGGGGGTGGTGGTCGACAGGCGCTCGATTCTCACCAACGGCTCCACCAGTCCCCGGTGTCCGTAATGAAACGTGAATGGGAAGAGCAAGAACAAGTTGATCGCGACAGCAGAACCGAACAAAGCGTAACGGAACTTCTTCATGCGAGAGAGGAACCCTTCCTCGGCGAAATGCTGCTGCAGAGCCAGCACCAGAATGACCACCAGCGCCGGCAGCATCGAAATCATAAATCGCTCCTGCCGGTTGTTAAGCATAGTGTGCACCAGCACAAAAGCGAGGGTGCTTACTACCAGCACCAGGTGCCGCCCGAAAAAACGTCGACGGCAAGCCAAATAGAAACCCACTACTGAAAACGGGGGGATGAAGTAAACCAGGATGACGCCAAAGTGGAGGAGAAACGAAGAATCGTACACCGGGCCGGTCTCTATGTTTTGGATCACATGATTTATCGTAGAGCCCATGAAGGTGCCCATCAGCCACCAATCGGCCAGTCCGGCCAACAGAATCGTAGCCAACAGCGCCACACCATAGCCCACAGGGGGTCGCAGGCGGCGATATTCGTACCACAGCACCAGCGGTATAATCCAGAAAGCCGCAACTATCTGGAACCGAATCATCCAGGCCAGCCCGGTGAACAGCCCGGCGGCCGCCAGCCAGCGCACGTGCGGTTCCTGCCGGTAACGGTAAAGGCAGTACAGCATCACCACCCAGAAGACGCCGGCCACCATTTCAATTGAATTGCGAACCGCCAGAAAAGGCATGACAAAGTGCGCCGCCATGAACAATCCGCCGACCGCCGCCCATTTAGTCGAACCGGACACCATCTCGATAATGCGGTAAACGGCCCAGATACCGATCAGGGAAAACAGGGCGTGACCCAGTCGCACACCGTACATGATGTCGTCCAGGGCATCAAAACCGAGAACGTGCACCAGCTTCATGTTGAAGAACAGGGCTACGGTGTACAGAGGAAAACGCGGGAAGGCTTCTGCCACCCGCCCTTTCCAATGCAACAGTCCGTCGGCTCCGAACAGTCCGTCCTGCAGCCAGCGATAGGCGACGTGAACTGTTTCGAAGTGGTCATCGGAGGCCATGAACCCCTTGGAGAAAATAGCGGCCAACAGACGCAGGAGGATAGCAGCTACCATCACCGCCACCAGCGGATGAGCTTTAATGTAGCGGATCATAATTAGCCATAGTTACGGCAGAGACGACCGGGAGACAAGGGTTAAATTGTGCCCAATTAAAAGCGGGTATTAGCGGCAAAGAGGATATTGAAGCAGCAGCCCATGTTCTCCGAATTCTGCTTGACGCGAGCTTCGTTGTCAGTTATACTCGTCACAAGGAGGACTATGTTCACTTTCCAGGCTTTACAAATACTGATTTTTCTTATTCCAGGATTCATTGCTTCTGCGGTATTGAATGCACTCGTTGTCAGAAAAGACAAGAATGAGTTTGGCCGAATAGTGGAAGCTCTGGTTTTTACGTTGATAATCTTCACGATCTACTCTCTTTTCTCAGATAAGAGTCCTGTTGCACTCAGCACGGTCGGTGATAACATGACCTATTCATACGACAGCCATGCTTTTCTGTATCTGGTAGCCATCAGCGTTATATTGCCTGTCGTTATGAGTTTTTTAGTGACGCATGACCTCCACATGCGATTATCCCGGAAACTGCATATAAGTAAAAAAACTGCGCGAACATCCGTATGGGTTGATGTGTTTTATGATTTAGACAACTATGTTATCGTTAATTTCAAAGATGGTCGCAGGATATACGGCTGGCCTACGTATTTTTCCACGGATCCGGATCAGCAATACGTGTTTTTGTCTAACGCCGCCTGGATTGAAGAGACCGAATTCAAACCGCTGGAAGGAGCCGAAGGAATCCTGATTACTCCGGAACTCGAGATCGAGTCCATTGAGATGCTAAAGGACTGAATTGTAGAACAACGTGTGAAAAGGTATACGCAATGGCTATGAGAAAAAAGGGCGCATACAAACCGCCGCCCAAAGACAGGAAGAGGCCGGCAAAACCGACGCCTGCACCTCCGCCACCCAAGAGGAAATAGCAACGCCCCGGCAGTGAATGAGCTTACTTCTCCTTCACTCTCTACACTTCCCTCTCTCCCGGTCCGTCATACTCGAAAGGCAGTGGGCCGAGTTTGCGCATCGGGCGCTCGCGCGTCATCTCCTCGTAAGCGTGGGCCAACAGGCCGGGCACACGCGAGATGATAAAGAACCCCTTCCCCAACCGCCAGTCAAAACCCATGTCGGAAATGACGGCGGCAACGGCGCCATCGACGTTGATCGGCAACTTACGACCCAGTTTTTCCGCCAGGGCGGTTTCGAGCGCCTGGCACAACTCAATATGTTTGCCTCTATAGCCGTGACGTTTAGCTATTTCAAACAGGGTGCCGGTGCGGGGGTCGACGTTGTGCAGACGGTGGCCGAAACCGGGCATACGCTTCTTGTTTTCTTTCAGCCAATCGACAATATCGAAAGCGATCTGTGCTGTGTCGTCGCCTTTGGTCGCCCATTCCTGCAGGATTTTGGCCGACTGCTCGATAGCACCGCCGTGGGTATCGCCGATAACCAGCACTCCCCCCGCGATAGCGGCATTGAGCGAGTTGCCGCCGGATATAACCGTCCTGGTGCCCAGCACCGATGGCGGCGAGGCACCATGGTCGATAGAAGCAACCAGGACGGCGTTCATCAGGGCCGCCTCGGCTTTGGTCGGCAGCTCTCCCTTGAGAATCAGGTAGACAGTTTCGGCGTAGGAGAGTTTCTCCATTATGTCGGTTATGGAATAGCCCCTGACGCGAATCTTCCCCGGGGCGATATCGGTTATGGCCGTTTTCCAATTTCCATCAGGCATGGTGCACCTCTTGATTGGAGACTCGTTTTTATCTTTAGCTCTAACGCAATTTGCCTATTCGGTGGTGGCGGCCGAATCGGCCCGGACTCGTTCGCGGGCAAAATCGAGCCACAGTGTCTGCAGGCTGTCGACCGGTATCTGAAACAGCGCCTGTGTGGTCCGGTCAAACGATCCCCGGGAACGGTACAGGAGACTCAACTCTTCGATTCCGAAGCGGAAGGAAAAGAAATCGATAAAGGATGCCGCCTCGGCCGACTGGTACCTCTCTTTGTCACTGTTCACGGTGGTATCGGCAGCGAGACCGTCCAGCGGGATAAAAGTGCCGTCATCAAGCAGTCCGAGAGTTGCTCCATGGTAATCCTGACCGGAATAATCGAACAGAGCTATCAGGCCATGTTTGAGGAAACGGAATTCCGGCTCGGTGTCGAGCCACCTGGGCAGCAGGTACCGCATCACCACCGGGCCATAGAAGCTCGGCACCCAGAAATGAATGGTATCGTTGCGGACAAAAGGGAATTCCTCCCCGGTAATGGCCCTTCCCTGACCATAGCCGCTGTAATAGAGGACTACCAGTGTTTCCTGCGGAACAGCAATCTCGAAGAATTGGCAGTCACGATTGATGATTGTGGTTAAGACGGCTGCCATTTCTTCAAAGCTGTGTTCGAGGGGATGCTCGGCGGAATAGACGATCTTGATTCGGTTGTGGGTAAACGTTTTCCAGTCTTTGTAGATATCAGCCACTTGTTTATGCCTCTCTACCAAACACACCCAGAAAATGCCAACCAATAAAGCCAGTAAGATCAGCACCGCCGAACGTTTAAGAGAATATGTACTCATTTTCAATCGATCCGCCCGAACAAACTGATCCTGTCGGTTTCCATAAGCCTTTACGACCGGCCAATATAATCGAAACGGTGGGGTCTGTCAAACAGACCTCATTGTTATTGTTTGCACAAATAGCCTTGACATTGGCCGGACGGCTTGACATATTGCGCCCGCGTCGGTGACGCATGGGGAGCTGACTGCTGCGGTGGAGGTTATGAGCGGTTGAAAGATAAGTCGCGATTGGTTGAGCATGTGAAGGTTATCTGACAGTGTTGATGGACCACCCGGTGAAAGAGTTCCCTACTCCTTCTTTTATCAAGAACAGGTTGATTATTGTCGGCGGCTACGGCAGCGGCAAATCAGAGGTAGCAATCAACCTTGCCCGCCACCTGGCCGTCAGCCAGAGCCGGCCGGTGGCTATCGCCGATCTGGACATAGTCAATCCTTATTTTCGATCTCGTGAAGCCGACGAGCAACTTGAAAAGCTTGCTATCAAGACTCTCAACCCGCGCGGCGGCTATCGTCATGCCGATCTGCCGATCATACTGCCGGAAATCCGGGGCTCGGTCGAGCGTTATGACGGTATGCTGATACTCGATATCGGCGGCGACGACGTCGGCGCGCGTATCCTCAGTTCCCTGGCCGGGTCTTTCACGGAAGGAGAATACGAACTCCTGCTGGTGTTGAATGCCAACCGTCCTTTTACGCAGGACGTTGACGGCTGTGTCAAACTGATGGGAGAGATTGAAACCGCTTCTCGTCTGAAGTTCACGGGAACCATTGCCAATACCCATTTGTTGGGAGATACAACTGCTGAAACGGTCCTGAGCGGAATGAATCTGGCTCGAGACCTGCACCAACGAACGGGCTTACCGACTGTTTTCATGAGCTCGACCCGGGAGGTGCTGGAAACGATTGACATCGCAGACATCGACGTACCGGTGCTGGTACTGGACCGTCTGCTGTTGAAACCCTGGGAAAGACCGAAGGGATAGTCGATGCCCGGAATATCCGTCGATAAAAATCATTGCAAGGGCTGTGAACTGTGCGTTCAGGTCTGCCCCATGAAAATCATTTCCATGTCCAAGGAGATCACCGTGCGGGGGTATTTCTATGCCCAGGTACATGATCCCTCCCGCTGTATCGGCTGCCAATTGTGTGCTATCCAGTGTCCGGACGTGGCGATCACGGTTCACTGTCACGGAACAGTCTATAGTCTCTTTGAGTATTAGGCGACACAGGAGTATTTGAGGATAAGGCCATGGCCAGAGTATTGATGAAAGGCAACGAAGCAATCGCTGAGGCGGCATTGCGGGCCGGAGCCGAGGGTTACTTCTGCTATCCCATCACCCCGCAATCGGAGGTGGCCGAATACCTCTCCAAAAGAATGCCGGAAGTGGGCAAGGTATTTCTGCAGGGTGAAAGCGAAGTGGCCGTAGGCAATATGCTCTTCGGAGCCGCTTCCACCGGCAAACGAGTTTTTACCACATCTTCCAGCCCGGGCATCAGCCTCATGCAGGAAGCGATATCGTACATGGCCGGAGCACAACTCCCGGTGGTCATCGTCAATATCATGCGCGGCGGTCCCGGTTTGGGTGGAATCCTGCCGGCGCAATCAGACTATTTTCAGGCCACTCGTGGCGGTGGTCACGGTGATTACCGGGTACTGGTACTGGCGCCATCTACGGTGCAGGAAGCGGTCGACTTAATGATGCTGGCGTTCTATCTGGCCGACAAGTACCGCAACCCGGTGATGATGATCGGTGACGGCATGATCGGCCAGATGATGGAAGCTGTGGAGTTTCCCGAGGATTACCAGGAGCTTCCGCTACCGGCCAAGGATTGGGCTGCCACCGGCGCTGATAACCGCCGACCGCGGATCATTAAGTCGCTGTTCCTCGACCCCGAAGGTCTTGAAAACAACTGCTCGATTCTTGAAGAGAAGTACCAGCAGATGAGACGCGAAGAAGTCCGCTTCGAATCATACAATATCAAGCCAAAGAACAGGGTGTTGATTGTATCGTACGGGACGATGGCGCGCATCTGCCAAACAGCCATCGACGAACTGGAGTCCGAGGGACTGAGTGTCGGTCTGATGCGACCGATCAGCCTGTTCCCCTTCCCGTACGACGAGGTTCGGAAACAAGCCAAGAAGAAAAACATCAAGAGTGTTCTCACGATTGAAATGAGCACCGGCCAGATGCTGGAAGACGTTGAGAGAGCCGTGCTTGGCGCCAAACCGGTGAAATTCTTCGGCCGTACCGGAGGTATCGTGCCGACTCCTGATGAAGTAAAGCAAGAAGTTCAGAAACTCGTGGCCGGCAAGGCTCGTTCGTCAACGGCCAGGAAGAAACGTTGAGGGCAATATGAGCAGTGACTTATCAACCCTGTTCTCCCGTCCGGAGTCTATGCAGGACACGGTGACGCACTACTGTCCGGGATGCACTCACGGCATCATCCATCGCCTGGTAGCCGAGTCGCTGGATGAACTGGGTTTGCGGGAAAGGACCCTGGGTATTGCACCGGTCGGCTGTGCGGTACTGGCGTACAACTACTTCAATTGCGACTTCCTCGAGGCTGCCCACGGCCGTGCCCCGGCTTTCGCCACCGGTTTCAAGCGCTTGCGTCCGGATATGATCGTTTTCACCTACCAGGGTGATGGTGACCTGGCATCGATCGGCATGGGTGAGATTATCCACGCCGCCAATCGCGGTGAGAAATACACTGCTATCTTTGTCAACAATGCCGTCTACGGTATGACCGGGGGTCAGATGGCTCCCACTACCATGCCGGGTCAGAAGACAACCACCTGCCCGGTCGGCCGCGACGTGGCTACCGTCGGTCACCCGGTGCGAATGGCCGAGTTGCTGGCTGCGCTGGTAACACCCGGTTACATAGTGCGAGTGGCGGTACATACCCCGCGGCACATAATCCAGGCTAAGAAAGTAATCCGCCAGGCGTTCAAGTATCAGAAAGAAGACCGTTGTTTCTCGCTGATAGAGGTCCTGTCGACCTGCCCCACCAACTGGGGCAAGACGACCAGCGAATCGACTACCTGGCTTAACGATGTGATGATGCCGTACTACCCTCTCGGTTGCTTCAAAGACCCGGAAACTCCGAAAGAAAACGGATGAGTCAGTACGAGGTGATGTTTGCCGGATTTGGCGGCCAGGGAATTATGACGGCCGGACAGTTGCTGGCTTACGCCGGTATTGAAGAAGGCAAACAGGTAGCCTGGATTCCGTCGTACGGTCCGGAAATGCGAGGCGGTACCGCGTACTGCACAGTTGTGATTTCGGACGTTAGGATCGGCTCTCCGATTGTCCCCAACCCTCTGAGTATCTGTGTTTTCAACCGGCCTTCGTTTGACAAGTTTGAACCACGTGTCAGGCCGAAGGGTTTGTTTATCGTTAACAGTTCGCTGATTGACGTCGCTTCCGACCGGACCGACTTGACGCAGTTGCTCATTCCCGCCAACGACATGGCCACGAAAGCAGGCAATGCCAGATCAGCCAACGTCGCTGTGCTCGGTGCTTTTGTGGGCGCTTCAGCAATCGTAGCGTTGGACACGATCAAAGACATGATCAGGGTGAAGATGGCCAGAAAGAAGGACGTTTTGGACATCAACCTGGCGGTCCTCGAAGAAGGTTACCAGATCGGCCTGAAGACTCGTGGCAGAAAGAGCAGGAAATGATTCACGACTTCAGCAAGCTGCCCCAAATCATAGAGCGCTACCCGCAGAAACCGGAATCATTGATTGCCGTTTTGCAGGACATCCAGAAAGAATACCACTACCTCCCCTGTGAAGCGCTGAAGGAAACCGCCCGGTTCCTCGATGTTCCTTTAAGCAAGGTCTTTTCCGTTTCGACGTTTTACAATGCTTTCAGCCTTAATCCACGGGGCGAACGTATCATCCGTGTCTGTGTCGGTACCACCTGCCACATTCGCGGCGCCCGGCAGATACAGGAACAGCTTGAGAATCGACTCAAGATCAAAGCTGGAGAGACGACACCCAACCTGAAATTCACACTCGAAGTCGTCAATTGCGTCGGCGCCTGCGCCATGGCGCCGGTAGTTATCGTCAATGACAAGTATTACGGCTCGGTCAAGGTGAGCGACTCGCGCAAACTGACGAGGGGTGGCTGAAATGCCGGTACAAACCTGTCGACAATTGAATGATCTGCAAAAGCGCTGCCTGGCCGGGGAGAAGAAATATACCAGGAAGGTGCTCGTTTGTTGCGGCCCTGGCTGCCTGGCCAACGGTGCGGCGAAGCTTACGGCCGAATTCAAAAAACTCCTGAAGAAAAAGCGCATCAAGGGTTTTTCCGTTGAAGCTCTCAAGGAGACCGGCTGTCACGGCCTGTGCCAACAGGGTCCATTGGTAGTAATCGAGCCTGAAGGAATATTCTACACGAAAGTAAAGCCCAAACACGTTGAAAAGATAATCGAGACTTCCCTCAGAAACGACGGTGTGGTCACCGACCTTCTGTATACCGATCCCGTCACCGGTCAGTCGGTCGAGCGATATGCCGATATCGCCTTCTACTCGCATCAGAAGCGCATCGCCCTGCGCAACCTGGGTCATATCAGCCAGTATAACATCCGCGATTACATCGCCCGGGGCGGTTACCAGGCGCTGGCCAAAGCAGTTACTGACATGACACCCGATGGTATTATCGAGGAAATGCGTCTCTCGGGACTGCGCGGTCGCGGCGGGGCCGGATTCCCCGCCGGTCGCAAGTGGGATACCTGCCGTCAGGCACCGGAGCAACCACATTACGTCATTTGCAACGGCGATGAGGGTGATCCCGGCGCTTTTATGGACCGGGCTATCATGGAGGGCGACCCGCACTCGGTTCTGGAAGGGATGATTATCTGTGCCCGGGCGGTGGGATCGCAGGAAGGGTACGTTTATGTTCGGGAAGAGTACCCGTTGGCGGTACAGAACCTGCAATTAGCCATTGAACAGGCGCATGAGCACGGTTTCCTCGGCCAGAATATCTTCGGCAGTGATTTCTCGTTTGATCTCAGCGTCAGCCGTGGCGGCGGCGCTTTTGTGTGCGGTGAATCATCCGCCCTGATGAAGTCGGTGGCCGGTGAGGTAGGCGAACCACGAGCCAAGTATGTACGTTCAGTCCTCAAGGGGCTCTTCGACAAACCGACGGTGCTCAATAACGTCGAATCATTCGCCAACGTGCCGGTGATAATCAGCGATGGCGGTCGACAGTTCGCCGCCGTCGGTACTAAAGGAAGTAGAGGCACCAAGGCGTTCTCGCTGGTCGGCAAGGTGCTCAATACCGGCTTGATAGAAGTGCCGATGGGTACGACTCTGCGTGAGATAATCTACGACATCGGCGGCGGCATACAGGATGACCGCCCCTTCAAGGCGGTGCAGACGGGCGGACCATCCGGTGGCTGTCTGCCGGAATCCAAGCTGGACCTGCCGGTTGATTTCGACACTCTGACCGAGGCCGGCTCTATGATGGGTTCCGGGGGCATGATCGTCCTTGATGATCGCACTTGTATCGTCGACCTGGCCAGGTATTTCCTGGCGTTCCTGGTCGAGGAATCATGCGGCAAGTGCACTCCCTGCCGGGAAGGACTATACCAGTTGCATCGACTGGCCGAAAAAGTGTGCGAGGGACAAGCCACCGAAGACGATCTGACCGTCATGGAACAACTCTCGGATATGATTACCGTCGGCTCCCTGTGCGGTCTGGGAAAGTCAGGACCCAATCCGTTCCTGAGCACGATACGGTATTTCCGTGATGAGTACCTCGCCCATATCAGGGACAAGCGTTGTCCGGCGGGGGTCTGTCGGGCTTTGATTCGCTATGACGTCATTGCTGACCTGTGCGATGGCTGCCTGGCCTGTGTTCCCACCTGCGCCGTTAAGGCTATCACCGGTAAAAAGGGTGAAGTTCATGTCATAGATCAGGACAAGTGTGACAAGTGCGGCGCTTGCTTTGCAGTTTGCACGCGCCAGGCTATTAAGGTAACATAAATGAACGACATGTTACATCTGACGATAGATGGCCGGGTTGTACAGGCCCGTCGGGGAGAAATGCTCCTGGCGGTGCTCCGACGACTGGGCATCAACGTTCCCGCTCTCTGTCATCACGAAGCGGTGGAACCATTCGGAGCCTGCCGGTTGTGTACGGTGGAAATTACAAAGCAGGAATGGAAGGGCTGGAAGGACTATGTCACGTCCTGTCTCTACCCGGTGGCGGACGGTTTGATCGTCAGCACTCACTCCCCCAAAGTTATTCAGTTGCGCCGGACACTGATGGACCTTTACCTGGCTCGCTGTCCCAACTCGCCCAGGATTCAGCGACTGGCGGAAGAGTACGGCATTACCAGAACCACCTATGAAGAAATCCCCGATCGTGACAACTGCATCCTGTGCGGCCTGTGTACCCGCATCTGCGACAAGATGGGATTTGCCGCCATCTCGACGGTTGGCCGTGGTCACACCAAAGAGGTAGCGCCGCCTCTCAAAGAAGCTCCCGTCGATTGTGTCGGCTGTCTTGCCTGCGCCATCAACTGCCCTACCGACGTCATCAAATACTCAGACGAAGCCGGCTATCGAACCATCTGGGATAAGCGGTTTGAGCTGTTGTCCTGCTCGCGTTGCGGCAAGACAACTATCACCCGTGATTTCGCCCGGTCACTGAGCCAATCCAGGAACATCCCGCTTGAGTACTTCGAAATCTGTGACGAATGCCACCGAAAGGATTTGACACAAACCATGAGCCGTATCACCTCCTGGTCGCGGGAGACGACACCATGAAGTACCGGTTCGTGGTAACACCTGATCTCTGCACGGGCTGTCGCACCTGCGAGTTGGCCTGCTCATTTGCACATACCGTCAAGGGCAAACCGGGCTACTCACGTATCAAGGTCATCGATAGCGGCACCAAGGACCTGTGGATACCATTGACCTGTCTTCAATGTGACGATGCCGCCTGCGTCAAATCGTGCCTGCTTGACGCTCTGCGCCGCAACCCCGACACGGGTGCGGTAGAGCTCAACCAGGAGAAGTGCGTCCGTTGTCTGGCCTGCGTTGCCGCCTGCCCATTCGGCTGCTCACTGCTGGACACTCAGCATGACATGGTTGTTAAATGTGATCTCTGTGGCGGTGATCCCGTCTGCGCCCACTTCTGCCCCAGTCATGCCCTTTCGTTCCAACCGGTAGCGACCGGCAAGATAAAAGTCGGCGTATAAATAATCCGGACGTTGCGGTGACTGCTATTGTCTCTCGGTAATAAACGAGCACATTCCTGTACCCGGAAACTAGTGTAGCGATCTCAATTATATAACTGATCCCTGTGACCGGCAGATGTCCACATCTGCCGTAGGTTACGGCGCATGAGGGCATACGCTGCACACACAACGAGATTGCCACGTCGCTTCGCTCCTCGCAATGACGTGGCAACTTATTTTTGAATTATCCAAGCCGGAAGGCTACTACACCAGCATTCCGGGCAAGAAGATTGCAGTCAATAATAACGCGGCCGCCGATGGAGTAGCACCGGCGGCCGCGACAATTATCGGCGGCTATCTGTCATCGCTCTACCGACAGGCCAGAGGCTGCGGTCCACCCATGAACAGATACTGCACGAGCCAGGTCAGATCGCCCACGTCGGGATAGCCACACGATCCGTCGGCGTCGGCCGCTTCCATCACCGGCGGTGGAGACCCTCCCTGGAACAGGTAGGCCACCAGGAAGGTCAGGTCTTCTACATTGACCTGGCCGTTGCCATCGACGTCGCCGGAGACATGACCGATCATCGTTACCGTTCCCGTCGCCGTAAATGACGTGCTGTCATCAAACTTGCCGGAAACAGTATAAACCAGTTGGGTAGTGTCCCACAGCAGCGGGTAATCTAAAATGAAGTCCCTCATCAGGAACGTGAGTTCCAGTGCGTCACAGTAGAATCCATCCGGCAGGGGTACTACGGTTGTGGTCAGAACTGCGATGGAATCGTTGATTATCAATGAGGCCGGATCGATATCGTCCACGGTGTGCGAATCCGGGAAATCACCAACGAAAATAGATCCAACGAGAGAATCCACAGTGTAAGCCTGAGCCGCATACATCGTGTCGGGATCAGTTATTGTCAGCGCCTGCGCTGCGCCGGTCACGTGGAGATGAACCGGAACGGTTACAGTCGGTTCATCGGGGTCGTTGCTGGAAATGATGATATCGGCGTAGTAGTCGCATTCGTACAAGTCGGTAGCGTCGAAGGTGATTTCTATTTCAAGGGATGAATCCGGGAAAACGGTACCTGAAATCGGAGAAGCAGTCAGCCAGGCAGTACCGGCGGCTTCGTCAGCGGCGAGGGCGCTCGCCACGGGAATAGGATATGAAAACACTACTGTTCCATTATCAGGATCGATCGCATAGAGTGTACTGTTAGATACGTTGCTGACAAACAGCAGGTCCAGACCCTGAGAGTAGCCTAATCCGTATATATTACCGGAATCCGGCGTCGTGAAGCTGTTGACAACCTGCCAGTTGGAGGGATCGATTTCGTAGATCATATAGCCAGATTGGGTGACAAAGATAGTGCCCCGAGTGCCGCCAAAAGTAACGCCGCCGACCATACCGAAAGCGAAAGTACCCTGGTCGATGATCGAAGCTGTTGGAAAATCAATCTCGTAAATCGTCGACGAAGAGAACCCTAATGCATAGAGCTCACTGCCGGAGTGGCCCAAAGCATCAATCTCTTCGAGGCCTGCAATCGATGCCGTTGCGATCACCTGGCCGGTTGATCGGTCGAGCTGGTAAATGGTGTTGGACCCAAACCCGTTGATGTAATACAAATAAGTGCCATCGAAGGCCAGGCCGTCAGGACCACCTGACGCCGGCTCGGGCAGAGCAAATGAGTTTATGATCAGGCCGGTGGTTGGATCCAATTCAACAATATTGCTGTTGCCGGCATCAACGACAAACAGAGCTGCCGAAGCCATAGCGGCGAAGTCACCGCTGAAAGGAAGTGTCTCCGGAGGTGCCTGGCTCAGAATTTCCGAAAGATTGCTGTAGGGATCAACAAGCGCCACACGGCTGTTGTCCGAAAGCACTTTCCGGCTACCATCATCGGTCGTCGGTGAGGAAACAGCATGGATGTTCACGGTCACTGCCGCCGATGTATCTCCAGCGGCAATGGTGAATGTCAAGTCACTAAAGCCCTCATTGGTAATCGTCAGTATCTGTGTGGACGTATCACCGGTGACCAGGTGCTGGAACATCGAGGTCGGCGCCACCGCTATATCGGGCGGATCGACACCCACCCCCAGCAACGCTACCACTACCGTCGCCTCGTCGTTGTCGTTGCTGCTGATAGTCAGGTTACCGGCTATACCGCCGAGAGCGCTGGGAGTGAAGGTGACCGCAACCGGCTGACTCTCCCCCGGTTCAAGATTGAAACTGCCGGTGTCGACCGAGTAGTCGCCGATATCCGATGAAATGTCACTTACCACCAGAAGATCCGTTCCTTCATTGGAAATAACCAGCGAATCAGTGAGGGAACCTCCCACGAACACGCTGCCATAATTAAGAGTATCATCAGACACGGTGATATCCGGGGCACCGATCACGAGCAGGTGAACCGGCACGGTCACTACCGGATCAACCGGATCGTTGCTGGCGATAACGATATCGGCATCATATTCACCGCCGTACAAACCGGTGGCATCAAAGGTCACCAGGACTTCAACCGATGAGCCGGCCGGAACCACACCAGAGGTCGGTTCCACTGAGAGCCATCCGGCACCGCTGGACAGGAACGTGATCTCGTTTTCAATAAGCTCCAAAATGTCCGCTTTACCGTCGCTGTCATCATCGCCGTCAAAGTTAGAGGACTGGAACGCATTGAAAATGCAATTCCCTGCCGCATTCAAGACTAAAGCACCGCTGGTCGGGTATCCGTCGAAGGCGGCAAGCTGGGTCGCCCCGGGCAAAACATCAACGATCTGTCCGTCCCGGATGCAGCCGTCATCGGTCCAGAAAAAGCTGCTTATGGCATTGGGGTTGTTAAACACCGGGTGCCCGGCGTTGACGGCCTGGAAGTCCACCGGTTCTAACAGGCTGCTGACGAAGCTGACACCAAGGCTCTCAAAAAGCGGATGGGAGGCAAAATACTCCACATACCAGAATGAGAAGATCACCATTCCGCCGGCGGCTTGATAGGCGTTTAGCATATTGAACACCGAAGAATCCGTGGGACCGCCTCCATAGGATGCGACGATAACCAGATCCCACGGGGTCCCGCCGGAGAGTTCAGATTCAAACGTGGACCAGTCCGTCACCAAAGTTCTGGACAGACCGAGATTGTTCAGTGCCTGGTCATAGTAATAAACGAATCCGGTACCGCAGTTGTCCTCCAAGACGAGAATGTTATCAAGATCGGATCCGCCGGTAACGTTTTGATAAACCTTCTTGGAGAATTCGGGACTGCAGGCAGCATCGTCCTGTCCGTTCTCCACCGGTTTTGCCGGAAGATCATAAGTGAATTCGGTTACTTCAAACGTCGCTGTCGAGAATAAGTCAGCCGCCGGTCCGGTTACTCCTTCTATCGAGATATCAAAGCTCAAATCGCTGGGGCCGTCGTTGAAGATAGTCAGCAGGTGGGTAGCCGTGTCACCGGTGAATAAGGTATCACCCAACGAATCCGGAGTGACCACAATGACCGGCGGCACCACCCCGGTGCCTGTCAATGCAACCGTCACTATCGAATCGGCGGGATCATTACTGGTGATGGTCAGAGTTGCGGTGATGGCTCCTGCCGAGGATGGTGAGAACGATACCAGTACCGGTTGACTCTCACCGGAATTCAGTGCAAAACTCGAGATATCTACTGTGTAGTCGGAATTGTCGGAGGAGATATCGTAGACGAACAGAGAATCCGTCCCATCGTTGGCAACCATCAGAGTCTCGGCAACGGTGCCGCCGACAAAGACGCTGTCGTAGTCAATAATGGTGTCGGAAACAACGATATTGGGCGCTCCGGTAACATGCAGGCTGGCAACCACGGCAACTACCGAATCGTCGGGATCGTTGCTGCGGATAATAATATCGGCGCCGTACAGGCCACCCGGCAGACCGGTGGCATCAAAGGTAACAGTGATATCTGTTGATGAATCAGCCGGGATGACACCTGCCGTAGAATCCAGGCTGAGCCAGCCGATACCACTTACCAGCCAATCGAATACCTGGTTGCCGAAGAGCTGGTTGTCGACGTAAGCCAGATGACTGTTGATAAAGACCTCGTCCGACATGGCCACAATGCGACCCGAGACAACTTCACTGTAAGCACAGGCCGGTGTGCCACCGGCATCATTGACCAGAACGCCGGCCGGTGCCACTACCGTGTCAAGATGAGCGATATTACCGTTGAAGTAGATGCTGTCCACATCGGTCGTCGTTTGATGAGGCAAGATGTTGCCGGAAATGCCGGGCGCACCACTGAAATCAGAATAATGTATACCGGCTTCCAGCGCCTCTAACAGCGCGTTGAATATACCTACCGTAGAAGCGTTGTCACCTTCCAGCAATAGACCACCACCTGCCTTGAGCCAGGGGCTGATAGCTTTCACCTCTCCGTTAGTGAATGGTAACGAAATGTCCACCGTCCAGAATACATCGTAGTTGGCC
>SDBU01003968.1_pt1 | contig 18475 bp, 11 predicted proteins | sample 2277071 | NCBI WGS metagenome assembly SDBU01 (sample SAMN10397929, study PRJNA504765) | marine sediment metagenome | isolation source: marine sediment core GS08_GC12, 126 cmbsf | place: Arctic Ocean: Gakkel Ridge, Loki's castle | collected 2008 | reverse complement strand
CGCACCGGAAGCGAACCATCAAGCGTTTACACGGGATTGGGATATGGCTCAAGAACATACGCACCTGCAAATGGCCGAGGTGTTAGCGTTGTAGTACTAAGCGCCGGTCTTTGTAGGGGTTTACGGACGAAACCCCGGGTGGGTGTTCGAGTCCTGTATCGCCCAGTTCTGGGGTTTCTATGTGCTCGAAAGGGGGCCGCACGATCTCGCAAAGACCTGCAAGCATAGGGTCTCTCGCTCTCGACGTCCTCGGCTTGTGACGCCGGGCGAGACCTTGCGGCGCAATGCCGCATCGGATTCTGCACCGCCTCCGGTGCAGCCGCGCGTTCAAAGTGTTCGCCGGCTACCGGCAGGTAGCCGGACGCTTCGGCGTTTTTTGTCCGCGATGATCTTGCCCACCGTATTGCACCGAAAGGCCGTCCTACACCCGCTTGCCACGCTGGAGGGCGTCCGAAACCCTTCGGGACGAGCGTGTAGGTGAGCCCACGCCCGGTGTTGGCATCAGATTTCGGGCACAGCCCGACCTACTCAGTGCCGAGGGGTGCGCTGAGAGTCTGGGAAAAAATCAAAACGCGGGTCTCGCAAACGCCTCTTGCGGAACCAAACGGAGGTTTTCATTCTTGACCGGCGTCTTGGAGGCCCCCTTCTGGATGTATTCCCAAACTCTGGCCGGACCGTCCGTTCTACGGCGCCCCGGGGTTTTTGGGTTTCGGTGCAGCCGCCACGACTGCGGCGTGGAAGAGTTCGAGGTTCGCCGGTTCGATCCGTGCTTTGGCTTGCAGGCGATTGACCAGTTGGCCGATCAGGCGGTTGTAGGTCATGCGAAAGTGCTGCTCCTTGAGTGCGGGCTGGACGGACTGGAAGTCCGGCTCCACGCCGGGATCGAACCTGCTGCACAGCACCAGAAAGAAGCTGTCCGGTGTTTCGATGATCTCGCTCACTTCGCCCTGCCGCAGCTCCTGCAGGGTGGTTACCGCCGGTAGGAATCGCTCGCGGACCGCCTCGGACGACACCCATCCCCACTCCCCGCCCTCGGGGGCGTGCAGGCCGTCCGAGTAGCGTTTGGCCACGTCGGCGAAGTCCACGCCGCTTTCGATTTCAGTCCAGGCGGTTTGGGCGATCGCCCGGGCTGCCTCTCGTGCGGCATCTTGCTGCTTTCGTGTCGGGCTCTTGACACCTTCGGGTAGATGGTCCAGCACGCGCACGTCGATCAGGGCCATGCTGCGCCGCGGCGGGCGACGCCACTGATCCTGATTGTTCTGGAAGGCGGCCAGCAGCTCCGCTCGGCTCGGCTCGCCGACTTTCGGTTTGACCTCGATTTCGAGGTACCTGGCGATGATGATCTCGCGGGCCAGCTCGGTCCGCACGTCGTCGAGGGTTTGACCCCGCCCGTGAAGATCTTTCTCGTAGCGGTGCTGGACACCGCCGAAGTCCCTAGCAACGATCTTGCGGATTTCGCCGTCCGCTATCTCGTCGATGCGGGTTTGCAGCTCGGGTGGCTGATCCAGGGAAGCCACCTGATTCAGGAGCATCTCCGCCATCTTGTCCCGGATGAGCTGAGCGGCCGCCTGCTCGACGAACTGCTGATAGGCGTTGGGTGACAACGTCTCGGCCCGACGGAGCATGGCCGGTGGAGCATCCCGCCAGAGGTCCGCCGGCTCGACCGACTCGCCGTTGACGGTCAGGCGGACCTCGGCCGAGTTCTCGAGAGGTCCGGCGCTAACGGACGACGGGCCTGCTTTGCGTTGCTTTGGGCTTTGCCCGCGCGTCGAGTCCGGTTTGGCCCCGCCAGGGAGAAAGCAGCCACCCAGTCCCAGGGTTAAGGCTGCAAACAGTGCCGCTAAACGACCGTACGCGTTTACGCGCCATTCTTTCCAAGCCGGGAGCGCGAGCGACCGGTTCCCAACCCCGCGCTGGCGCTTGGGGCTCGGATCAGTGGCGCAGCTTTGCGCACGGTTGTTTGGATGTCTCACGCGTTGGCCTCCACTCTCAATTGCGGATCGCGGATTAAAGACTCCCCGTGCACTCCGCAATGGTCGACCCTCAATCGACAATCTTCAATCTTCAATCTCCAATCGTCAATCTGCAATCCGCAATCTTCAATCGACAATCTGCAATCGACAATCTGCAATCTCCAATCGTCAATCTGCAATCTTCAATCGACAATCGTCAATCTTCATTCCGGATGCAGCCCGGGTCAGCATGTTCCGCAGAAGCGGCAGCAACGTCTCCGGCTCCAGGTAGTCGGGTCCAAGTCTCAGGTGCACCGTCTTTGGATCGGGCATTCGCACGGTTCCCGGGGCGTCGGTAAACACCGGTTCCACGGTCTGCAAGTCCTCGATCACGAACACGATGTCCGGCTTCCGCAGGCTGATCGAGATAATCCCAAATTGTCGGGCGAGCACCCGAAGCTCGGCCAGCTCGATCATCCGCCGAACCTCGTTGGGATACGGGCCGAAGGCGTCCACCAGGTCCTTCTCGAGCTGGTCAAGATCAGACGAACTCCGGCACGCCACGATCCGTCGGTAGATTTCGATCCGCGACCGATCGGCGGTGATGTAGTGTTGCGGGATGTGGGCGGCTACGTCAAGGTCCACGGGCAAAGGAGGCGGGGTGGGATCGGGCTCGTGCTTGAGCCGGCGCACGGACTGATCCAGCAACCTACAGTACATGTCGTATCCCACGGAGGCGATGTGGCCGCTCTGCTCGTGGCCCAGAAGATTGCCCGCCCCGCGGATTTCCAGATCACGCATGGCGATGCGAAACCCCGCCCCAAGCTCGCTGAACTCCTCGATGGCCTTTAGCCTCTTGGACGCCTTGCCGGTGGGCGGGTGATCCGGCGAGAGCAGCAGGTAGCAATACGCTCGGTGGCTCGAGCGCCCCACCCGTCCGCGCAACTGGTGCAGATCGGCCAGGCCGAACCGCTCAGCCCGGTTGATGAAGATCGTGTTGACCGTGGGAATGTCGATCCCGCTCTCGATGATCGTCGTGGCTACGAGTACGTCAGCCTCGCGGCGCACGAAGGCGTGCATCACGCTTTCCAGCTCGTCGTCCTTCATCCTGCCGTGGGCGTAGACGACGCGGGCTTCCGGTACGAGCTGCCTTACGGTGTCCGCCATCGCGGCGATCGAGTAGACGTAGTTATGGACGAAATACACCTGTCCGTCGCGGTTCAACTCTCGAACGATGGCGTCGCGGATGAGCCCTCCGTCGAAGGGGCAGACCCTAGTGGCGATCGCCCGCCGGTCAATCGGCGGGGTCTGCAGCGAGCTGATGTCGCGGATGCCCACCATGGACATGTGCAGCGTACGCGGGATCGGGGTGGCGGTCATGGTCAGCACGTCGACCGTTGCGCGCATCTGTTTGAGCCGCTCCTTGTGCTCGACGCCGAAGCGTTGCTCCTCGTCGATGATCACCAGGCCCAGATTAGCGAAGGCCACGTCCTTGCTGAGCAGGCGATGGGTTCCGATGACCACGTCGATCTGTCCCTTCCTGGCCCCTTCGATGATCTTCCTTTGCTCTTTGGGGCTGCGGAAACGCGACAGACAGCCGATGACGAAGGGATACTCCGCCAGGCGCTCGGTGAATGTCTCGTAGTGCTGCTCCGCCAGAACCGTGGTGGGGACCAGCAGGGCGACCTGCCGACCGAACTCGACCACCTTGAACGCCGCCCGCATGGCCAGCTCCGTCTTACCGTACCCGACGTCTCCGCAGACCAGCCGATCCATCGGCCTGGGTCTGGTCAAATCCTCACAAATCTCCTTCGCGACGAGCAACTGGTCTTCCGTCTCCTCGTAGGGGAACGCGGACTCGAACTCCCGCTGCCACTCGGTGTCCGCCGGGTAAGCGTTGCCTTCGGTTTGGGCACGGATCGCCTGTATGCGGAGAAGTGACTCAGCCAATTCCGCGACCGCCTCGGCCACCTGTTGGGTGGTCTTTTTCCATCGCTTTCCGCCCAGCTTGGAGAGTTGCGGCCTGCGTCCGCCGGCCCCGATGTACTTTTGGACCAGATCGATCTGCGAGCAAGGGGCGTGCAGGATTCCGTCGTCGGCGAACTCGAGCGTCAGGAACTCCTCCCGCTGCCGCGAGGTTCCCTTGCGCATCCTCGAAAGACCGCGAAAAACCGCGATGCCGTGCAGCAGGTGAACGACCACGTCCCCGGGTTTCAGGTCGGACCAGGATTCCAGCGGGGCGGCGGCGTGCACCCGCCGAATTCGCCGGCGTTGCCGATGGCGGCGGAAGAGTTCGTGGTGGGCGACCACGATGGTCTTGGCTGCCGTCCAGGAGAAACCGCGGTGCATCACCCCGATGTGGGTTTGGATGTTGGGTGCAACCGGCATCCTCCGTGGTGGGACCGGCATCTTGCCGGGTTCTTCTTCCGTCTGTTCCGCGATCATCGCCTCGAGTCGACCGCGCTCCCCTTCGTTGTCGCACACGACGTGCACCACATGGTCTTGGGCGAGGTGGCACAGCTCCGTGACAGCATCCGTCGCGGTGCCCTCAAAGCGTGCCAATGACATGACCCGAAAATCGAAGGTGTCCTCCCCGGCGGTTGCGACCGCGCCGAATCGGGAGAAGTGCATCTGCGGCAGTCGGTTGCAGGCGGCCAGCACCTCGCTCGCCCCGAAGAGCCGGGCCGAATCACCCAGCCGGGCCTGCAGGGTGCGGGCCATCTCCTCGATTTCGGACGGGCTATCCAGAATGACCAGCGTATCAGCCGGAAGGTAGCCGATCAGGTCCGCGGAAAGCTCATCCTGCACCGATCGGCCCTTGGGAACCGCGGTCACCGCGATCGACGAACGGTTCTCGATAGACCGCTGGGTGCTGACGTCGAACCGGCGGATCGATTCGATCGCATCCCCAAGAAACTGAATCCGATAGGGGTTGGTCTCCCCCGGGACGAAGAGATCAACGATGTCCCCACGGGCGGCGCAGTCACCAGGGGATTCGACCATGTCCAGCCGCTCGAACCCGCGATCGATCGCCCACGCTATGAGCTTCTGAGGTGACAAAACTGTGGAACCGGTCTCCAACCGGTCGAAACCCGGTGCCACATCACCCGATCCGACCACGAGCCGAAGTGTGTTGCGCTCGAGTGTCGCCGGCGTGGGCACCGGCTGCATCAGCGCCTGGATCGGGGCGACGATGACCGTGCCTGCGGTTGGTGGCACTGCTCTAGAGCAGTGGCACGCCGATGCCTGTGGAGCCGGTTTCCGACCGGTTGGAAGCCGGTCTGACATGAGCCGCCCGCAGAGCCGGAGCCGCTCCGCCTCGATCTCACCGGCTGCTCCACCTTCACCGGGCAAGGCTTCCCACGCGGGGAACAACTCGCAGGGCCGACCGAGAAACAGCTCGATATCGTCCAGGGCCTCATCCGCCCCTTCGAGGTGAGCGGTGACGTAGAGGCAGGTGCGCGGATTCGCCGCAGCCGTGGTCGCCGCCACCATCGGCGCAGACGATCCCCACAGGCCCGAGACGTGGACCACCCCTTCGGGCTGCTTCAGCCGCTCGACCAAACTCCTCAGCCGAGCATCAGCGGCGATCGACGGGATCACCATCACTTAGTCGGTAATATAGGGCTCGGGCTCGCCGATGGACAGCACCGGGCCGGATTCGGGTGACGCCGGAGTACCACCGCGGCTGACTCGCCCGGGTGGGCGGAAATGCACAAGATCCGCCCACGGAGGGAGGCCGCCCCCGCCCCACCCAGACGTACAACTTCCCACAAGTAACAACATACCCGTTCTGTTCTGGAGTCGAGAGGATTACTATGCTGGGTTGAGTGGTAGTCGAAGGCTAGAGGTCGACCCTCGACCCTCGACCTTCGACTTTCGACCTTCGAGCGTGGAAGGACATGCGGCTATGCCGCCGGTTGAGTGAGCGTCAACGGGTCAAACGGAGAATTTTGAAATGCGTTATTCATCGCGTTGTGCTGCACTGGTCTTTTTCGGTTTTTCTGCTGCCTTCGCTCAGGCGGGTGATCTGCCCGTGCGCTTCACCCTTGGTCGATACATCCCCGCCGACACGTGGATGTTCGTCCACGGCGTCCACAACCCTGAGCGGGCCTGGATTGACCAGGAGTGGGGCGAGGTTTGGGATGCCCTTAAGCAGAGCGGTGTCCACAACGATATTCTCGAGATGGTCATGTCGATGGTCGGTACGGAACAGCGCGTCGAGGCCGAGGCGCATATTTCAAAGGTCAGTCAACTCCTCGCCGGGGTTCGCTGGGGGGATCTGTTAGGCCAAGAGGTGGTTTTTGCGCGGGGGCTGTCCCTGCCGATCCTCGATCCCATGCTGCTCGCCCGCGGGGCTTCGGACAGCGCCGAAGCCAACACCAAAGGGCTCGTGGCGATACTCGAGTACCTGGCCTCCTTCAGCGAAGCCGTCTCCGTAGAGACCCTGCAGATCCACGGAGTGGATGTCTGGTCATTGGGAGTTGAAGCGGGGGACTTGCCCATAGCTGTCGAGCTGTTCCGCAAGGGCGAGGTCATCGGGATGACCACCAGCCGGGAAACCACCACCAATATTCTCGCCCTCATGGCCGGGGCGGGCACCACCAAGGCGATAGTCGACAGCGGCAGGTTCAAAAAAGCCCTCGCCGAGGTCCAAAGTCCCGAAGACTCCGTGATGTTCTTCGACTACAAGATGTTCCTGGAAGGGATAGATCGGTTGATGAACCTTGCCCTCGCCGAGGCGGATCATCACAGCGAAGACACCGAGGCGGTGCGCAAGGCAGTGGGCAAGGCCATTTCGCTGTGCAATTTCGGGGATTACGTGATCACGACCATGGAGACCGACGGTCGCCGCGAGCTGACCCACACGGTCGCCAGAATGCAACCGAACAAAATGGACTCGCCCCTCGCCCGGTGTTTCCTGGACCGTCAACCGTTCCAGCGGTTCGACACCTACATACCCGTCGACGCCACCGGCTTTAGCCTCACCGGCTTTGCCGATCTGGGAATCCTCTACCGCACGGTGCTCGATTTCATTGTGCAGAACATCCCCGAGGGCGTCGGCCTCATCGAAAAATGGAACGCGTTTCTGGCCGAGGTCGGGTTCGATCCGCAGCGGGATCTGTTCAGTTGGCTGAGCTGGGAGATGATCAGCGTCGACATGCCCGCCGCGGTGGTGACGCCGATGAGCGGGAGTGATTCGGTCTTCATGGTACGGGTCAAGGACGCCAAACTCGCCAACGAAAAAATCAACACGGCGATCGCATGGGCCAACAGCCGCTTGGAGCCCTCGGGGCAGATGCTCGTGGTCGAACCCGCCCCGGTTGGCGCCGAGGGGTTCAGAGTGGTCACCCATCCGATGATGGCGATGATGATGCTTCGCCCGGTAATCGGCGTAAAGGATGATTGGCTAATGATCGGCACCTCCGCCGGGCCAATCAGGAAGTGCCTCGACGTCGCCGCCGGAAAGGCCCCCTCGATCCTCAAGAACGAACGGTTTAAGAGGGAAGGGCTGGTGGTGAGCGGCCCGGTAATGTCCGCGTCCTTCACCGACATGTCGAAACTCGGTGAGGAACTCACCAGTGCGGTCGGCATGGCCGGGATGGTGTTCGGATTTGCGACCATGGGTATTCCCGATACCCCCGAGACCCGTGACGCCAAGCAGGTCATAAGCAAGCTCCTTGGAATCGCCATGAAGCTCGGCCCGGCGCTACGGAAAATCGACTTTTACAGCTCCTCATCGTCGGTTACCACCCGGGACGGCGCCGTGCTGCGCACCGAAAAAGTAACCACCTATAAGCCGCCGAAGCCTAAACCCGCCCAGACCGCGGAACCCGCCTCCTCGGTCAACCAGACAATGCGATCAGGCGATTATCGGCCGGTGGTTTTTCCAAAAAAAACCCCCGTTGCCATTTCCCCCGGCGGGTTTTGAATTCGATACTTGTAGCGGTTTGACAGCACTCTCCCGCCGGCGTGCGGGCGGATCATTGATGATCGCCGGACAGTTCTCCAAAACCGCCCACGGCGTGCTGACATGATCGCTGCCGTAAACACGAATGGCCTCACCTCGGCGGCACTTGGGCCGAGTGTGGCAAAACGCGGTCACGCGGTGGAGACCACCGCCCCAATCGCCCACACTGTCGTGGGAACTACGCTGAACCACCCCTCCGACCCCGAACCTGCAGATACCGTCTATATCGCCGGTGGGGCCTCACGCGTTGAACAGGTGGATTCCCTGCCCGGTTCCGCGGAACTGCCCGAGCGGACCTCGACAGCCAAACCTCCGACGGATCCGAAACAGCCGGGGCAGTCCGAGCTGAAGCTGCCCGGCGAGAAGGACCTGACCCCCAAAGAGCAGCAACGGGTCGAGGAACTCGAAGAGCGGGACCGCGAGATCCGCCGCCACGAGCGGGCTCACAAGGCCGCCGCCGGACCATATGTCACCAGTGGACCGACCTACGAGTACGAAACCGGGCCGGACGGCAGGCAGTACGCCATTGAGGGAGAGGTCTATATCAATACTTCCCCGGCCCGCGGCGATCCCCAAGCCACCGTCCGAAAGATGCAGCAAGTGCGCCGGGCAGCCCTGGCACCGGGCAACCCCTCGGCCCAGGACCGTGCCGTCGCCAGCCAAGCAGCCTCCGCCGAGCAACAAGCCCGTGCCCAGCAAGCTGAGCAGAGTCAATTGCAGCAGGCCAAGCGGATGGGAAACGACCAACCCGTAGCCCCGCTTGGCAACTCGCCCGCCGGGGCGGACATCCCCGTCCAAACCGCGTCGAGCCCATCGCCAACCCCGCCCCCGCTGGCGACCACCGGCGAAGCCGCAGATCGCCCCGCACAGCGCGTTAGATCAATCGTGTCCACCGACTCGCCAACCCCGGGGAACACGGCACAATCGCCCGGACCAAGCCGAGACGCGACCGTAAGGGAGCTTGCAAGCCGACCCACTAACCCCGGCCGCGACCCCGTCCCCACCGCCCAGCCCAACGCATTCAACCGTTCTTTCTCCACCCCCGCCCTCGGCACCCGCCTCGACGTAGCCGTGTGAGCGTTGCCCACGCGAGCGACCCGCATCAGCGGACCTCTTGGTTGATAGAGAGAGACCCCCTCCCGGACCACCGCTCCGAGGTGTGCAAACAACGCAACTGGAACCGTTGCGTAGACCGTTCCCTCTTGTCCACGAGCGGCTAATGTTGGCACAGCTCCTCCTGCGCATCGTCCGCGTAGGCCGCTCTGGACGCTACCGAGGTCTTGCGCGGATTCCATTTGCTCGTAAAATCTTGTGGAGGCATAGGTAACGGCGATTGGCGGGGATGTGAAGTTCTGCGCTGCGCAGGCCGGAATCGGGGGACGCGGCTACCGGCCCAAATCGTCTCCTTGGCTCGTAAGTGGTTGTAGCGCAACAGGATAGCTTGTCCAGCGTACCGAGGAAGCGACAATCGCAGTTGCCCGCAAAAACGCCCGCAAAAACGGTTCTTGGGGCGGTTAGCGTTTTCGGGACCCACACCCACTTTGTGACCCACTGCTCTACCCGAACGTGATCCAAACCGAGCGGACATCTGCCGCAACCGCAGCACATCGGCTCCCGGCACGATCAGGGCAGCGGCTTCCAAGGCTGCAACTGAGCAATCCAGGCTTGACACAAATATGCTTCCGGTATATTGGGTCGAGTTGCCGGCTTCGGGCGCTGGTTAAAGCGCTGGAAGATTACCCCGCTGAATGGACGGTTCAATGCCACTGCGTCGGGCGGTCTCGGCCTTGCTGCCCACGGAGAAGCCGTGCCGAGGCATCATAGGCTGGAAGCAGTCGTGGATGCTGCGGAGCCGCCGCGACAGGTGGTCGCGTGCCAAAGCAATTGACCAATCTACGCGGGGCTCGTCAACTTGTGAGACGCTGAGCCATTGTTGAGCTCTCAACTGCAGATGGAATCTGTTCAAGGAAAGTTGTCAACTACGTCATGAGCTGCTCTGAACGCCCAGGGCAGCACAGGAGTCTGTCATGAGAGGTAATCTAATAGTCTCTGTGGGGCTGTTATTGCTGGTTTTGCCTGCTATGTTCATAAGCGGATGTCCTATTGGAGGTCCTCCTGCTTCGGCCCCTGCCGGCGAGTACGGCGATGCCCCTGACGGTGGTGCGACCGGGTACCCTACTCAATGGCCTCAGATCGGCGAATTCCCCACGCTATTCGGCTCAAACGGAGCCCGCACCCTGAGCACGGCTGATGCAACTCTTGGGCCTAACGCGAGCATGGAAGTGGATGCCAATGACCCGGCCGACCCTGACGAGCAACCGAACCTCGATCCCACGAACACCGATAGTGACGATGGTTTGGTGAACTTGTTTATTACGCTGACCCAGATCCCGCCGCCAACTCACCTGACGGTCGACGTAAACGGACCTGAGGACGGTGCGGGGGGTCTGTTCTACTTGAACGTGCTCATTGACCTTGACATGGACGGCAACTGGGGCGGTGAGGCGGCAGGTGGCGAGTGCGAATGGGTGGTCAAGAACCACGAAGTGACCGTGATCCCTGGGGAAAGCGAGGAGATCACCCCGCCGCCGTTCGCGTTTTCCAACGGCAACAGACTGCCTGATGGGGCGTGGATGAGAATTGCTCTTACCGGCGAGGAGATCGCCGGAGAGGCCTCGGATGGTGCCTGCCTAACCGACTGGGACGGCACCGGCGAGTTTGGCTCTGGTGAGATCGAGGATCACGTCATCCTCCTTCCCGAATTCCCGGATGATGATGAAAAGGAGGTGCCGAATCTTATCGTGGACTGCAACGGACCGTATAGATTCCCAAAGAACTCCCCTGCAGGTGCGGCGAAAGGGCCGGTCAAGTGTGTTGTGACGAACCGCGCTGCTGCCGGGTTCTTTAATTGCCGATTGATCAGGGTCGACGTAAATGGAAATGTCAACATGGGCACGGTGGGTGCAAACCTGTGTCAGCCGCCAGCTCCCGGCCCCGGGCCTGTGCCTATTGGCGCGGCCGGCGGCGGCGGGAATGTCGTGACTCTCGACTGCGGCGACGGCGTGAAGGCCGACAACAATCCGGCGCGGGCACAGTACAAGATGGTGGTCACAGCCGATGACCCGGACGCTGTGCTGTTTGTCGGGGGAATTCACATAGGCTGGTCTGCCGAGAGCTCTGCCGAGTTCGAATTCGCCGAGGAGGCAGATGAACCGACATGCGGGGACGAGAACCTGGACGACGGTGAAGAGTGTGACGATGGCAACAATGCCGATGGGGACGGCTGTTCTGCGATATGTACTATTGAAGAGGATGTTGTACCGACATGCGGGGACGGGACCCTGGACGTCGGTGAAGAGTGTGACGATGGCAATAATGCCGATGGGGATGGCTGTTCTGCGATATGTACTATTGAAGAGGATGTTGTACCGACATGCGGGGACGGGACCCTGGACGTCGGTGAAGAGTGCGACGACGGCAATAATGTGAATGGGGACGGCTGTTCTGCGATATGTACTATTGAAGAGGATGTTGTACCGATATGCGGGGACGGGACCCTGGACGTCGGTGAAGAGTGTGACGATGGCAATAATGTAGATGGGGACGGCTGTTCTGCGGTATGCACTGTTGAAGGAAGCATCTGTTCGGAGTTAGCCGGGGCTGTTACCGCAGATTTCACAATCACATACGACCCGTTGGGACATGGCCCATTCATCGACATGCCAGGTACGTTGGACTTGGAGTTCATTATAGACGGGGATGGAAGCGTAACCGGCCCACCCCCGTTTGTAGATGTTACTGGTGTGGCAACAGGTGGTTCCTTTATCGCCAGCGGGACGGGAACTGTGGCAGGCAATCCGGACATAGAAGTAGGTTTAACCTGCATCTGCGGAGACCGAACGTGCACTTATCAAATGGGCATAAGCGGAGGGCTTCCCGGAGGAGATCTGATCGAGTACAGCTTTGACGTCCCGTGACTTACGGTGTTCGGGGAACACCTGTGACGGGACACCGGAGATGCGCTCCCCGAGTTCGCGGCTCTGTCGATCCCCCATCGAGTCGGGCTCTTTCAACGACCTCGGGGCAACTTGCTTGCAGAGTATCCCTTTAGCCTACGAGAGCGTCACGCCGGCGGGGGCAGAACACACACCGGCGAGGTCCCTGCCATGCCGGTATGCTCACGGAAGCTTCCGGGACCGGTGGCCTGGTAATCGAGTTCCGCCGGCAGGTACAAGCAAGGGGTCGTAGGTTCGTCCGAGCTTGTTGATACGTTCGCGCAGGGAATCCTCTCTGCCGGTGTAGCGACGCGACGTGCGGGCTAGTGCGACGAACCACTTGACGCAATTGTCGAAGTCGTTGAGGTCTATGTACTCGGGGCCGAGTCTCTTGCGCTTCACGTCGACGTTATGGTAGTTGCCCAAGGCAAGACATAGCCCGGTCGCCTCGTAGCCCAGCGTGCAAAAAGCCGATGATTCACACATCCCCCCGTCCATGAGTTTGCGCTGATACTTGAAGCTCTTGTCGCCCCGTGCCAGATCGTCGGCGACCTCCCGGCAGTGCGTTGTGGCCGGGGAGGTGAAAGTCGTCGCCCGGTCGCCGACGCGGAGGATCGGACCGTCGCCCATCCTGGCGTGCGGCAGCTCGGAGCTGGTTTCCATGGCCACAACGTAGCACTTCTTTGGGATCGTGCCCGCACGGGCGGCGGCGATGGCCCCAATGAAGCCGACCTCCTCGGCGCGGGTGAAAAGGAAGCAGACATCGCAGGCGTAACGTGCCCGGACGAGTTTGTCGATACAGCAGAGTATTGCGGCCACCCCGGCCATGTCGTCGCAGCCGCGGGCATATATCCGCGTGCCGCGAACCTTGGGCTCCGGAAGATCCCACATACCGATCGAGCCGGGAGGCACCTCGCGGGGCACGTCGATCGCGGCGGTGTCGACTCGCTTCCGCCGGCTGTGAACGGATGTCTTGACCGAACACACGCGCCCTTTGATCCACCCTCGATCAACCCAGAAGCGAACGCCGGCGCCGACGAAATACTCCGGCGGCACCCCCCCCCGCCACAGCGCCCGAAGCCGCCCCTTGGAGGTCATCCGATCCGCGACGAACCCGGGATGATCCAGGTGCGCCGTGATGCAGGGCGGTCGTGCCACCCGGCGTTGTCCCCGGCGAACACGTACCAGGATATTCCCGGCGGTGTCGTGTTGCAAAGCAAGGTTCTTTCGCCCGGCGCAGAACTGCACGACGTAGTCGATGACCATGTGTTCCGCAAACGGTGCGGTGGGAATCGACAACATCTCGTCCAGGATTCGTCGATCAGCCGACGGTGAAGCGCTTGCGGACATGGTTTCTCCTCGTAGTGGGAGTGCCGGAGTTGAGGGCGGGGAACTAAATGGGCTTTTCCAGCTTCAGCATGTACAGCGCGATCAGCAAAACCAGATCGAAGGTGAGCACCGCTCCCCCCACAAAGAAGCCGGTCCAGGAGCGCCCCTGCTTGTCATTGCGGCGCTGCCCGGCGCTGCTGAACCCCAAAAGACATCCGAGCGTGCCGGGCACTATCGACAGCAGGATGCAGGCCAGAACAGCCGGAATGTAATAGCCCACCGAGCCGTAGACTATCTGCCCGAGGCCCCCATCGTAGCGCTGCCACGTAGCGATGGCCGCAGCGGCAAACGGCAGTATCGATACGAGCGAAAGCGCGCATGCGTAACGGGCTTGGACGTCATAGCGGCGAAGACTGCTTCGGGCCAACGCTTGCCTCCTCAAAACAGCTATTAGCTATTCGCTATTAGCCATCCGAAATCACTTTGTTAATATACACTATCGCCTGTCTGCTATCCGTCGTCAATAGTCAATATGTCGACTGACGCGTAACGACTGAGAGCTAACAGCTAACAGCTTCCTCCACCTACTTCTCGCGCCAGAAACGCGGGGTAAAGAGTACGAGTATGGTGAACATCTCCAAACGACCCAGGACCATGAGCATGCTCATGACGATCTTGCTGGGGCCGCTAAACCACGCGTAGTTGTGAGTGGCCCCTACTCCTCCAAAGCCCGGTCCGATATTGTTCAACGTGGCCGCTGAGGCGGAAGCAGCGGTGGTGATATCGACCCCTCGGGAACTCTCGAAGAGCATAAGGGCGATCGTGCCGAGGGCGAACAACAGGGCGATCCCCATCAAGTAGACCAGGGTGTTGCGTTTGAGATCCGGGTCTATCGCATGTTTGCCGACCTTGACGGTTCGTACCACCGTGGGTCGATAGTAGTGCTCGAGCTCCGCCAGGATCACCTTGGCGGCGATTATCACCCGGACCACCTTGATCCCTCCACCGGTCGACCCCGCAGACGCCCCTACAAACATGAGCGTCAGCAGTGTGGCCTTGGCCGCGAAGCCCCAGGCATCGAAGTCGGCCGTGCAAAAGCCGGTGGTCGTCTGAATCGAGACCACCTGAAACAGGGCGTCGCGGAGCGGCCTTCCCGCTGCGGTGGAGGCTGCATCCGACCCCACAGGATCACCCGCCGGGCTGCGGCCAAGGAGGCTGACGGTCACGATCGCGGTGGCAACGAGCATGATTGCCAGATAGACCCGAAGCTCAGGATCCTTGATCACGCTTCGCCACTTCCGCTGCAGCAACTGATAGTACAGCCCGAAGTTCACCCCGGCGAGCACCATGAACACGATGATGACCAGGTGGATGCTGGTCGAGTTAAAGCCGGCGATGCTGCGGTCAACCGTGCTGAATCCGCCGGTGGCTAGCGTGGCGAAGGTGTGGCAGACAGCATCGAACCAGGACATCCCGCACAGCCGCAGGGCGAACGCCTCCACGATGGTTAGCAGGACGTAGATCATCCACAAGGCGCGGGCGGCGTCCTGAATCCTCGGTCGCACGCCTTCCGGGGACGGCCCGGGGGCTTCCATTCGGTAGACGCGCCGGCCGCCCACGCCCAACATCGGCAGCACTGCCACAAACAGCACCACGATCCCCAAACCCCCAAGCCACTGGGTCAGCGCTCGCCACAACAGCAAGCTGGGCGGTAGGGTCGCAAGAGACTGCACCACCGTCGCCCCGGTGGTGGTCAGGCCGCTCATCGCCTCGAAGTAGCAGTCCAGGTAGGAATCGAAGTCGTGTGCGACCGCCCCGGCGTCGGGTCGCAGCGAGGCCCAGATCCGGTAGGGCAGAGCCGCCAGACCGGCGCCCACCAGCCAACTGGCCGCCACCAGCGTCAGGGCCTCGCGTTGGCCGAACAGCTCACCCGGGTTCCGTCCCACCAAAAACAGCACGCTCGCCAGGACTATTGCGAGCACCGCGGTGGTCACCAATGCTGTCAGATCGGCCCCGCCCCCGCCCCTCTGGATCATGGCGAAGACCGCCACCGCCATGATCAGGGCGCTTAGAACGAAGAGCAGAAGCCCGAGCTGGCGCAAAACGACTCGGAAGTCCACGCTCATTTCGTCACGAACAGCTTGTGAAGGTCAGCGTTGATAGCCCGCGGCCCGATCACGAGGATGGTGTCTCCAGCAACGATCTGATCTTCGGCACCGGGAACGTAAACATCATCCTTCCGGCGGATGGCGGCGATCATCGCCTGCGCGGGGAGTTTGATGTTCTTCAGTTCGTTTCCCAGCACCTTCGCGCGTTTCGAGGGGTGGATTTCGTACACTTCGGCCTTTTCATCCGCGAAGGTGGCCAGCGACCGGATCGGATCTGTGTCTATCAGATGGAGGATCGCCTTGATCGCCACGCTGCGCGGGGTGAAGGCGTCGTCGATGCCCAAGTGGGGGACCAGGCGCAAGTACTTGCTCTGTTGCACGACGGCGATCGAGCGGGCCACGCCGAAGGTCTTGGCCAGGGCGCAGGAGAGGATGTTCTGCTCGTCGTCATCCGTCACCGCGATGAAGACGCCGGCCTTGTCGATGTGCTCCTCGGCGAAGGTCGCCGAATCGGTCGGGTCGCCTTCCAGAACGGTCACGTGGGGGATCTTCCCGGAGAGTCTCTCCGCCTGTTCCCGGTCTTCGACGAACAGGCGAACCGAAAAGACGCGACTCCTAAACGCCCGACACAGCCAGGTGGCCGTGGTCGTGTGACCCATGATGGCGATGTGAATCCGCTTCTGTTTGCCCTTGTCGAAGAGTTTTCGGGCGGACTCGAACGTCTTGCTCTCGCCGATCAGGGTGACGTGGTCGCCTTCCGCGATCGTGGTATCGGCCTCCGCGAGGAAAGCACGACCGTTACGCTCCACCGTCGCCACCCGAGTGCTCTTGGGGAGCACGATTTCGGTGAGTTTCTTGTTGTCGGCCGGGGCCTTTTCTCCCACGCGCATTCGCTGCATGAGAAGCTTGCCCCGGGCAAACTCCTCCAGGGCGATCGCCCCCGGGTTGCGAATGGACCTCGCGATCGCCAGCGAGGTCAGGTACTCCGGACAGATGAACTCATCGATGCCCAGTTGTTGTGCGTATGGCGTACCTCGAAGCGAGAAGTTGGCGGTGTGGTGCACACGCACAACCGTCTTCTTCACCCCCGTGGCCCGGGCCACCGAGGCTGAGAGCAGGTTGATCTCATCGATCTCGGTGGCAGCGATCAGAAGATCGCAGTTCTCGGCCCCGGCTTCGCGCAGGACGTCGAACTGAGTGCAGCGCCCCGCCAGCGTCCGTACGTCAAGCTTCTCGCCCAGCTTCTTGAGCCGATCGGACGAGACGTCAACGACGGTTACATTGTTGCCGGCGGATGAGAGCACCTTGGCGGCGTGCTCGCCGACTTCGCCGGCTCCCGCAATAATCACATTCATCGGTCCACGTTCCGCGCCATTGCTGATTCAACGATGAGGATAACGTCTCGGGCGATCCAGGGCCAGATCAGCGACCGGCCTCCTTTCGGTTCAAGCGGAGCCGGACTACGTAGGTGATCCAGGCGAGCTGGAACTCGTCGTCGAGCGGGCCGAAAACAGCCTCGAAGTCCGCCAGCTCACCCCGGGGATCGACTGCCTGCCCGGGCCTGCGGGCGGCAAGCCGTCCTACGTAGTCGGCAAAAGCCTCGCGATGCTCCCGTTGCAGATAGTACACCAACGCCCAGGCCTCCGCGTAGAGGACGTTGAGATCGGCTTTCTTACCATAAAAAAGCTCCCGGTCGCCGACCAGATCAACCAGCGGAACCAATCTGCCGCCGAAAAACGCCCTACGGTACTGATCCTCGCTCAAACGCCGGTCGCTCGGGGAAAGCCGAAGTGCGTCCCGCAGATCCGCTAGCCTAATGTGGTTGACCCGCCGAAGACCACTACCAGAGCGTGCCTGAGGAACCTCAAACTGACACGCCAGCCCCTCCGCCAGCCACACCGGATTCGCCCCTCCACGCACGTGCACGCCGATGTTGAAGAGCATCTGGTGCGTCGCCTCATGATGAATAACGAAGCGGTTGAATCTCTCCACCAGAGCGTCGCGCTGCGAACGCAAAACGCCCAGCTCGCGAACCAATCTCTTCCGCCTTTCCCGGCTGCTGCGGGGTTTCGAGCGATCCGCGCTGAGCTCTCGAAGGCGCGCCTGGATCTGATCCATGCGCCGGGTGGCCTCTTGAAGCTCGCCGCGATTGAGCGTGTTGGAGAACACCGCCCAGTTGATGCTCTCCTGATATATGCCGGCCAAGGAGTCGACCGTGAAGCCGGCGTCCGCGCAGAACCGGGCGAACTCCTCCGGTTTGTCGAAGAAAAGCACTACGAGCCTCTTGTCGGGGGGTATGATTGGAAGTCCCAGCCCCTCGCAAAACCGCCAGATCGCATCGAAGGTGCCCTCGAGCCGGTTGACCAGGTCGGAAACCGTGTCGTGGGTGGTGTTGTATGCGATGGCGAAGTGATCGGTCTGGCGGACCCGGAATCCGTCGCCGACGATCTCCCGCAAGTCACTCGCGGCCTGGTCGTCCCGCGGCAGGGGGGGTGGCGGATTAGCCTGGACGTTCGCCGCCGCCGCGGAAAGGGCCACAGCCAGTAGGGCTCGCAGTGCGGACCGGTCTGTCCCGCGCCTGCGCGCTTGCTCGCGGAAAGAACGGTCCCCGCGGCGGACCCTACACACTCGATTCATGGTAGTCGGCATCGAACTCAGCTACTCACGCTGCCGATACACCCTGTGCAGTCGGGGTGTGGCGCAGCCTCCCAAGGACGGATCGTACAACGGTTGCGCCCGGAACCCCACTAATGGGCCGATCGCACAAGAAACCGGCGCAAACGCACCCTGCCGAACTCTCGGACCTTCTGGCCGGCTTTGCGCGGATCATCGGTACTCGGGCACACGATCTGCAGGCTGCCGCCCGAAAGCTGCCCCGCGGCCCCGGCAAAGCCGGCAAGAGCAAGGCCCGACCTAACCCAAGTTGAGCAGTTGAGAGGGTTGAACGCCCTTTGGGGTAGCGCCAGGGCCGTTTTTCGTCAAAAGTTTTGACTACAATCACCGTTTGTGCTCTCCCATTTTGGCTCGCCGAGGCGGGCGGGAAGTGTAAGGCCGAGGCGGCTCAGCAGGATTCGTTGAGATTCATCCGGCTTGGTCACGCAACGGATGCGGATGTCGCGG
>SDBU01003967.1_pt1 | contig 18481 bp, 9 predicted proteins | sample 2277071 | NCBI WGS metagenome assembly SDBU01 (sample SAMN10397929, study PRJNA504765) | marine sediment metagenome | isolation source: marine sediment core GS08_GC12, 126 cmbsf | place: Arctic Ocean: Gakkel Ridge, Loki's castle | collected 2008 | reverse complement strand
TTTAACATAATCAAAAACTTTTTGGAGCCGGGAAGCCGTTTCACCGAGATAACTGCCAATGAGATTCTCATATCGGATGACAAACAGAGGATACATCAATTGAGTAGCAAAAGCTTCTGCAAGACTTGTTTTTCCATTGCCTGGAGGGCCGGCAAGTAATATTCTGTTGCGTGGTTCCAAACCATAGGTTCTTAATAAATCTGCTCGGTGTTGTTCTTCAACAAGCTCTTTACATATACTTATGATCGTACTATCAAAGATTAAATCATCAAAAGTCTTCTGCGCTGCAGCTTCAAACAACAAATCTTTTGCGTCACCATTGGCATGCATGGAAAAACCGTTTTTACTTCCATTATTTAGAGAGGCCACCAATCGATCGGCAAGAATATTATGCTTTTTTGCTCTTTCTTCGGAAATTAAACTTTCGACGGATTTGCGGAACGAAACCATATCGCCACGATTTGCCGACTGGATTAGAGATAGTAATATATCTGATCTAGCCATTATTCTATTCCTATTTTCTTATTGACTATTGATCTCATGGTAAATATAAACCATACTTACCCCACACAAATTCCAAACTCGTGAAGCGTAATTCGCATGCTATTATCCCCAGTTTTATCGCCAAACACAGAAAATATTTTACCCCATGAGATAAACTCTCGATATCTCAAAGGAATGCGTCATGCATTTAGTCACATAGAATAGCATAGAACTTGCCAAGGGGCAAGAAAAAAGGAGTAAGGAGTAAGGATTAAGAAGTAATGAGTGAATGCGAGGAGATTAATTTACATTATTGGCCAGATTTCTCCACTCCGTCCGCCTACGGCGGACTTCGGTCGAAATGACATTGAATGATTATTGATTAATTTTGGAGATTCTTCGCTTCACTTCGTTTCGCTCAGAATGACGTAGCAATGTAAAAATCAAATTTTCGAAGGATGACCCCCCAAATAAATTTGAGGGGCTAATCACAAAAACAATCCCGCCCATCCTCCTTCGCCGAGGCTTCGGCGGACAGGCAGGTGGCGGGGCGGGGATTGTTCTAATGGCGTCGCAATTCTTCAACTGCACGCTCAATGACCGGATCGGTCCCATTTACAATATCAGCAATTTTGTACTCGACGCGTACCTGAGGGACACTTCCATTTACTTCTATTATTCTACCGCTTGCATCGCAAACATAACCGTTGGACACGCGTACGACAAGGTGACAGGGCATTGCTACATAGACGCCGCCGCCGGTAAGATTCCCATGCGTGGTCGTGCCAATTGTCATCGGCCTGCCTGTAGAGATCATGCGACAGGTAAACAAGTCGGCAGCACTTCCGGTTATTGAGTTTATGAGCAGCACTATCGGTTTTTTGTATTGCCAGTCACCCGCAGGGGCAAAGTAGTTTTCGCGTTTTTTGAAGTCTTTATGCCCCGGACCGCTTTTAGTGTAGGATATATGGACTTTGGTTCTATTGGCGATGAATCTTCCAACAATCCTTGCTTGAGCAGTACTGAAACCGCCCGGGTTTTCCCTAACGTCAATAATAAGCCCGGGCGTGTCTTTTAGTCTCTCGAGAGCACGGTCAAATTCATCTGCAATTTCCATTCGGCCTTTGAAAGAAAGTATACGAATATACCCGCAGCCTGATGGATGGATTCCATACCAGATAAACTTGCCTTTATTGACATGAAAGTCCGGCCGAATAATTTCCTGCTTTCTCGAACTGACTCGTCTAAGCCGTACTATTGTTGGTGACCTCCTACCTGGTGTAAGAAATCTTACGCTCACAGTGCTCCCTTTTTCACCATCCAGGATTCGTCGATAAGCTTGCTCTAAAAAGCATCGCTCTGATGAATACATGTGCATCAGGCGTCGCATCTTTGTCACTCTTGACCTGACAGTTGAACCATTGACGGCAATAATGACCGAGCCAGGCCGAAGACCCTTCCCATAGGCTTGCGAGCCCTTAATGACCTCGGTAACAACTGCCTTTCCTTCAATCAAACGAGTCGATATTTGTGGCGAAAAACGCCCAAGCGATGGTACGTCCTTATAATTGCACAACCATGAGTGAAAATCTTTTAATTCCATTACAAATTGGTTGATTAGACTGTAAAACTCCTTAGTCGTTCTTGCCATTTCGATTTTGGGGCGATAGCGACTTTTCACCTCCTTGAAGTCTATCCCTTTGTGGACAAAGAAAGAATAATTCCTGTCGATCGCCTCGGCCAGGATATCAAAGTTTTCCAGACGTTCGGCTTTCGATAGATTCATCTTCGGCAAATCGCCGTCTTTCGGCTCATCGCGCAAGACAAGCCCTTTGCCGATTCGCTCTATAACATTGTTTTTGCTGCCGGAAGCGCTTTTAGCTTTTGCTTTAGAGTTTTTTGACCCACTGTCAAGATGCCTTATCCATGTCACCGGTTTGGTCAGACCTTGCCGAGCAACAGCGCGAATACCCTCAATCTTAGGTCCATCAAGGTCAGATGCTCTCCGATACCAACCGACAGCCGCCTCTCTACTCCCGGCCAAATCCTCAATGTACCCAAGATAAACATACAGGTGGCAAAGGTCGGCAGATGTCAGCAACAACGTATGATTCTGCGCTAAGTCGACTAATATGGGCTTGGCCTGTTGCGTATCTTTGTTTTCTCCCTTTAGCATATTTTGCGCCTGTGTTAGCTTTTGCTTCGCTTGCTGAGGATTGAGCTTTGATGGGGCAGTTCCAGAAGTCCGGCTGCCGGGCCCGGGCTGCTTAATGTTATCCGCCGCATTTGTTGGTTTTAGCTCCAGGGCAATTACGCCGTCAATTACAGCAGAATTAGCTTCTCTCTTAATATGCATCCCCGGACCAAGTTTGTAATAACCGGCAGCACTTCGAGGTAAACCGATCCATTCTCCGACAAGTTTACCGCTACGGATTCTGCTGACGCTTGCATATTCATTGCGAAAGCTCTTTCCTGCCCTTGGTGACGGATCATGCAATATGAGAATCGTTGGATCCAACCGGCCATTCTCATCCTTTCCGTAGCCAACCAGCGTTACCCAATGACCTGCGATTCGCGTGTATTCATCTCTGGAGCGGTTGTACTCGTACCACCCGACATTAAGCCACACAGCACCTTTTCCCAAGATTCTTTGCTTAATCCAACTCAGCCGAGGTACGGGAAACCTGGACCTCATTTCCGGTGGGTGCTTTCGCCAGCCTTGATACTCAAGTCGCTTAATCTCGTAAGCTCGCTCCTGCACATATTTCTTAATACCCCGCATAAGTTTTGTTGTTCCCGTTCCATATTCCAGACTGGTATCCATATATGCTTTTGAGCCGAGCAATTTTACTAATTCAACTTCGTCATGAAATAGGTCCCCTGAATTCTGAACAAGGTCTGGAAAGCCATTAGAATCCATCCACATCAGAGAGTTGGCGATCGCGACCAGACAGCAATACTGCGTTCCTCCTCCAGGAAAGTCAGCTCTCTTGTCGGTCTGGGTTAAATCTGGAATTGAATAGATCTTCTCTGTGTAATAGGCAAGCTGAGTTGAGACAGACGTGGAGTAGATAACAGAATATAGAAAGACAAGGCTTATCAATCTATGCATAAATGCTTCCTCTTCACAGGATAACAGTCCTTAAGAGCTTCAGCATCGCTTCGGCCCCATTTTCATATCTCTAATTTCGCTGCACTCTTCACGATGTCCACATCAAGCATTTAGGCGCAGAGAATAACAGAAAAGAATTTAAAAGGCAAAGAAAAATAACCGCGGAGGACGCAGATTATTAAGGATTAGCACAGATTTACAAAGTGAGAAGGGAAAAGGGAGAAGGGGTAGGAATTGGGGGGCGGAATAAAACCCCGCCCACAGGTGGCGGGGCTAATCGAAAAAGTGAGGGGATTATTTTCTGGGTCCCTGCCTAATACATGCAGGGATTCGGGCAGGCTTTTCGCGGGAATGACAACTGGAGATTAATTACATGCTGTGGCCAGATTTCTCGACTCCGCTGCGCTACGCTCGAAATGACACCGGAGTGGATTACCGCCTTCGGCGGACTTCGGTCGAAATGACATTGATTGATGATTGATTATACGTTAAAATGTGAATATTAAAGCAATCTTCATGCACTCAATCTATTCATATATATTCTTCATCTGCCAGGCATCGAGCGACTTTAGCACAGCGTCCTTACCCTGGGAACGCATCGACACGCCGACACTGTCGGGCCGGCTGGGATAGACGCGCATGGCGACGCATTGCCTGCCGTTGACGAAGACTTCGACGACGCTTCTGTCGATAAATACGCGAAGTTTTAGCGGCTCGTTCTTCGCGAGTAAAAGCGGGGCTGTCTCGGGAGCCCGCGAGGCCACGTCCGGCAGGAGCGACGCGTAGGAGGAGTCGATCGTAATCAAACTCTTGCCCCGGTAGCCGCGACCCCTGAAGAATGCGATTCGGGTGTACTCTTGCTTGTTGGGCGAACGCAGCACGTTCATTTCGAACATCTGAGCTTTCCTGTCATCAATTTCGGCGACTATCTCCATCGCGTTACCGCGGATGTTTTCAAGCACGAATTCCTGGTTCGCCGGAAGCTGGGTCGCACCGACGCGATGATGGCTGGTGCGCAACGACTCGATGTCCCCAGTGGGCTCGATTCTCAGATCGTCTTTCCCGGCCAGGGTCAGGAGGCGGGGCAGGGTCATGATTTGATTCCAGCCCTTCGTGGGCTTGGCCGGGTTTATGTTGAAGATCACAATCACGCCGCCCTTGCCGTCGGGCGTTGCGGACGGGGCATGTACCCCGCCCGGCTTCACCGCTCCGAAGTTGAAGAGGCCACTCGATGTAGCGACAAACTTGTCGCGAGGCTTGTCGTAGTCGCCCAATATATACTGGCCGCCGCTCATGTGGCTGAAGAACAGAAGGATGTGCCGGTTGCCGATCGGCCAGAAATACGGGCAGGCCCCGTCGTCCCCGATGAGTGTGAACCGGTCGTCCTCGACGAATGGGTGCAGATACTCCCAACTGGCCAAATTCTTTGAGCGGAAGAGGAAATCGGCTCGGACGCGTTTGCCGCCGGGCCCGGGCAGCGTGCCTCCCGAAAGTGAATAGTACAGGCCGTCCTTCTTCCAGATGCACGGATCGAAAACTCGATACGGCAGGGGTTTTCCGTCCGAGCTCTTACCGGGGATAACGGCTTTACCGGTCACCTTTTCCCAGTTCAGAAGCAGCGGATCGCTGGAAACGGCGACCATGTTTCCTACCCGCGTCCCGTGATACATGGCAATGACGCGGTCTTTCTCGACCAGCGTTGAACCGGAATAACAGGCATGTTCCGGATTCGGGTAGATCGCATAGGGCAGGTCGCGCCAGTGGATCAAATCGTCGCTGACGGCGTGTCCCCAGTGCTGGCGACGGTCTTCGGGAGGATACCCCTGATAAAACATGTGCCAGCGGCCCTGCCAGAAACTGAGTCCGTTCGGATCGTTAAGGGTGCTTTCCGGGCTAACGAAATGATAGATCGGCCGGTACGGATCATCGGCCATCTTTTTCCGCGACTCGATAAACCGCAGTATGAGAGGATTCGTTTTCAGTTGTGCTTCCTGCTCGCCGAAAGTATTGGCGAAGGTGTATTTCGGGACACGCGAGGTGTTGTCGCGTTCTTCTCTCCGGGCCCTGGACTGCCTTTGGGCCCCGAACGTTTTGCGAGTTGGAAGCGCCAAAGCCGCGACCATCGCACCTGTCTGTTTTAGAAAGCTACGACGTTTCATTGAATACACTCCTTAAAGATTAAATGTCTCAAAATTTACAGCTTGAATCTAATCCACCGTTGTGTCAAAAATCATGCGATGGATTTGATGACTCCGAACCATAACTTACAACTCTTTAATAGTCAAGGGCCTGGTGTGCACTGTCTTTACGAACCAATAGGCCGGCAGGACTGGTTCAAGAAATCTTGATAATTAGTAACTGTTGGATATGCCTTTTGCGGTTCGGTCTTGTCCGGAAATTGCATATCGGTACAATATGGTTCGTTTAGGCATAAAAAAAAGACAGCTTGGCATTAGCTGCCACAGGGAAAAAAGTAAAGCCAACGGTCGGATTCGAACCGACAACCCCTGGTTTACAAAACCAGAGCTCTACCGTTGAGCTACGTTGGCGTAACTATTTTCAGAATTTACACTCGAATTTGTTTTTTGGGATTTTATTCCTTCTTACTACAATCTTGGCTATAACAAAACTGTAGTTTGTAGTATAACTACGTTGCCCAATTATTTCATTCTGGTTTAGGATACTATCTTTGGCAAAAGCATTCTGATAAATTTTCCCTTACTTTACATCTATCCGGGTAATTTTGCAAGAAAATTAAGAGCAAGTTGCACTACTCCGGGGTGGGTAGGCAGCAAGCCCTCCTATAGAGATACCTCGAACGAGCGTAGAATTTGCATGCAAGCAAAAACATCGAGACTGGCGCCGGGGCTGACGGAATCATTCTGAAGAGATTTTGTGCTCTTTGCTTTTCATAATGCGGGTATGGGTGATATCGCCGTGTGCAGCAAAATTAACCAAAATCCTATGAACCAGAGCCTGTTAAATTAATTTCCTATTTTTTCATTTCTTGAGCGTTTTTTGCCTTTGGTTCTTTCACTAACCGATGAGGGCCGAAGCTGGAAAAAGCGATATCAGTTTGTCCATTGGCCAAGGCAACGGGGCAGTTTTCTTGATGTCAGTTCTTTTATCGACCTCTCCCGCCTTTTTGCTATCCGAGTAACAAAACCCAAAAAATTCCTGCCAAATCCTCTGTAATCCCCCTAAAGTCTTATAAAATTTAGCTTTTCATAGCTAAAACTTCGGTTTTTCAACATTTTTATCCTTGACAAATCCAAGATCCGGTAGTTAAATTAGGATAATAAGGCAATTTGGACAGCCCTTGTACCCAAAGGATTTGGTTGAGGAAGAGGGATAGACAGGATGAAGGATTTATTTACAACCGGCGAAGCCGCTGAAGTTTGCAAGGTAAGCCAGCAGACAATCATCCGATGCTTTGATTCCGGCAGACTGCAAGGATTTCGTATTCCCGGCTCAAAATTCCGGAGGATTCCCCGCCAGAATCTCGTCAAATTTATGAAGGATAACAATATTCCCCTTGGTAATCTTGAGTCTGGCAAAAAGAAGGTTCTTGTCGTTGATGATGATGCCGAAATCGTCGAGCTTATTGTGGACGTTCTCGTCCGCGATGGTAGATTCGAAATCAAAACCGCATCTAGCGGCTATGAGGCAGGGATATCGACCCAGCGGTTCCGACCTGACCTGATATTGCTCGACTATATGTTGCCCGATGTCAATGGAAATATCGTTTGCCAGACGATAAGAGAAAATCCCGAGTTCGGAAACATCAAAATTATTATCGTGAGCGGGGTTGTAAAACAGGATGAGATCGACCAGCTCTTAAAATCCGGTGCCGAAGATTTCGTAAAAAAACCGTTTAACATCACGGAACTTACCGACAAAATCACTACTGTTTTACAGATGAAATAGAGTGGTGAATAATCGTTAATGACTGGATTGCTTCGGTCGTAATGACACACTCTGGTTGAAACCCAGGAACAAATACTAACCACTAAGTACGAGGATATAACTAAATGCCGGATGAAAATACTGCCCCAACGGCTGCTCGCCAAGTAGAGCTTGTTATTCGTCAGCTCGATTCGCTTTCGACCTTGCCCTCGGTTGCAGCACAATTTTTTCCCAAGCTCCTGCAGCCCAAATTCTCACCCTCTGCTATGGCTGATATTATTGAATTAGAACCAGCCCTTATCACTAAGACTCTTTCGCTCATCCACCAGCAGGGTTTAAGCTTGTTTGAGGAAAAGTTTCCGCTTCGCCAGGCACTTGACAAGCTGCCTGCACACCTTATTCGCGACGTTTTTTTTTCTGTCAAGGTTTTTGGAGCCTTCGACCCCGACGACAACAGAACTCTGCTTAGGAAAGAGCTTGCACTTCATGCCCTTGCAGTTGCCTGTTGTGCTAAAGATATCGCCGAAATCATATCGCCTCGCATGAATCCGCAGTTGGTTCACTGTGCTGGCTTGCTTCACGATATCGGAAAACTTGCGCTCCAGGAGGCAATGCCGAAAAGTTTTGCTCATATTATCGAAGCGGCAAAATCAACAGGTTCCAGTGCCTGTACCACAGAGCAAAAACATCTTGGTATAGATCACACAATTCTCGGCAAGCGTCTGGCTCAAAAGTGGCATCTTCCGGAACAAATTGCCCTTGCTATCTGGCTCCATCACAGTGATGTTGCGAGTATCTCTAACAGTATACCTGAAGCGAGAATAGCCCAGGTCGTGCAGTTAGCTGATTCTATAGCACGAGAATCGGGCCTTGGCCAGTCTGGCAGCTTTGATTCACCCGAGCCGGCAGAGAAAATCGCACAATCACTTGAAATAAACTTCGAGCAGCTGGAACGAGTCCGCCAGAAGCTGCCCGATACAGTCAGACAAAAATCAGAAGTCTTAGGCCTGGATCTACCAAACGCTGCGGCCACCTATTGCGACATTGTTCACACTACTGCTGCTCGTTTGGCTCATGAGCAAACGGAATTGTCTCTTGAAAATCGGCAGTTGCAAAGCGCTTCCAGTCATTTCGATTTTATAAGAGACTTTCTACTCAGTATAAATTCGGCTGATGGAGCCATCGATATAGCAGAAAATTTCGCTGCTCGTTGGCAAAAGTTTTATCAAACAGGTATGGTTTGTTTGTATTTGGCACCTCAGGCCAGCCCCCAATCTCTCGAAGCTGTTGTTGTGGAAAACCTCTCGCAAACAAAGCAGGTTTACTTGAATATACCTGCCGAAACACCTGCCATACCGAGAGTAGTAGCATGCGACTTCGCAATTTTGGATGCTCACGACTGTGTTGAATGGCTATTTGAGCAATTAGATGTTGACTTTGACTTGAGCCAGACTAAATTGATGCCTCTACTCTCAGACGGCAAAGCAGTCGGAGCAATTCTTTTTGAGCTTCGGTATCCGGCAGATGTAGAGCTGTTCCAGGAAAAATTCAAGATCACTACTTCGATTGCCGGTTCTGTTTTGGATGTGGCTTGTTCTGCCGCCAAACAACAGCGTTTTGCCGAGCAATTTGCACAGCATCTTGCAAAGCCCAAAGACGCACAGCCCCTGATTGCCGCAGATAGCTCACTGAACGCTTTAGTGGAAATGGCAGCCGGGGCAGCGCACGAACTAAATAATCCCCTCTCGGTCATATCCGGCAGAGCACAATTACTCAACGAGACCGAGACTGAGCAGGGGAAAAAGCAAATCCTGACACAGATCCAGGAAAACGCCGGCAAAATATCCAAGATTATCGAGGAGCTGATGAGCTTTGCCAGGCCGCAAGAACCAAGGCCTGTCCAGGTAAATGTCAGACAAATGCTCGATGAGGCCGTACAGTTAACCAGCCAAAAGACGGGCGTTGAACATATCAACGTCCAGATCGAAGTTGCCGAGGATCTCAAAAGTGTTTTCGTTGATTCAGCCCAGATTGTATCAGCAATTGCAAATATCTTGTCCAACGCCATTGAATCCTATACAGGCAGTCTCGGCCCCATAAAGGTTACCGCCACTGCCGAGGAATCCGGCAACTTTGTGAAGTTACAAATCAGTGACCTCGGCTGCGGGATGGACGCTGAGACCCTCGAAAAAGCGACCCAGCCATTCTTTTCCGCCAAGCCTGCAGGCCGAAAACGAGGGATGGGCCTTGCCTACGCTCACCGTGTCATCCAATTAAACAAAGGGAGGCTTCGCATAATAAGTAGGTTAGGCAGTGGAACCACAGTGACGATAATGTTGCCCTGTAAATGATGATGGCGGACTGAAGAAAGCCAAAGGCGCCGAATCCCTTCCAGTAGTAAGTCCGAGAATGCAGATAAATAGTTCCCGACAAGTCAGAACACACTTTAGTTGATATCCAGCTCTTAACCACCATGAAGCTGATAACTGATTATTTATAGGGCTGCATCTTAGAATCTTCCTTGGAACCTGTTGTTCTTAAAGCCAGCCGCCAACTAAGCCGAATCTAAATCTGGAGACCATTCCAAATTTAGTTATTGAAAGGGATTCTCCGAACGGGAAATAATGCGTTTGGGAGCCCGGAAAGGGTGCCTTGTGGACCATAAACTACGACATAGAAGATTACGTCTGCTTATTCGTAAGCTAAACAGAGAACGCAAAAAGCAGGCACAAAAAATAGATATACTTTGCAATGACTTCATCTCAGCCCAAGGTGACTTTATCAAAAGACTAAATACTATCAATTTCACAGCAGATTTTTATGAGGCAATTCTCGGAACAACAGACTTGAGCAGTCTTTTATATACCGCTGGCAAACTTATCCAAGATGAAATCTCCGATTCAAATATCGCCTTTTTTTTGCTTGGGTTACCATTTCAGCAGGACAACTTCGCATTGTATATGTTCGAGAGTGACCAGCCAATTACTCTTGAAAAGCAGCACTTGGAGAGTTGCTTCACCCCAGAGCTGGTGGACAATATCTGCAAGTCGAACAAGCTTTGCACGCTCGATGATATGTTTGCAATGGGTTTACAGGGCAACTTAATTAGGATAAGTAAAATCTCGGCCATTACGGTCCCCCTGCGCCGATTCGGTTCGTCGTTGGGCTTTATATTGATTTACCGCTTATCCAAAAACACGTTAACTCCCGAGGAGCTAAACAACATCTCCGCTGTGACCGGTGGGCTGTCCCGAGCGATTCAATCTTGCCAGGTAATTTTACACTCTGCCGCTCGCCCCCCCGCGCCTGCTTATGCAGACAAGCGTGAGGGTAACGCGAGTGCAGGCGATTAAAAAATTTACTCTGGCAAGAATAATGGGGGGCCCGAATATTAATCTCTAATCCTCAACAAATATTATTGAATTCTACCTCTGGCGGACCACCACACTAAGGTTCCCATTTTGCGACTTATTGAAAAATGGGTTTCCCTAACGCTATTCAACCTTCTTATAGAATTCAGCTTCACGGTCGGAAAGTCTATTCTGTCCAATCATTGTGCGGATACGCTGCAAGTCGACATCTCTTGGCTCACCGCCAGCGGATTGTGGGCTGGCGGATTGGCCGAAACTGGCAGGAATGACTTGCAAAAACCTGCTTACAGAAACAGTCGACACGAGTACCGCTACTACAAGTACGCTCACTACAAAATATCGGGAGTGCAGCTTTGCTGCCGTGTGATATGGATGCGGTAGACGTTCTTTTTTTACAGCCGCCTTTGCCTGGTAACGACACCGGTCACAATATAAGCAATCCATTTGGTCTTTGCCGGTAAGGCCAAACTCACAAAGACCGAATTTCTTTCTCGGTACGTACCGCTTTAGGATTACTACCTTGTTCAGCAGTGACAGAAAAGCTCCGACGGGACAAAGATACATACACCAGAAGCGAGTATAAAAAATCGAGCCTATCAAAGCTATCGCTACTATCAGCAATATGGATAATTGCCAAAATTGAAAATTGAAGATTGAGATGAGGGGGTCAGCTGCAAGAGTTGTTCGATTTCTGGAAAAAAAGAATACAATTATGACAACGAAAAGGACCCCATACTTGACAAACCTCGCTTTTTGCATCGCTTCCACCGATATTGGGCGCTTGAATCTTTCAGGGACAACATATCCAAGCAATTCCTGCACGGCTCCAAAAGGACAGATGTAACCACAATAGATGTTGCCGAAAAATATTGCCATAAGTGGTATTCCTATCGCCAGCAGGAATGCTCCCGACAATCCTAAAGCTGGGGTTTGCAGAGACAGTATGCTTGCTATTTGTTCGCTGGAATACTGGGCATTCAAAATGATACCGCCGACTACAAGATTAAGGCAGAGAACTGCCAATCTGCTCCAGAATCCTCCCCTGTAGATTACAATCAAAGCAAGGGTGACAGCAACCATCAGATATATCCCATGACTGTCTGCTAAGTTCGCGAGACGAGTTCTTTCTTTGAGCTTAGGTTCAAGAGTATAGCCCAGAGCTTGGCTGGCGAACCTATGACCTGATGTTTCCAGTGCCGAAAGAATGGCTTCAGAGCTGACAGTGGCCCCGCTTACTGCATGGACATCCGCAAAAGGCTGAGGCTGGAAAAGCTTGCGTCCATTTAGACGGTCATACCAGGTCATGTCATTTGTCCCAGGGGGGACACCTCTTGGTGCATCCGGTCGGCTAAGGAGGTCAAGGTATGCAGGTGTTTCGTTGGACCGTATTATATGGAAGTTAATCAATCTGCCGGCAGTATCTGCATAGATGGCAAGATTCATCTTCCCGCCAAAACCACGGACCTCAGGTGCTAAGTCTTCGGAGCTAAAGACGTACCCAGTCAGTTTATCGTTGGCGTCGCAAACCCTGAAATAATTGATTTTTCGATTACTATTGTCAGGAACAGTTGATTCCTGCTGAATGCTCAGCTCACCGGCAAGCGCTTGGGCTGCATATTGCGGCAAAGATGGCCTCAGCTTCGCACCAGCCTTGGCAAGCAGGTTCGAGCACAGGACGATGCATACTCCGATACCAAACAGGATGTAGCCAAACCTGCGCAGCCTAAAGATGATTGTGTCTACAGAACAAATTTTTTCCGGCTTATATATTCTCAGTACGGCAGCCGGCGTATTGGCCAGGATAAACAGTATAAAGACAAGTATTGTGAGCTTTGCCCCAAGTACCGGAACAAGTATAAGGCCTGTTAACAATCCGCCGGCTGAAGCGCCAATATGATCGGCCATTTCGAGTTTACTGCCGGCCTGGCCTGCCTCAAACCCGGAATCAGCAAGCCCCCTGGCAGCCAGTGGAAAGTAGCACCCTGTGCATAGACCGCACAATACAAACGCGCTCCCAAAAATAAGATGTGTCCATTGCTGGGCCGGCCAAAAAGCAATTGTGCTCAGGATTAGCGTATGCACAAGTATTACCGAAAATAACAGAATGTGCGGTTGAGTTTTCCTTTCGCCTATAAGCAAATGCCTGATTAGGATTGCGCCGGCGGTTAAACCAACCATAAACACAGACGAAATAATCCCGATGTGTAGATAAAGCGAGCCATACCGGGTTTGATACAGGTACATCAAAACAATCACGGCTCCGATTCCTAACCAACCGGCTGAGAAAACAAGAAATGTACTGTCAAAACCGGATTTGCCTCCTTGCTGAGTTGTTTTAAGAATGTAGAGGATTCGCAGCGCTATAAAAACCAGAATGGGGACAGCAAATGCTAATGGGCCGGCCAACACCAGGTGTTTAACGAATTTGGTGATTGGTGCTTCTGATTGTTTCGCTGCGAGCAACAAACTGTATAAGTGCGTCAGGGGTCTCGAATCACGATTAATCAAAAGCTCCTCAGGCAAATCCGCATTTGAGTAGTTCTCGAGCGCAGACGCGGCACGATCCGGCAGGTAAACAGAAAACAGAGCCTCCGGAGGGTAAACACCACTAACGCCATTTATTGATGCAAAGCGGTCTCGTAGGGTGCCGGGATTGCCGGTGAGGTTATTGGAATCTGATACGATAAACCATGTCTCATCGCCTGGTGTTAAAACGAGATGTGAAAAAACTCCCTCGAGGGTCAGTTTCGTTGAGGCACCAAGGTTCGTTAGTTCGGTGCCAATAATATTTTCTCCGCCGGCTATGCGAACCTGTAACACGCCTCCGGGCCGCAGTGCCTCTTTAACCTGACGATAAAATTCAAGCGTGTAGTAGCGGTTCAGAACCGAGCTGGTTGCATCGGGCAGGTTGATGATCACTATGTCATAAAATCTTTTCTTTTCAGCCAGCAGTGAGCGAGCATCATAGGCGCTGGCTTCTAATCGCTCGTCGGTGGTTTTAAACTCCGGGGGTATAAATCTTTCAACCTTCTGCACGTATTCAATATCACAATGTGCCCAGGTTGTAGTTTTGGTCTGTGGCAACTGCAGGAACTTGTAGCAAAGACCTAATCCTGAGCCGACAACGAGAACTCTCTCGGCATCAGGATTTTGGCACAATCCAATAGCTGCAATCCGCCCGGCCGTGCTCTCATCAGGCAATACTTCGCAGGTGCTGCCTTCGCGAATGGCTATCCATTGGCCCTGGTAAACTCCGTAAAGGTACTCCGCCTGTGCCGTCCGGAACGAACCATCAGGCACATTCCCGGGAAATAGCTTGTCCCATTTTATAAATTGCATCTGTTGCATCAGGGCCTTGTCAGCCCCGGCAATCAAACAAACTAAAGCACATACCGACACAAGAGCCCAGAGCCATTGTCTTGTTTTGGCAAGCTGTACGAAAAATACTGACAGCGAGACAATAAAGGCCAGCATAAAGAAAATTGCTGCCGAACTTACGCCAAAAACAATAAGCGCAGTCACCACAAGCCCACCCAGAAAACTGCCGGCAGCCTCAATTATGTATACGCGCGAGACGGGCAGTTTTTCACCTTGCTGGACCCACCTGCAGGCAAGGGGAAACAGCATCCCCGTGATAACACTGACCGGTGCGTTAATCACGATTGATAAAAACAGAACAGCTCGTATGGACAATAGTTCGTAGGGTTCGACCCCGGCAAGCTCCCGTGCTTGAATAATCAGTATTGCCTGGAGAATAAACGCCGGCAGATAACACAGAAATAGAAACTCTATGTATTTAAGCAGTTTGTTAGCTACCGCCTTTGCTTTATAAACCAGCAGAGCTGCGAAACCGACCCACAAAAACCACGAACCAAAAAAGATACCGACGCTTATATCGTTGCCTTCGAAGGTCGTGATAAACTCGCGAAACAGGAGCGTCTGGGCTGCGATTGTAAACAGCCCGTAACTGAATATCAGAAAAGCACGAGAGGCTCTCATTTTTCTTCACCAAAAACAACAGCCTGGAATACCAGAAAGCTTGCGCCTTTTTTCCAGGCATCGCCGGACAACCTTGCTTTAAGAGATAGATTTGTAAGTGTCTGGTTTAAATCCCAGCCCTGCTCAGGTGCGACCTGAGGCAGAAACACCGCAGACCGGCCGTCTTTATTCAATACAATACCGTCTATACCGATTCTAATCTCATTGGGTGACGCGATGGGTTGAGGCGCTGTCAGTGCGGAGATTTCGATAGTGATATCGTTACATTCGTCTATTGTTACTGGCCGAAAACGTCTGTCGTTAACAGCGGCATTGATCGCATTGCCAATGACCGACTTGTATAAGGGCCGGCGTGGGAAGATATCGCCTATACAGCCTCTGAGCTGAGACACTTCTTGTGGTGTTTCTTCACCGGGTTTTTGCACAACGATATCCTTTTTAAGCGTAACAAACGCTGCACGAGGAACTCTCATTGCCTCGCTCATGGTAATACCCACCTCAGATGGTTCCAGAACCTGTTTTTTCTGGAGATAGTGGATAATTGTTTTCCTTGCCAAGACCAACAGTTGTTTCTTATCGTTCTCGCTCAATTCTTCATTGCCTGGCTTCGGGGCTATATCTGAACTTTTCGGCCATGCCCCGGAAAAGACAACCGAAAGATAGCTCACCGAATGCTTATAGTCGCCTGTCAACTTACCGGAGGTTGAATATTCTATTAGGTGAGGCTCGATGGGTGGCAGCCTCAAGCGCAGCTTGGGGATGGCCTGTTCCAACATCGAAAGTAATATCGCCACGGGAATATAACCGCATATCGTTGCACCCGTCGCCTGCTTGTACTTCAAAAAGCCCTCATAGTCCAGGTTGGCTATGTGCTTGTACGCACCCATATCCACTTTTTTAATTTGTTCAGCCACATTGTTTCTGAAAGGCACATAGCTAAACCTTGGGCCATAATGAACGAAATCGGAACTCGCAATGACCAGGGTCTTCTCATCGACCAAACTTTTCAAAATGTTGCCTGCCTTGCGAATCGTCTCTAACGAACATTGGCCGGCAACAATCGGTACGAACTTAAAATCTTTGCGATAGTATTGCAGCAGCGGAAGTTCTATCTGAACACTGTGTTCCTCTTTGTGCGCATACGGCGTACTCCGGAACACGGGATATTCGAGAAGCTTGTTTATAAAGTCCACATCCAGCGGTATCTGGCCTAGAGGCGTTTCGTAGTGTGTTACGCGCGGCACACTCAGCATCTCTTCCATGTATGTCGTATGGCTTGGACCCATTACAACAATTCGTTCGTATTCTTTATTGGTGGTTTTAAGTGCACGAACAGCAATTTGACCCGAGAACCGATAACCGGCGTGCGGCAAAATCATGGCAATTACATTACTTATCGGCTTGACTTTAGCTTTTTGGTAGTACCCGGCTATTTCTTTGCTAAGGATTTCTGCATTAGGCTCGTACCATCCAAGCTCACTGATTATGGAACGGTGAACGACTTTGGATTGCTTTGCAGAAATTTTTTCCTTGGGCACTGCTGTTTCTTTAGATTCAGTAGTCCCGGGGACTCCTTCCGGAGAAATTTCCGGTTTTTCTGTCTTCCAAAAAACTATCGATAGAGCACCTAAAAGTACTATCCCTAAACCAAACAGGATTTTCATTCGGAGTTTTTTGGTCAAATGACTATCCATATTAACCCCGTTAGAAATTTTCGCTTTTTGACGCATCTTGTTTCTCCTGTGGAATTTCTAACGGGGTTAACCGCTCCAATTGCTTTGTTTAGAAACGTCTCGCAAAGGCCTTAAAGAGCCGGGATACTTTTTAACTCGAAAGGCCCGCACAAATTTGCGTGGCGAAGCTTTGCTTGCCAGCCACGAAGTACCCGCAATAATCAATGAACTCGCTTTTATGATTTTTTTAATGAATTTTCTGCGTGTCATTTCCAGACTCCGTATATTTCTTTACCACAATCCGGGCAGCATCCGTTTTTTAGCCTGTTTTGCAAAATGGTGTAGCCCTTGCGTTCAATGAGTAGTTTTTTGCAGCCTGGACAATATGTGTTCTCACCACGTGCACTGCGGACATTTCCAATATAGACATAGTCCAGCCCTTCGCTGATTGCGATTTCGCGGGCCTCTTCTAATTTCTTGAGCGAAGTCGACGGAAGATTTTTCATCTTGTACTGAGGGTAAAATCCCGAAAAATGTAGTGGTGTCTCGCGACCTAAATTCGCTTTCATCCAGCGAGCAAGCTCACGTATCTGTTCCGGCTTATCATTCAGCGTGGGAATAACCAGGTTCGTAACTTCGACTAATATGCCGCTTGCCTTGGCTAGGATCAAGGCGTTCTGGACGGGCTTCAGCGTCCCTGAACAAATGCGCCGGTAGAGGTCATCAGAAATGAATTTCAGGTCTATGTTGGCCGCATCGACATATTTAAGCAGTTCTTTCCAGGGTTGCGGATTTATGTATCCGGCTGTTACAAGTACGTTACGGATGCCCTCTTTCCGTGCAAGCTTTGCCGTATCATAAGTGTACTCATAAAAGATAATAGGATCGCTGTAAGTATAAGCTATTGATAGGAACCGGTACCTTTTTGCGAGCTGCACGAGTCTTTCAGGCGGCAAAGGAGCTGCCGTGCTTTCTTCTGGATTCGTCTGTGATATGTCCCAGTTCTGGCAGTTAAGACAGTGCAGGTTGCAACCAACGGTTGCAACTGACAGAATTGTCGTGCCGGGAAGGAAATGAAAAAGAGGCTTTTTCTCAACCCGGTCATAAGGATTAACAGAGCATGGAAATCCATAAACGACAGTTCGAAGCACACCATCGATATTGATTCTCACCCGGCACTCACCGCTCTGACCGGATTCAATCAAGCACATTTTTGGACATAATTCGCACTGAACTGTCAATTTAAGCCTCACTTACCGTACATTTCAAGAGATCTTTAGTATAGCCGTTCATACGCTGTCATGCCATACTCTTACTCGGCAAAGCAATACTGTCAGAATACACGCCTGTAATTATACTAAATTCCTGATAAATTTTGTAGCTTAGAAACGCTGGTTGTCAGTTTCAAGAAATCCCGCTTTTCGATAAGCCACAAAATAACAACATAATTATCTATATGGGTGGAGAAGCCGGGTATATGCAGACCTCCGCACGTTCGGCGGATTCTATGATTCCATCCTGAGAATTAAAGGTTTTTCCGGCTTTTCAGGAAGACGGCTTGCTTTGGGTATTATTGATAGGATTTTTGCTTAGGATAGCCAAAATGTCATAGCTTGTCCTTAATTTTCTTGCCATCTCGGCTGTTAGAATGTAAAGTAAAAGTGCTCAGGGCAGGTAGCTCAGTTGGTAGAGCAACGGACTGAAAATCCGTGTGTCGGCGGTTCGATTCCACTCCTGCCCATTTGTATTTAGCTCAAAAATGAGGATTTTTCTCTATATTCTCCCTATCTTAACACGGTGAAAACCTTTGTGCGTCCAGAATGCGTCCACTTTGTGTCACTAGTGGTCTGTCTCTAGTCAATTGATGGATATAGTCTTTTCAGTTTTATTCTGGCGTCTTTTGTCGTAAAACGCCAATCTACTTTGTTAGGTTGCCT
>SDBU01003966.1_pt1 | contig 18488 bp, 16 predicted proteins | sample 2277071 | NCBI WGS metagenome assembly SDBU01 (sample SAMN10397929, study PRJNA504765) | marine sediment metagenome | isolation source: marine sediment core GS08_GC12, 126 cmbsf | place: Arctic Ocean: Gakkel Ridge, Loki's castle | collected 2008 | reverse complement strand
TTATTGAACAGGCATTACAGAGCCATCTCGTTTACGGATTTACCTACTACGGGAAAGTATTTAGCCTAGCCCTTTATCACACCTATAGGTTTAGTTCGGGCAACAATCCGGGAGATGCCAGCGTTATGAACTACACTGACGACCATGCTCACATCTTTGTAAGCGTGGGGCGCTTCTTCAGCCAGACCTTTTAGGCTACCTGTCCTGATGGTTATCCCTTGGGCTTCAAGGTCTTTGAGTACTGCTTCACCTCTAAGCTCACGCTTGGCAGCCGCTCGGCTCTTAAGCCTACCGGCGCCGTGGCAGGTGGAGCCAAAACTCTCTTTCATCGCCGCCTCTGTCCCTACCAGTATATAGGAGAATCGCCCCATATCCCCGGGGATAAGCACCGGCTGACCAATACGGGAGTACTTACGGGGAATCTCGGGGTGACCAGCAGGAAAAGCCCTGGTTGCCCCCTTACGATGGACACAAAGTTCAATCCTTTTGCCGTCCACTTCATATTCCTCTATCTTGGCAATATTGTGAGCGACATCATAGATAAGCTCCAGCCCGGCATCCTCTTCAGATTGCCCCAGTACTTTACAGAAGGATTCCCTCACCCAATGGGCGATGCACTGGCGGTTGGCCCAGGCATAGTTGGCAGCGCACCTCATTGCTGCTAGATAGTTCTGTCCCTCCTGGGAAGTAAGAGGCGCACAAGCCAGCTGCCGGTCGGGTAATTCAATGTCATACTTCTTCATGGCGTTAACCATCACACCGATGTAGTCAGAGGCAACTTGATGCCCCAACCCCCGGGAGCCACAATGAACCAGCAGCATAATTTGCCCTATCTGGTTGATGCCCATATCCTTGGCAATGGCCGCATCATGTATCTCGTCAATGATGGCGACTTCAAGAAAATGGTTTCCCGAGCCTAATGTGCCCAGCTGAGGTATACCGCGCTCCTTGGCTTTACTACTGACACTGCCTGGGTCAGCACCGGCCATCTCACCGTGCTCCTCGGTATTCTCTAGGTCCTCACTTCGACCGTATCCTTTCTCCACCGCCCAACGCGACCCCTTAATGAGAACCTCATCCATTTCCCCGCGACGCAGCCTAATCTTACCCTCTGAACCAAGCCCGGAGGGGACATTTCTATAGAGAGAGTCCACCAGTTCCCTTATCTTGGGGCGGACTTCAGTCTCCAGCAAATTTGTGCGCATCAGCCGGACGCCACAATTAATGTCAAAGCCAACTCCCCCCGGTGATACCACTCCATCGCTCATTCTCATCGCCGCCACGCCCCCGATGGGGAAACCATATCCCCAGTGAATATCAGGCATGGCTAGAGAATGCCCCACAATACCGGGCAAGAAAGCAACGTTAGCCACCTGCTCCAGTGCCTGCTCTTTCAGTATGTCGTTGAGCATCTCCCGGCTGGCAAACACCAGCCCATCGACTCGCATCCCGGCTTTATAACTTTTCGGTATTCGCCATCGGTAATCGTCTACCTTCTCCAGTAGTCCTATCTCCTGACTCATATCCTCACCCCCTAGACATCAAAGATAACTTGGACCGTATTTCTCTCTCCGTCTACTTTAAGCATATGATAGGTAGCTGATTTTACACCCGTTTTTATTTGGTGTCGAGAGGAATCATACCTCTCCCCCCAGCAGGTAGCCTTGAGGTTGTATTCGGTAAACTTAGAGATGTCAAATCTTTTGAATAGAAGATGCTCTACGTCAAAGATATAAATGAGGTGGTTCATCCAATCAAACAGCAGCCCTTCGGTATCTTCAGCACTTACTGCCACCGCCAGTGATTCAACTTCCCTCACCTTATTAAGTTCGACAATAATTGAAAAAAGGCCATAAGCGGCGTTGGCAAAGGCCTCAGCTAAGTTATTGCCGTAAGCAATCAGTCCGGTATCAGCCGTGTGCTCTATCAGTCGGAACCTTTTCACTAAGATTATTCTACATTAATTGATAGCTTCTTATCTAGTGTAACTCCTCTCCTGAAAAGCCAGGGTAATATGCGCTAGTATAGATGAAAAGGCATCCCAGACACACATATTTACCTCTTGACAAGAACGAAGTTATATTTTATCTTATAACTGATATGCCTAGAGTTACAAGGTATTTGCCCGAATGTAGTTAAGAGTACTGGCACGATGGAATTATTTTATTCTGTATCATTGGTTATGTATGCCTTTTGGTTAGGCGCCTGTCCCTTTTCGGTATGGATTGGGCAGTGGCTCCTAGGTAAAGATATAAGAGATTATGGAGACGGAAATCCTGGAGCAGCCAATGTCTTCCGAGCTGGGAGTCGTAAGGTAGGTTGTCTTGCTTTAATTTTGGACATAGCAAAAGGTGTGCCTTTCGTAGCCTTAGCACACTCATTCTTTGAATTATCTGACATGGTAGTTATGGCAGTGGCACTGAGTGCAATATTGGGACACGCCTTCTCGCCCTTGCTCCGACTGCGAGGTGGGAAGTCTATAGCTGTCACTTTCGGTGTACTCTTAGCGCTACCTCAGCATGAGATACTGATTACATTTGCTGCCTTCATGGTCTTAGGGTTTCTTTTCATAGAAATAGATGCCTGGACGGTGATGCTTGGCCCAATAGGCTCGTTGGTTTACCTGGGAGCTACCGGGGCAACTCCGGTAGAATCGCTGTTTATGCTATGTGTGCTTGTAGTACTCGGAGTAAAACATTTTGGTGACCTGCAGACCATCCCCAGACCTAAGGGAAGGCTTATCAATTGGCTTCAATCAAGAAGACGGGAAACCTAGGTCGACAATGGTAGGATTGAGAGTATGCTATATCAAGTAATAATAGCCATTGGGCTGGCTATCTTTGCCCTTAATCTCATCCTCAACTTGAGAAGCCTCAAGGCACCGCATAGTGATAGTAAGATACCCCCGCCAGCACCTTTTGTCTCTATCCTTATCCCGGCAAGAGATGAAGAAGCAAATATAGAGACATGCTTAGAGTCTCTACGGAAACAGGATTACCCTAATTTTGAGATTATAGTATTGGATGATGACTCCTCAGATAGTACAGCGAACATTGTGGAGCGGATAGCAGCCGAGGATAATCGTATTCACTTAATCAGAGGTGCTCCTCTTCCCGAAGGCTGGGCGGGTAAGCCCTTTGCCTGCTACCAGCTGGCTAAAAAGGCCAGAGGTTCATGGTTACTATTTACTGACGCTGATACCACACATGCTCCTCATATGTTACACGGTGTGCTTGCCCTGGCTCTTAAGTTTAGGCTCTCCCTGCTTTCCGGATTCCCGCGCCAACTTGCCACATCTTTACCTCAGAAAGTAGCCATCCCGGTATTATACTTTATCATCCTGAGCTGGTTACCGCTATGGTGGCTACAGCGCTCTAAAGAACCGAAGCCATCACTAGCCATCGGCCAATTCCTCCTCTTCCCAAGGGATGAGTACTGGCGGATTGGCGGACATAAGGCAGTGCAAGCTAGAATACTGGAGGATGTCTGGCTGGGCATTGAGGTAAGGCGGCATGGCGGCCGACACATGGCCGTTGATTTATCGTCGGTTGTGTCGTGTCACATGTACCAAAGCCTGGGGGCGATGTGGGAAGGATTTATTAAGTGGACTTACTCAGTGGCATCATTATCCCCGGCAGCGCTAGTTGGGCTTATGATAGCTGGCTATGTTTTCTTTTTGGCCCCGTTTTACTGGCTTTGGAATGAGTTATTTGTCGTGGTTGCTCCCACTGACTGGCGTGCCATTGTTATTTTCCAGGTCACTACGATAATAGGCATGCGCTGGTTAGCGGATAATCATTTTAAAGAGCCGGTTGTATCAACTTTCCTGCATCCACTTGGGTTCTCGTTCCTTTTTCTAACCAGTCTCTATGCTGGTTCACGGCGGGTATTTGGTGCTGGTGTGCGTTGGAAGAAACGGCTGTATGGCAGAGAATCGTGTGTGAAGTAGAGACAGTTTGTCAGGCTTGGATCACTGACTTAATACAGTAGGTTTGTATTTGGCCCTACATAGCTATCGGGCCAGGTTTTGCTACCTGGCATTAGCATGCTCACCCTACCCACGAGCACGCTATTACTTATAACACAGTCTTCAAGTAATATGGCGGCTATTCTCAATACAGCCAAAGGAGCCGACTATACAATTTCTGAGGACTGTTTTTTCGGCTACCTTTGAACTTTCCCACAGTACTGTGCCTTCAATAACGGCACCTTTAGCAATCTTGCATCGTGGTCCGAGCACAGTGGGGCCTTTTATGCGGACATTCGCGGCAATATTACATCTTTCACCAATCAATACTGGCCCTTCAATTTGAGCTGTGGAATGGATTTGGCTCTTGCCTTCGGTTTGGACATCGGCACCGCCCCATCTCAAAAGGAGGTCATGGTTCGCTTTCAGGTATTTTTCTGGTGTGCCAATATCAATCCAGTAGGCATCGGAAGGGTAGCCCAAGATAGGTTCCCCCATTTCAAGTAGCAGCGGGAAAAGGTGGTGTTCAAACATGTAGGGGGTTGAGGCTGGAATATGTGCTAGTACCTCAGGCTCTAGGATATATATGCCGGCATTTATCATGTTGCTGGTGACTTTATCCCAGCCTGGCTTCTCTATAAAACGCTTCACCATATTCTTAGCATCAGTCTCAACCACACCGTAGATAGTAGGGTTATCTACTGAAGTTAGTGCTATACTAGCTTTGGGCTTAATTTTTTGGTGTCGCTTCATCATATCGGTCAGGTCTATCTCGGTCAGGATGTCTCCGTTGAGGATGATGAATGGCTCATTTAGAAACGACTCGGCATTCTTCACTGCTCCCGCTGTGCCCAGTGGAGATTCTTCTACCAGATAAGTCATCTGGATCCCTAGTTTTGTGCCATCACCAAAACAGCTCTGGATTGGATTTGGAAGATAACCCATGGCAAGAATAACTTCTCTTATGCCATGCATTTTTAAATAGCCTAGCAAGTGCTCCATAAAAGGACGGTTCAGAATGGGCACCATTGCCTTGGGTGTGTTGCCCGTCAGCGGGCGTAACCTTGTCCCTTCCCCACCGATAAGAATGACTGCTTTCATTACTTCTCTTCTAACGAAATACGATTTCATATATTCTGCCATAACTTGACTGAAATTTCCATTTTAGCCGTTACCTTCACCTATTTAAGTGATACTGGTGGCGATAACGCATCATGGGGTATAATAGCGGCTACGAGGGGATATAGCTAAGCTGGGTATGGTCGGGGTGAGAGGACTTGAACCTCCGACCTCAGCGTCCCAAACGCTGCGCGCTAGCCAAACTGCGCTACACCCCGCAACTAAAGTATAGCAAGGTGCCAGTTGAGGGTCAACTTACTCCCGGCAGTCAGGACAAACGTTAAAGATTTCTGGCTCTAAATTCCACTTCCTAATAATATAGCCCAGCTGCTTTTTGGGAGACCAGTATTTACCACAAATCTTGCACTTTTCTAATTTAAACTTCAGTATGCCGCTGGGTGTGTTTATCGTCCTGATATCGCCAATATCTTCTGTTGTTATGGCCTCGGTAGGACAGATATAGGCGCAGGAAGCACAGCCTATACATTTTTTCGGTGAATGCACAACTGTTGCCCCATCGACGTTCCGGTCCTTCCCCTGAGTAATAAAATCAATGGCTTCGGCCTCTACAATTTCACGACAGACTCTAACACATAGGTCGCAGAGAATACATTCCTTCTCCTGCAGAGTAAAATTAGGCTCTTCAATACTTAGCTTCCGGGCTAGTTCCTGTATCTTGGCTGAGTGTGGGCGCTGGGCTAGTAATAACTCCACTGTCAACCTTCGTGCTTTCATTACCTTCTCCGAGCTGGTTCTAACCTTGAGCCCAGCCTCAACGAGGTAGGTACAGGCCGTGGTTAATTCGGATTTTCCATCGGTTATGATTTCTACCGCACATACTCGACACGACCCAATGTGACTAAGCGACTCATGATAGCAGATAGTGGGTATATAGATACCGGCCTGATTAGCCGCATCGATGATTGTCCAGCCCTTGTCAGCTTCTACTACTTTATCATCAATAGTCAGCTTGACCATCCGTTTCCTCTCGTGTCATCAAATTCTTCTCACTGGCTATCGCTAGCAGCATCACCCGGTAGCACCTTAGGCAACGCTCCGCTTCCTTCACTGCCGCCTCATGGGTAAGAGACCGCTCCACCTCGTTGAAGCTAAGCCTTCTATCAGCTATTGGCAGTTCTTCTGGAGATTGGCGTGGTCTCTTGGCGATGATACCCCCATCGCGTTGTCGGTTTAGGGCAATATCATGAAGCCAGTTTTCAACCATATAATATTCATCAGGCGGAGTCACTTTACCTAATTGCAGGTATTGGTCTATGCTTCCGGCTGCCCGGTTGCCAGCAGCTATAGCCTCAATTAAGGTTGCCGGACCGGTAACACAATCACCACCAGCGAAAACCCCAGGCAGATTAGTTTGGTGGCTATACAGGTCAATCGCTACCGTGCCCTGCTCTATTGTATTAATCAGCTTGCCTCCAGCCGTAAAGGATAAGTCAGGTTTCTCACCAATAGCCGGTATTATCATATCCGTTTCTATAGTAAATTCTGAATCTTCAATCGGGATAGGACGTCTTCGGCCACTAGCATCCGGCTTACCTAATTTCATTCTGATACACTCAACACCAGTAACTTTGCCACCTTCAGTTAATATTTTAACTGGCGCTGTCAGAAAAGTAATTTTGACACCTTCTCTCTCTGCTGCCTCGACCTCTTCACTCCTTGCCGGCATTTCGGCACGGGAGCGTCTGTAGACAATAGTCACATTCCTAAAACCTAACCTTAAACAGGTTCGGGCACAGTCCATAGCTACACTGCCACTGCCTACTATTATTACCCTATCCTTAACCGGCACCTTCTTACCTGTGTTAACATCACGTAAGAATTTTACGCCATCAATCACTCCCTCAGCCTCGAGTTCAGTGTTCTTATGTTTAGTATATATAACCATATCATCCATTTTGGTTACGTCCTCGGCCTTAATGCCTAATTCCCCACCTATATGGGCACCTGTAGCTATAAATACTGCCTTGAAGCCTTGGTTAGACAATTGCTCCAGCGTTATGTCTTTACCAACTCTGGTATTCAGTTTAATCTCTACGCCTAACGCTTCAATTATGTCAACTTCCCCCCCCAGAATATCTTTAGGCAAGCGGTAGGAAGGGATACCCACCAACGCCATCCCCCCGGCTGAAGATTGCTCATCATAAATGGTAACTTTATAACCCATTAAGGCCAGGTTGTAGCTGGCTGCTAGCCCGGACGGGCCAGCCCCAATAACGGCTACCTTTAGCTCACCAGCCTGCCTTTTCTCAAATCTAGGTTCCAAGCCACTGGCTATCTCATCATCAGCTGGAACTCGCTTTAGGGCTCTAATGGCGATAGGGCTATCTATGTCACTTCTAACGCAGTTGTCCTCACAGAAGGCAACACAAGTCCGCCCTATTGTCCCAGGTAAGCAATTTGTCTTTCGAATTAATTCTAGAGCCTCAGCATATCTTCGATTTCTGATTAGCTCAATGTAGCCAGGGGCATCCTGATGAGACGGACAGGCTTCCATACAAGGAGCCGTAATTCTAGTTATGTAAACTGATTTCAGTACTGCCTCTTTACCGGCGATAAGTTTGCTATACTCCCCTTCATAGTAGCTTATGGTGTCCACAATGGGTTTCACTGCCAGGGCACAGAAATCGCACCTGGTATTTTGCTTAATCCCAGTGCTTAACCAACGCAGTAAATCAATATCTTTTTCTGTCCCTGCCCCACTTACAATCCTGGTCAAGGTATCAAGCATAACTTTTATGCCCAGGTAACCAACGGTGCACTCCCCGCAGCTTAATTTCTGCACTTCCTTCAGGTAAGAATGTGCCATATCGATAACATTAACCTTATCGTCAGCTACTACCAGCCCATTCCATGAAATGAAGGCTCTTACCTGATAACCATTATATTGCAGGGGGAGTTCCAGGTTTTCTACACTGACATATTTTTCGGTCTTTAGACCCCGGTTATCTACAACCTTACCTCCCCAACTACTAAAAACTACCCTATTCATTTTACAACCCTTGACTTTACTGCCTTTTCCCTGAGCTCTTCAATTTCCTTATTGACTCTCGTCTGGATTTTATTTATTTCATCCGGGGATAGGTGTCTGAACCTTCCCTGCAGTTTCAAGTAGTCGGTAACTGGTCTGAGCTCAGGGAAGTCAAAACTTAGCCTATACCGGCCATTCTCTATTTCATACAGTGGGAAAATACCCGTCTCTACTGCCAGGCGGCCCAGTCTGACCGATAAATCAGGAGAGGACCTCCACCCAACCGGACAAACCGATAGAATTTCGACGTAAGCCGGGCCGGGCATATCCACCCCCTTTCTAACCTTGTTCATCAGGTCAAAAGGATAGCTAGGGGAAGCAGTAGCCACATAAGGTATATCGTGAGCAGCGACAATAGCTGGCATATTCTTCTTCCAAGTAAACTGTCCAATACTCACCCTACCCGCTGGGGAGGTAGTTGTCGAGGCACCATAGGGAGTGGCTGAAGAACGTTGTATCCCGGTATTCATGTAGGCTTCATTATTAAAGCAGATGTAAAGGAAGTTATGACCTCTCTCCAATGCTCCAGATAATGCCTGAAGTCCAATATCATAGGTTCCGCCATCGCCAGCCATGGCTATTACCTTAATTTCCTGTTCGGTTCGTTTCCCTTTCCTTACCATAGTTTTTAAGCCGGCCTCTATTCCGGAAGCCACCGCGGCGGTATTTTCAAACAGGGTATGAATCCAGGGAATACGCCATGCAGTATAGGGAAGTTGTGACGAAACTACTTCCATACACCCGGTGGCATTAGCTACTATTACATTCTGTCCCAATGCTTTACAGGCAAGCCTCACCGCTAGAGCCTCGCCACAGCCTGTACACGCTCGATGTCCAGAGACAAAGAACTCCTTTTTAGTTATTAGCCTGGGAACATAAATCGTATACTTATCCACTATTCCCTCACTTCAAATATCTCAAACTCCCTCTCGCTCCCTTTCTGTGATATCTCTATACCTTTATTAACCATCTTCTCAAACCCTGCCACAGAAATATCCCTGCCACCTAAACCGCCAACAAAGCCGACTACTTTTGGCTTCTTATCCTGACCGTATAAGGCTGACTTAACCTCAGAACAAACTGGTCCCCCAGGTCCACCAAAGGAAAGGGCTCTATCCAATACAATGAGAACCTCAGCATCTTTAACCGCCCGGCGGAGTTCCTCAAAGGGGAAGGGACGCCATAAGCGGAGGTTCACCAGCCCAACACTCTTGCCCTCCGTTCTCATCTTATCTATCGCCATTGTTGCCGTCTCACTAAAGCTACCCATTACTAGCAGGAGTGTATCTGCACCTTCAGTGTAGTAGCTTTCTACCGGGGAATAGTAGCGGTGAAAGAGTTTACCAAATTCTTTCCAGCACTGGAGAATTACCTCTTTTGATGCTTTTATATTTACTTCCTGTGCCCATTTTGCCTCTGAATATATGATAGGTAAGCCAAAGCCCCCCATAGTCACTGGTTTAGCCGGGTCTAGAGAAAGGGGATATTGAAAGGGAGGGATAAGCTGTTGAACCTCACTTGGCTCGGGGAGAATTACAGGCTCTACCATATGAGAGAGGTGGAATCCGTCCAGATGGACCATCACCGGAAGCAAAACTCTACGGTCTTCCGCAATACGAAAGGCACAGAGGACATTATCAATTGCTGCCTGACCATTTTCAACAAACATCTGAATCCATCCAGTATCGCGTACTGCCATGGCATCAGAGTGGTCACCCCAGATACTTATCGGTGCCGCTAAAGCCCGGTTAGCCACTGCCATAACCACTGGTAGCTGCATAGATGAAGCAATATACAAGATTTCATGCATAAGCTCTAACCCCTGACTGGCGGTAGCGGTAAAGGTTCGGGCCCCAGTTGCAGAGGCGCCAAGACAAGCACTCATTGCTGAGTGTTCAGATTCAACCGAAATATACTCAGCATCCAGTTCTCCATTAGCTACCAGCTCTGCCAGGTGCTCCACAATATGAGTCTGTGGGGTAATAGGATAAGCAGCCACCACATCAACATCAGCCATCTTGACGACTTCAGCAATAGCTATTGAGACCTCCATCCCCACCCTTTTGACCATCATTCCTCCTCCACCATGGTTATTACCTTTGTCCAGCACTCACGGGCGCAAATGCCACACCCCTTACAGTAATACAAATCAGCCTCAAAATAGCCTTCAGGGTTTTGCTCAATACAACCCTCGGGGCAAAAGATTTGGCAAATACCGCATTTTATACACCGGCTGAAATCATAGGTAGGTCTTTGTGCCCGCCAGTCACCAGTTTTGTACCGGCTGGCACTCCCCGGTGCAGTTACTATTGCCCCAATTTCTATATCTTTTGAGGTTAGCTCATCTTCTCTTTTAGACAAACTACCGCTCCTCTACTACAGTCTGCTCATAGGCTCTTTTCATCGCTTCAATATTTCTTTCAGCAAGACGACCAAAGCGATGTTTCAGTGGTTCAATCAAGGATTCTAGTTTGATAATCCCGGTAGCCCTTACTAAAGCTCCGACCATAGTAGTATTAGCAATAGGAACTCCCAGAGTTTCCCGGGCAATACTCTTAGCATCAATTGTTGCCAGTAACCCGTCAAAGCCGAGCTTCTCCCTTAATTGCTCGGCTTGCTTTATGGTATTAATTATCACTATGCCATTGGCCTTAAGCCCTGAAGTAACATCTATAATGCTTAAAAGGCTAGAGTCAAGCACTACTACTATATCCGGTTCCTGAACCTCGGCTCTTATCCTGATGGGTTCTTTGCTATTTATTCTGATAAAGGCTAAGACCGGTGCCCCTCTTCTTTCCGGACCAAAACTGGGGAAAGCTTGGGCATACTTACCTTCACTTATGGCAGCTTTAGCCACCAGCTCAGTGGAAGTAACCGCTCCCTGACCACCACGACCGTGCCACCTAATCTCAACAAGCTGGTTTGTATCTATCACTTGGGACTCCTGATCAATAGGAGCACGCCCCTGGAGCGACTTGAACGCTCGCACCCAGCTCCGGAGGCTGGTGCTCTATCCGACTGAGCTACAGGGGCCATCAATATCTATTATAACTTATGGCAGATAACCCAGCAAATTGCTATTGAAAATTGTTTATCAATTAGGTGTATCTTACAACTAGATATAGCCAGCACAAGGCGACCACCATAATCATAGCCGGCAGCGCATATTTGAGGAATTTACCCCAGCTAATAGGGTAGCCTTCCCTTTCGGCAATTGCTGTCCCCACTACATTGGCTGAGGCTCCAATTGGAGTAGCGTTTCCACCAATGTCGCATCCTAAGGCTAAAGTCCAGGCCAATGTCGGCAGGCTAAACCCTTGTGTCAGGGAAAGCTGTCTGATTATAGGCACCATGGTGGCGGCAAAAGGAATATTATCCACTATTGCTGATGCAAAGGCGGAAACCCACAGGATAATAGGTATCACTAATGTAATACTCCCTCCTGACACTGCCGCGATATACTCGGCTATCATGCTCAGCACCCCGGTTTCCTCCAATCCACCCACGGCGATAAACAAACCAACAAAGAAGAGCAATGTCCGCCAATCCACCCGCCTGATGACATGCAATGCCATTCTGCCAGCCGCGGCTAAGGCAAGAGAAGCAGCAATAACTCCAATTAGGGCTACGGATATTCCAGTCTGAGCATGAGTAACTAGTAAAATTATCACAAAGATAAAGATGGCAGTATTTATTAAAAATAAACGAAGGTTAGCAATGGCTTCTCTAGGCTCCGGATATTGGTTACGAGAACTTAAATCGGTTTGCTGAGCAAGCAGGGTTTTACGAAAGGCAAAATAGAAGAAGCCCAGGGTCATAATCATTCCCGCCCAGGCAATGGGCCCAGTGTTAATAGTAAAGTCGATAAAGGTGTAACCAAACGCCGTGCCGATTATTATATTAGGCGGGTCACCAGCCATTGTGGCACTGCCTCCGGTATTGGCCGCAAAAATCATGGCAATTATTATCGGAACCGGGTCAAACTTGAGCATGCGAGCCAGCTCAATGGTTACCGTCGTCATAAATAATAATACGGTGATACTATCAATGAACATTGCCAGAAAGCCGGAGAGGAGCATAAAGGTAATCAAAATCGGAACAGCCTTGTAGTTGACCAGTCTAGCTACATACAGGCATAGCCAACGGAAGAAACCTGATTCAGCCATGCCTTCTACCATGGTCATCATGCCACCGATAAAGACAATGGTCTGCCAGTTCACTCCGCGTGATTCTATGTGTTCTTGTCCTGGTATCCAGAAGCTAAAGTGCCCTAGCTGTTCAAGATTCAAAACTGAGAAAACGGCTTCCGGGCTCTTCATGATGCCAAGGAAGACAACTATTACGACGAGGGCAGCACCGATAATGGCAGGAATGTAGCGATGAATCTTGCCACTTACGATAGCTGCAAACATTATGGCAAAGATGGCGATGGCAAGAATTTGGCTTAATGTCATTGCTTGTTCAAATCTGGAATTAAGATAAAGAAAAAAACCCTTGTCATTATAGCAAAGCTTCTCTCACAATAAAAGGGGGCCCGGTCTAAACCAATGCTTGAAGCGAATAAAGCATAGGCACCAAAGATATAGAGCCCAATGAAAACCGGTAGGGCATCACTTACCATTTTATATCTGAAACACAAATATCAATACAGCATAGAGGACAAAGAAAAATAACCCAAAACATAAGCCATACCATGGCAGCCTTTGTTTGGCTATGTAGTAGAGCAGTATCAATGATATGACAGTAGTAGCAATAACACTGAGATAGGCATGTATATCAAGAACCCAAGAGGTAAGAAATAATCCCAAACTCGGATAGAAGGTTGAATACAGAACCTTCTCCCCGACGAGGGAACCTAAGCTCATCGTGTCCTTTCCCCGATATCCCCAGATTAAGGCGCTAGCGGTTTCAGGAATAGCAGTAGCTGCGGGCACAATTATCAGAGCCAGCCCCATAGGGCTTATGCCAATACCGCTGGCAATAACATCCACACCATGAACCAGCCTCACCGAACCTATATAGAGTAGCGCTACCGCTACTAGGAGCTGAACTATTCCGGCAACAACCGCTCGATGTGGCAGAAATTTAGGTGCAATTTTACAGAGGTATGGCTCATCGGCATTTTCTATAGGCTCTGCCATTCTTCTTCGATACATTAGCCATATATAGAATACGAAGGCTCCCAAAAATACGAAGCCGGTTAGATACCTGACTGAGCTGATACCCAGAAACGCTGGCAGCAGGGTTAAGGGAAATAGCACTGTAATAAATATGTATGGAATTAGCAGACTTTTGTCAATGACAAGAATGCTGGTACGCCTCCTCTTTGTAAAGTATCCTATTAGAACAGCAATCCCGACTAACCCGTAAGAAAGGCTTGACGCCATAAAAGGCTGACCAAAAAGTGTCCCTATACCAATCGCTTCTCCTGCCTCTCCCTGATAAGCAAAAACGGCAACCAAAAAGACAGTCAATTCAGGGAAAGATGTAAACAGCGGGGCAAGGATGGCCCCCACAAAAGAGCCTCCCAGACGCAGTCGACCGCCCAGATACTCAATGGTGTTCACAAAAATTACTGCAGCCCCAAAGACTAAAGCTATAGATGCCAACAGTATCAGTATTGTATTAGCCAATTCTTCACCTTACCCTACAATCTCTAGTTAACCGGGTTGAAGCAACGGTTAATCTGGGAGGGGGAGTTTGCTCCTCTTTGGCTTCTTGTAGCATGCCAGCAATCTTACCAAATTCGGCGGACATCCCTGTGGCAGCAACCACGGCGGTACCGGCTCACTGCCTCAATAAGTCTGGCATCAGATGGGATACGGTCTCCAATTCGGAGCAAAATTATATCGCCGGGAACCACTTCCCTTGTCTGTATTTCCTTTTCCTTTCAATGTAGCCGAGTATACCATAAAATCCTCCCTTTGGGGAAGACCCAGACTAATGAGACCAAAAAGAACAAAGCTGGTCTTTCCGCCATCACCTCTATTTGAAAAAGGGGAGTAAGTGGGTTCTCAGCAGGACTCGGAGTCTTCTGGAAGCTCAACCGGGGCGAGGTTTGACAGACAACTCCAGAAGACATGGTATAATCATTATTACTAAAGCTAGGAGAGGTGTTCGAGTGGGTTATGGCTATGGCACCGCTCTTGAAGAGTGTTTGGAGCTGTGTCATGTGACCTTGTTTTGTATCTGGTATAGGGCATAATACGGAAGTATATTGAACGGGAACCCGGAGAGATAGGATAGAGCAAAAGATGCGATTTCAGGGATAATTAAGAATTTTAAATTAAGGAGGAACCGAGATGTCAATGACCTTGGATGAATTAAAGAAAAGGTTGCGGGGTCTCATACCTGTGCAGTACTGTCCCTACACCAAGAACAAAGCGCTAGATATAGAAGGACTAAGAAAGAACACCCAATTCTTGGTGGACTTTGCCCAAAATGACAACAAGGATGTGGTAGTGATGACCAATGGCTCTACGACTGAGTGCTACGCAAACTCACTTGAAGAACAAAAGACGGTCATTAAAGTGGTGGTTGAGACCGTTGGTGGAAAGATCCCCGTGGTCGCGGGCGTATCACAGCCAGGTGCCGAAAGAACAATAGAGTTAATCAAGTATGCCCAAGAGGTTGGGGTGGACTGTGCCATGATAGTACCTCCCTATTATCATGGCGCAAGCAAGGAAGGAACGTACCAGTACTTCAAGGCAATAGCCAAGGCGGTAAATATCGGTATAATGATATATAACAACGCCGATGTTTCGGGAACGCTGATTCCTCCTGATTTGATGGCAAGGCTGGCAAAAATTGAAAATATCATCGCTGTCAAGGATAACGCAACCAATGCTGCGGATTACGCTTTCAAGGCACTGACGATTGACCCGGAGGACATGGTGTTAATTAATGGTCTGGGCGAGGTTCACTATGTTGGGGCAGCCGCCTACGGGTTCAAGTATCGCGGGTTTGTCACTTTCATTGGTAATTTCGCTCCTGCCCTGAGCTATGCAGTCTATGAAGCGGTTGAGGCAGGGGATTTCAAAAAGGCACTTGAAGCTCTAAGAAAGCAAATGCCGATTTGGAGCCTTCTGACGAAGTTTAATAATAAGCGAGAGTCAATTTCGGTTATCCCTGAGTGCCTGAGGACGAACTATATGTATATGAGTATTGGCAAAGCTGCCATGAACCTTGCCGGGCTGTACGGGGGGCCACTGAGGCTCCCGGCGGATGACCTGACTGACGAGGAAGAGCAAGAACTCAAAGCAGCGCTTAAGGAAATGGGCATAATTTAATATTTAACCAGCGACTACTATATGCCTAAAGCCTGGCCACAATAAATATAAGTCATAACCAAAGCCCGGACTGGTCAATCTATGGTATATCTTTCTGGCCATAGACATCCGTTTGAATCCTAACCGATATGGAGGAAGTCCTATAACAACTTGCTGGACTTAGTTACCATGGGCGAATCAATGATTGCCTTTTAACGGGTTCTTACAGTAGAATTCAAAGCTAGGAGAGGAGTCCCATATTCTCGGAACCAGAGCGGTTGCTTAGTTCTGCCCCCTGATGTATTATAGGTTCTAACGCAATCCAGTTTAGTATAGGTAATATAAAAAATTGTCTTTATTAATATTGGTTTTTACCCTGTTGGGTTTAGCTGCGGGCAGCTTTGTGAATGTGTGCATAGATAGGTTACCCCGGGGACAATCTGTAATTAACCCTCCTTCTCATTGCTCTGCCTGCAATCATAAGCTGGGCATTCCTGACCTCATCCCCCTGTTTAGCTATCTGTGGCTGCGCGGTCGGTGCCGCTATTGCCGAGCTCACATACCTCTCAGGCTCCCCATAGTAGAAGGAATAACCGCTCTCCTGTTTGCTTTCCTCTACTGGAAATTCGGGCTTGGGCTTGAGCTGGGTATATCTCTCATCTATGCTTGTTTGCTAACCGTCATTTTTGTTATCGACCTGGAACACCAGCTAGTGCTTGACAAGGTTATTTACCCCGGGATGGTGCTTGCCCTTGCCCTTTCCTTTTTCTGGCCAGGACTTGGGATGATAAGTCTACTACCCGAGGGAGCTCTCGGCAAGCTGGTAAGTTCACTGGCGGGAGGGACTTTCGGCTTAGCAGCGATGGCGCTGCCGTTTATTATCTATCGCCAGGGGATGGGGCTGGGAGATGTTAAGTTAGGTGCGCTGGTAGGGCTAATGACCGGCTTTCCTTTAGTAATTGTAGCCATACTGCTATCATGGATAGTCGGCGGTCTTGTGGCTGCCAGCTTACTTGCCCTTAAAATTAAGAAGCGCAAAGACCCCATACCCGCCGCTACTTTTCTAGCTGCCTCAACCATGGTTACCCTCCTGTGGGGGCAAGCAATTTGGCAGTGGTATCTTCAATGATTATCCTTGCTTCGCTGGCAATGACGGGCGGGGTTTCACCAGAAATATTGGTCTCTGAAGGTAACCACCGTTTTTGAAATTTTTAACTATACTTGACATATAGAGGCAAGGTGATTTAGTTTAGTAACGGATAGAAAAATGTTTACCCGGTATGAAAAGGAAGCCTACCAGTTTCTAGGCGTTTACCGCTTTCTGGCTTACGCCCTGGCGGTGATGTTCACCCAGGTTCCACTGGGGAACTATCTGCGAGTAATGCCTACCGTGGAACTCTATATAATCCTGATGGCTACACTCGCCGGCTATACCATCTTGAAGGTCTTCTCCCCACTCCGCTGGCGGGAGAGGAGTCTGCTGACCTATCTAATTCTGGTCGGTGACTTTTTGATTTGCATCCTGCTGGTTCTCTTCACCAACGGACTGAACAGCCCCTTTTTGCTCTATTCCCTTATCCCCATTATGACCGCCGCCCTTCTCTTTGAGGAAAAGGTGGCTCTTTCCCTGGCAGCTATTGCCTCCATCTCCCTCTCCATCACTCATCTGGCCCTGAGCCAGGTCACTGAGAAAATTGCCCCGATTATGCAGGGGCAAAATCTCACCCTGCTGGTAGTCTATACTCTTTTCAGCTTTGTCGCTGCTATCGTGCCTTACCGCATTAATCTGAATATCCGTCGGCGTATAGAAAGAGAGGCCATTATTGAGGAGCGCAGAAGAATCGCGCGGGAGATACACGATGGCGTGGCACAGTCACTCAGTTACCTTAATCTGAAAACAAAGCTGGTAAGCGACTCGGTTTCTGCCCAGAATACTGTGCAAGCGCTCACCGAGCTAGGCGACATCCGGAAGGTAGTGCAAGATACCTACGATGACATCAGGGAATCCATTGACCAGTTAAGCACCGAGATAAGAACCCTTCCCATAGTACCAGCCCTGGCCAATTATACCAGGGAATTCAGCGCTAATAACGGTATCCCGGTTCAATTTAATGTCTCCAGAGCCTTTCCACAGCTTTCCCCGATTGCCGAGCTGCAATTGCTGCGCATTACCCAAGAGGCATTGACCAATGTCAGAAGACACGCCCAGGCCACCGAGGTAGAGGTGAAACTAGAACATACCAGTGAGGCAGTAGAGATGATAGTTAAGGACAACGGGCAGGGCTTTACCCTTTCCGACCTTGAAGAATCTCCTCCCGGTTACCACGGACTGAACATTATAAGAGAAAGAGCCGAAGGACTTGGCGGCAGTTTGAGCATCTCTAGTGCCCCTGGAGAAGGGACAGCGGTAATGGTCAGCCTCCCTACTGAGAAAGTGAGGTTATGAAATGGACCCCATTAAAGTGCTGGTGGTGGATGACCATACCTTGTTTCGCCGCGGCATCGCCGCAGTATTAGCCAACCAGGAAAGCCTGGAGGTGGTGGGGGAAGCATCAGACGGACTGAAGGCGATAGAAAGAGCCAAGGAAATCGCCCCTGATGTGATTCTGATGGACCTCAATATGCCGCATTGCAGTGGATTGGAAGCCACTCAAGCCCTCCAGGCGGAAATGCCCCAGGTTAATATCCTCGTCTTGACCGTCTCTGACAGTGAGTCTGACCTCTTCGACGCCATAAAATTTGGTGCCCGGGGCTACATCCTTAAGAATACCGAACCAGAGGAGCTGGTTCACGCCATCTTTCATATTGCGCAAGGCGGAGTGATAGTTTCCCCCCTTATGGCAACAAAACTACTCACTGAGTTCAAAGACCTCAGAGACGGGGTGGAGAGGGAATCCACTCAGGAAGGTAATGCCGTGTTGAGCCCACGAGAGGGAGAGGTACTGCAACAGGTAGCTCAAGGGGCGACCAATAAACAAATCGGCGATTCCCTGTTCATTTCCGAGAACACGGTGAAGACCCACCTGAAGAATATTATGGAGAAACTGCACCTGGCCAACCGCAGCCAGGCAGCGGCTTATGCCGT
>SDBU01003965.1_pt1 | contig 18488 bp, 10 predicted proteins | sample 2277071 | NCBI WGS metagenome assembly SDBU01 (sample SAMN10397929, study PRJNA504765) | marine sediment metagenome | isolation source: marine sediment core GS08_GC12, 126 cmbsf | place: Arctic Ocean: Gakkel Ridge, Loki's castle | collected 2008 | reverse complement strand
CTCCATGTCCGTGTAGCCGGAGACGCCCAAGTTCGGCGGCCCGTGGCTCAGATTCTTCAGGATCTCCAGGGACCTCTCGGGGTCCATTCGTCCGGCGGGCATGAGCGCCTCCTGCAACTGCCGCCTGACCCACAGCGTCTGAGGACCGGGCAAATTCCAGTTCGGTGTGAAGTCCACCTGTCCGCAGAGTGCGTCGAACCTTCGGTAGTCATTTCGCTCCAGGTAGGCGGTCAAGAGACAATGAGTGAGGACCGGGCTGCTCAGCACGGCCTTCTTCTCGCGTTCCAGATATCCCACCGCCTCAGAGCGCGTGCCGGAGGCGAGCAGCGCCTTGTGGAGCTCGTGCTTGACGTAGAGGTCGTCGGGCTCGGCGCGCGTCGCTCTCCGGAAGTACTCGACGGCTCGGCGGGGTTTCTTGGCCACGCGGTCCTCGTAGAACCCAAGGCTTGCGAAGAGGAGGTAGTGCTTTTCGCCCATGTCTTCGGCCTTGCGCCAGAGCCGGACGGCTTCATCGGTCCGGCGCCTGCCCATAAGCAGGTTGCCCAAGTGGAGCAGAGGTCGCGGATGTTTCGGCAGCTTGCTCCGCGCCCATTCCAGGACGGGGATCATCTCCAACCGCCACGCGCAGTGGCCCACGACGTCGGCCCGGCACGCCCGCCGAACCAGCGTCAACGCTTGGGCTCGCCGGCCAAGACGGTCCTCTGCGCAGGCCAGGGCGAACAGCGCCAACGGCCCGGGACTGGGTATGATCCTCAGCGCGGCCGCCGCTTCCTCGTACAGCCCGACACAGAGGTAGTCGAAGGCGGTCTCCAGCAACGGGAGCTCGGCCTCTCTCACCTGTTGGATCAGCGATCGCACGGAGCGGGAAGGCAGACGTTTCGGCCTTGGCGTGCCGGCCCTGATGAACATGGCCTCGATTTGAAGGAAGGGATCCTGTCCGTCGACCCGCAAGGCGGACTCGATTTCTTGAAGCGCTTCGTCGGTGCGTCCCAATTGCCGGAGGCATATGGCGCGCAGACCGCGCGGCCGGCTGAGCTTCGGATATGCAGAGGCCAGACGGTCGAGATGGCGCAGGGCATGATGCCAGTCCTTCTCTCGCATGCGCAGCTCGGTCAGGCGCACCAAGCTCGGGGCCTCCCACTGGTACCGATTCGCCAACTCGAAGGCCTGCCGGGCCTCTTGCAAGCGGCCGGCGAGCATCAGGGCCACTCCCCTGAAGTAGCGCATCTCAAAAGAATCGGGATTTCGGCTCAAGGCGACTTCAAAATGTTCTACGGCCTCGTTGTACAGCCCCTGCCAGATGGACAATTTGCCAAGCTCGCGACGGGCCGGTGAAAAGCCGTGATCCTGCCGGATCGCCTTCTCGTAGAGTGGTCGCAGATCGTGGTTGCCCCAGTCCCGGGCCTTTTTCTCGGCTTCCATGAAGATCTCTTCCGCTCCGACCGGCTTGACCTCGCGCCGCAGCTCGATGACTTCACGCCAGGAGTCGCGTGTCCGCTCAGGCTGGAGCCTGGCGACAACAAGGATTTCGCCGTCATTGTTCCGTATCGTGGCCTTTGTGTGGCGGTCCGCGCCCACAAGCCCGTTCACATTGAGAAGACACTCCACTGGCTTTCGCGGATCGAGCGCTATCCTCCGCTCCACGGGTGGGGCGCCGTCCGACGAAACCGCGACCGTGGCGTTGGGATAGGAGGCATTGGCCATGACGCGGACCCGGATCTGCGACCGCTTGGGCAAGCGCTTGGCCACTTCTATCCGCATCGCCGCGCCGAGCCCGGCGCCGTTGAACGCGCCCGTGCCGCGCACCGGATACCACCGCTCCGTCCACTCGCACTCCGTCTCCGGAGGGACGCGGTCGCGGTGTTCCTGAATCACAATCCGGCCTGACTGGACCTCTCCATAGACCTCGTCCCGGGAATGGTGGGTCTTTCGTTGCATCTTCATCCGTTCAGGCACCCATCCCCACGTCCAGTACTTCCTTCCGGGCAGGTCGGCGACGTCCCCGTAATGAACCAGCCCGAAGTCTTCCGCGTGGTCGTAGTACCCGAAGTAAGGCTCCTCGACGTCGCGCATGTAAAGCCCCAGCATGTCAGGGACCTGGCGGAACATGCTGATGTCGCGATGTTTCCAGATCGGGTAGCTGAAGGTCTTGATCTCGGCGCCGTGCATGGAGCCGGTCCGCTCGGGAAAGATGAACTGGCTGCTCTCGTTCATCACCCAGCCACAGTTGTTCCAGTACATATACCGGGAGTCGCGCGGAGTGCGGTTGTAAATTCTGATGCGCTGCTCGACGTACGCCCGACCGGGATACAGCCGGCAGGTCATGGACCAGCGCGTGCGCCAGACGCGATCAAGCTCGCTGGTGATGATCGCGGCCGACCCGTCCGGATAGGACGCCGTGCTCACCTCGCGCTTGCGGTTGGTCGTGACCGAATGGGCCATGGGATAGCTGCACTCGATGCCGCCGGTGGTGTAGTTCATGCCGAAGCCGGCGTTGTAAGTGCGCACTCCTTGTGTTCCAGTTGGCCAAGTGGCGCTTGCCGATTTTGTCGTACACGTCCCAGATCCGGCCCCCGATGTCCGCGGCGACAGTGACGCGAATAAATTCATTTTCGACGGCAGGCATGTAGTACTTTCGCCGCACCACATATTTCCGCATGGATCCCCAGAACTGGTACGGATACATGTCCCACTGCGACCACTGCGGAAAAACGGGATGCGGGTTGAGTGGATCCTGGGTGTAGTCCTCCATGGTGATGTGACGTTTGGTCACTCGCACTTCATTCATGGGTCGGCTCCTATCGTTCTCGGGCTAACTGATCGGCAGCCTGCGATCCGTAAGAGGAAGCGCTTTTCCAACCGGATCGGAGCCCCATTCGCGGCCGGCCCTGCGCGGGAACCGCGCAGTGAGGCAATGGAACCTGACGAGATCCGCTATACGAGGCATATTTCGTGGCAGCGCTGCAGGACGGCGATCTGCCGGCGAATCTGCTCCGGCGTAATGGTCAATGGTGCGCCGTGACGCAACGCCTCGAACAGCTCCTCGTAGAACGGGACGCCGCTGAGCGGCGGGTTCTCCGGAGCGCGCCAGGATTCCTCGATCCATGGCAGGTCTTCCCGGTTGTAGGTCCGGTCGGATACCGGTTCCCTCAGGACGGGCCGCTCCGGCAGCTTTGAGAAATCCACGTATTTCCAGGTCAGCGCCTTGGCGTCTCCGCAGAGTCCGCCCGAGGTGCCCATCACGTGCCACGTCTGCTGCGAATAGGCGCAGGCGCGGGTCACTTCGAGATCGATGATGGGCGCATCTGGGCCGGTCAGCACGAGCTTCACGTGGTCCTCCGCATCGCCGGAGGTGAGCGCTCGATCGAACCTGCAGAAGATCTCCGGCTCCCCATCCCCGAAGAACTGCAAGGCCAAATCGATGAAGTGTGCGCCGGTGTTGTTGAGTTCTCCGCCGCCGAATTCCTTGAGCGTCTGCCAGTCCCAGCGTCGGCCGAAGGTGTGACTTGTTATCCGCATCTGGATAATGCGTCCGAGCCTGCCCGACTGAACGACTTCACGGACCTTAAAGAAGTCGGGCGTGAATCGGCGGTTCTGAAACACGGTCAACAGGCCGGGGCTCTTTTCCGCGGCGGCGATCATCTTGTCGGCGTCGGCAACGGAGGTCGCCATGGGCTTCTCGCATACCACGTGCTTGCCGCACGCCAGGGCGTGAATCGTTTGGGGCGAATGCAGGAGGCTGGGCGTAGCGACGACCACCACCTCGACCTCGCCGTCATCGCACAATTCCTCAAAGGTCCCGCATGACCTGCAGCCGAACTTCGCCACGGCTTCCTTGCGACGTTCTGCGTCGGGGTCCGTGACCGCGCGCACGGCAAATAGATCAGGCAGCGTCTCCAGCGCGAGGGCGTGGATGTTCCAGCCGCTCCGGCCCAGGCCGGCAATGCCCACGGCTATCGGCATCTGAGACCTCTGAGCCATCCGTCTCTCGTTCTTGTGGGGAATCCTGACTATATGTCCCGACGCATGCAACGATCTCATTCTCCCAGGACGCTGCGCCCGTGATTTCATGCGAAGGGTGTGGCTATTTCAGATGCTCCATTTTTGCAGTCATACTGCGTTCTTCAGTGGCTTCCATGACCACCTCCGGAGCGTCCGGCCCGGGCGTGCCTTTGGCGGTGAACTTCACGAAGGTTTCGCTCGAATCTTCCAGACGTCCGATAGCTGTGTCGAGCGGGAGTTTCCCGGAGAAGCGGCCCTTCATTTCGCCCTTCTCGACACGCAGCCAGGGAGGGAATGAAGGCAGCGGAGGCGAGAAATTCGCGATGGACATCTCGGCAGTGATCTGTAAACAGTCTATTTCGCCAACACTGACCAACTTTTCAACGGTGACGGTCCCCGTGATGTCCTCCTTTCGGACCGGCATTTCCTCCCTTAGCAGGTCTCTGGCTGCAACTTCAGCGTTGACGCTCCAGCTATCACCCAACTTCTTGCGCTCGTCCGTCCCGAACACGTCGTCATCCGTGGGCCCGCCCCTGCCAAGGGAAATCAGGGGCGAGAGAGCTTCTTGCGTTTCCGGATCAACGGGCCGGCCCCCAATTTCGAAAACATCCTTCTTGTCTTTGACAAACGCGACAACGATCGTTCCCTTGGGGATAAGTTCTTTTCTCGTTTCCCCCTCAATCTTGGTGCATTTCGTCACGTCAAGGGAGATCTTTGTTTCAGTTCCCTTGGCATCCGTCTGGAGTATCGTCACGACCGATTCCAGTTCGACGGAGAATTCATCTTTCCTCCGCTCCGGCGCCTTGTCCCCTATTGTGATGCTGACTCTTGCCGATCTCCTGGCGACGGCTGACATACGGTACTTCTCTCCAACCGTGGCGGGACGATGCAGTCGGATTTCATAATCCTGCGCCAAAACAGCCGATGAACCCCAAATCCCCAGTACCAGCACGGCAATGCCGGCGACGCTTGCTGTTCGTGGCGTCTCAGCCATCCCTTTCTCCTTACTTGTCGGGAATCCTGATTGTATGTCTCGGCAGATGCAGCGCAGAAAGCGGCTTCCTCAGACGCCGGATTGAAGCTCCTGCACGCGCTGTTTCATGCAGTTGACGCTCTTGGGCACGCCTGTACGCTCATCCTCGCGGCCCTCGTACTCCAGCGCCACGAAGCCGTCGTAGCCCGCGTCCTGCAGCGCCCGCAGGCAGGCGGGGATGTCCACGTCCCCCTCGCCCACAGTGGCCGTTTCAACTTTCCATCCCCACGGCAGGCTCTCATCGCTCACCTTGCGGAAGTCTTTCAGATGAACGTACGCGGCATGCGCGGCGGCAAGCGCCGTGCCCACGTGGCCCTCCTGGCCGCATTGCATGTAGTTGCCCACGTCCACAGTGGCCTTGAGAAAAGGCGAATTGATTGTCTCGATGACGTCCACTTGCTCTTCTCCGGTGCACGGAAGCCCGCCGTGGTTTTCGATGGCCAGGACCACGCCGAGCCGTCCGGCTTCTTCGACCACCTCTTGAAGCGCGCTGAGAATGCATTGCCTGCCGGCTTCTTTGGCCTCGGCATTGAGACGCTGTTCCCGCCGAAGATGGCCGCCGAACACGCGGGACACTGGGGCCTGCACTTCCGCCGCGACCCGAAGCCAGGTTTTAACCGTCTTGATCTCCTCGTTCAGCGCGTCCCGGTCCAGCTTGTTGAAGTCGTTCGACATGGACAGCCCGGACAGAACAAGATCATGGTCTGACAGGGCCTTTTGAATTCTTGCGGCCGCTGTTGCGGGGTCGCCAATGTAGCCTGCATGAAAATCAATGGCATCAACGCCCAGCTTCTTGACCTCTTCCGCCAGCCGATCAAGATCCCATTTCTCGTCGCTGAATCGCCTGTGAAACGAATAATGACATATAGCCTGCTTCATTCTTCTCTCCCTTCTCTCTTTCGCCTGCTGGATTGAATTGCCTTCAGCGGTCAGTCATGAACAATCAGCTGTCCGCCGGACCACCGACGTCGAATGAGCATCTCCGGAGAAACCGCCTCAGCGCGAGCCCGCGGACGGTGAGGAAGAGCCACTTGCTCCCGGCTTCTTTTCAGACGGCTCGGTCGGAACGTTTCTGACAGCGCGAAAGCCGTAAATGTCATATCCGAAGCAGACATCCGCGTAACCGGGATTCTCATTATAGCGGAAGGCCGAACGGCACTTATCCGCTCTTGCGTTCCAGCAGCCGCCTCGGACAATCTTTGTGTCGCCGGCCTTTGGTCCTTCGGGATTCTTCTCAGGGCTTGCCTGATAATAGTCCACTAGATAAAGGTCATGACACCATTCCCAGACGTTGCCCTGCATGTCGTGCAGACCCCAGGGATTGGGCAACTTCTTGCCGACCGGACGGGGTCTTCCGCCGGAGTTCTCCTTATACCAGGCGTAATGTCTCAGCTTTTCCGGAGTGTCTCCGAAGGCATATCTTGTCTTTGTCCCGGCACGACAAGCGTATTCCCATTCCGCCTCGGTGGGCAACCTGTACCCGTTTGCATTGAAGTCACATTCCCAAGTTTCGAGATTGTAGCAAGGCTGCAGCCCGTCCTCGATAGAACGGGCGTTACAGTACCTTACAGCGTCGGACCAACGCACCTGCTCCACTGGATTCTTCGGCGCTGTCCAACGCGAGGGATTCTCGCCCCTTACTTTCTCATACTCCTCCTGAGTCACTTCGTACTTGTCCATGTGGAAGGCATTGACCCACACCTTATGGAGAGGCCGTTCGTCTATCTGGCCCTCGGCGTCGCCCATTGTGAACCAACCGCCCGGGATAAGAACCATCTTCACGCCGGATTGCGTCGTTATCTCCTTGACCTCGGCGCTGACAAAGCCCTGACAAAGCAAGACCGTGCACACGAGCGCAAGGCCCGCCATTCTAGTACACCGTTTCGCATTTCCTGTCATTTGCCATAAAACTCCTTATCTCTTCCCTGATTTCTTCAGCGTACTCCGCGGCAGTCACGTTCGCGACACAGCCGAGAGCCGCCTCCCGCGACCATTGTCTGGCCAAACCACCCACGCGCCCCGAAACGACCTCTATAAGGCTGCCGCTGCGATTGCTCTCCCAGAGAAGATACTTGGCCTCTGGGAAGGTTTCCACGCCCTCCTCATCAACGAGCGCCCTCAGTTTCTTGATGGCTTCCAGTTCGTATTGCAGAAGTTCGGCGGCTGTGCGGTCGCCCATCCACTTGCCGTACCCTTCCCGCAGTTTCTCCACGTTGGCTCGCATATTGTCAAGGAAAGCCAGAACTTCTGGATTGCCTTTCTCCTTTTCCTTCCAGGAGTCCATCTGCGTTTTCATGCTCTGTATGAATGTATGATATTCGCTTAACCGTTTGCCAAAGACCCGGGCCTCGCCCGCGAAGTCATCCAGCGCCTCGTGCACCAGCGTCCTCTCTCTGGTTTGCAGACCCACGCGGAACACCTTCACCATGTAATCTCTTCCGTCGCAAGCGCGCATGCCGGGCCGACCGACCCGGCGAATGCTCGGCCCTCCCTTTCGGAGCGCCGGAATAGTCCCAACGCACCGAGTGGCAAGCTCCGCGGGTGTATCCTCGCGTCCTTCCAGCGGGTAGATGAGGACCTCTCCTACAGGCGGGACCTTCTTGCTGAAATGGAGGAAGGCCTTCTCCCCTTCGAACCAGACGGGATAAGTGAAAGTCCCGCCGGGTCGCCAGATTCTGCCTTTCCCATTTCTGAACGCGAACGCGGTTTGGATGTCCAAGGGTTCACCTTCAACAAGATGCGTCTTCCATTTGGCTGAGAAGGGCCTCTTCCACTTCAACTCCACGTCCTTTTCCAGATGGGAAGGGAGCGCTTTCAGCTCATGCCACATTCCCCGAGCGGCCAGCACCCGAAGATACGCACTCCTGCCATCAAGCTCCAATTCAATTGCCTTGACGCGGCGCACGCCTTCTTCGCCGTCTTCCAACAGCATCTCTATTCTCTGGTTTCCTTCCGGCCAGGCACACACCACAAGGCCGTCTCTTCCTTCGAGGAGACCCACAAACGATCGCTCGGAGGGGAGATGAAGTCTATCGCGAGCGGGAAGTTTCTTTGGGTCATAGATGACATCATCGAGAATCCGTCCGGGAAGCACGCCATACCTGATGGGTGAGAAAACGGCGATCCCGTTCATGTTCGCAGAGGGTTTTACCTTCAGCGTTCCTTGGTTGTCTAAGCTGAAGTTCCCTCGTATGTCCTTTTGGCCGGCGGAGAAGACTACACTCACCTCGACGTGGTTTGGCCTAGTCGTTATTGTGTCACAACGAACGGTGCTCCGGGCTTTGGAATCCTGAGAATAGAAGGGCACGATCTTCATTCGCTGCTTCTTTTCTTGTCCGGATTTCGAGTAGACCAGGATACCGGCATCTTCTCGGCTGAAAACCACAAGCACGCTTTCAGTTTCCAACGACACGCTGCCCAATTCATCCCAGTCCTCAGAGACAGATACTTCGGCCAGGGCCGCAGTCGCGCTGCACAAAGTAAGCGCGATAAGAACCCCGAGTGCCTGTGCGATAAGTCGAATTCGGTTGCAGGCATTCGACCTCATAATAACATACCTCCGGTCCGTGGCGTTTCGCCCCGTCAATCTACTTCCAGTGCGTATCTATCCCTGAGTATCGCCTGACTCATCTTCCGCAAGTCTTCGGCGATTCGTTTCAAGTCCGGTTTTTCGGCAATTGCGTAACCTGAATTGTCTCGCACTGTTTTTGCGAATTCCCGGAACTCCCGAAGCACCCCCTGGCGTTCCGACAGAGCCGCATGGCTGACCTCGCGGAATGTCTCGAACTGTTTTGTCTTGGCAAGCCAATCGTTGGACCCCAAGAGGGCTTTGATATCGGCGCTGGATTTCTCGACTGTCGCGATCGCCGTGGGCGTCAAATCGCGGAGCCCGGCCCGCAATGCCTTCATGTCTCCCTTGACCTGGTTGAGGAGGTCAACGGCCGCGGGAGAAGCTTCCTGCCCGGATTCACAAAACCGCTGGACAACCGAAAGGAACTCCTCGTAGTCGGAAATCCTCTTGTCCAACCCCGTCAAGAGACCGATCACATCGTCGCACAAGTGGACCACGGTTGACCGCAGTCCCTCCGTGTTCGCCATATATAATCCCAAATCTTTAGGTGAACTGCCAAGCAGCTCAAGGACGGGATAGAAGTCCGTGTGGGCCTGGAGGAACCTGTGCCAGCGGTCCCCGCTGTGGGCCTGCCCGGGACCGTACCCGGTCAAACTCGGAAGAGGCCCTTCCCAGCTAGACATACGCCCGTGCAGTGCCAACCGTTCCTCTGCACTGGGATTGCGTGCGATCCCCTGGATGTCCAAGAGCAGGTACGATGCTTGAATGCCCAGCGCGTCCTGCACGATGTCTTCGGGCGAAAAAGTGTGCAAAGGGGTATTGCGGCTGCGCCCGTAAAGGTAGACCAACGCAATGTCAGCCGGCTCGGCGAATCGTTCGATGAGGAGTTGCGAACCGCCGCTGGATGTCTTCTTTTCGTCGATCATTCTCGAGTGGTTGCGCTTGCCGAACAGCCCCGCACGCCATCGCCCTGCGAACGGCAATACCCACGCGATCGTTGTGGCCTTGGCCTCCGCGTCGGTCTCCGACGGAAGGTCGTAAGAAAAGCCCCTGGGAGGCAGCAGTGAGATGAACAGAGGTTCTCCGGCCGGGGCAGCCCTGATCTGTGAAAAGACGCCGCGATTCCGCATCAGGCGGAGACTCTGCTGCATCGAAGGCGTTATCAACATCATCGCGCTTCCGCCGTCAACGGAGGGCGCCAGCACGAATGGGCTCGACGGAAGAAGGACCTCCGCCGCGGAGTATTTCGCCGCCTGAATGAGCAGGTCATTGGAGAACCTGTCCGGCATCAGGACGAAGGGCGTGTCGCTCGTGATAAGGAACTCGCGTACGTCTGACAGCGGGGTCAATTGGATGGACGGCCTTGCACGGCTGATGCTGCAGAGCGCCTTCGCCGGTCTGCCTGCCTCGTCCTTCAGCGAGACCTCGCAGAGAAACTCCTCGCTGCCGCTCGTGAGAATGGCGTACGAGTAGGTGCCGTCACTGACGGCAGAAACCTCTTCAGCTGCGAGGCCTATTGTGACAGGCCTCGCGTCGCTGCCTTGAGTCTTCGAGAATACGGCCAACGCTCCTTGCCCTGGAGCGATCACTACGGAATGCCAATCGTTCTCGACCAGGATCGGTTTCTCCACGGCAAGACGCTCGCGCACTCTGGACAACGGCTTCCAGCCCTCTCTCGTCGAAGGGACCCGGGCCAGGCTCAAGGGCTCTTCATTCGACGTCCTGACCCAGACCGCGAAACGGGACCCGTTGAGCCCCACGGATTGCGCGGATGGCGATCCGATTCCACGCCAGTCGGGCGCGAGGTCCACGCCGCGCTGAATAATCCGAGCGGCGGAGGGGTTGTCTATCTCCACATTGTGAACATCCCACGGTCCGAACGGATCCGGCGCCTGGCAGTAAGTTACGCTCTTCCCGTCGAGCGACCATATGGGCCAGCTTTGCACTCCGCCCGCCGTGGTGAGCTGCGATCTTCTCCCGTCCTCCAGATTCATGAGATGGATGTGAGCGCCGTCCTGGTAGGCCAGCGCCTGGCCATCCGGAGAGCATCTGGGCGCGCTTAGGATTTCCGCCTCAAGCAGTTCCTGTGGAACGTTGCCTTCTTTCAAGTCAAGGAGAAACACCTTCGACCCTGCCCCCTGCCCTCTCACGAAGAGTATGCTTCCATCGCGACGGTAGGTTGGGAAACGGCAGTCCGTCCAGCCCGAAGGCGTGACGATCTCCTCTGTTCCGGCATCAAGGCGCCTCTCTACGATTCTCCCGTTGCGTCTGAAAACGATCCTGTCGCCCTCGGGGGACCATTCCCCCTGGTCCCCGTCGCAGATCCTTTTCATCTCTTGGCCGTCCTGATGACCAATCCATACGCCCCTTCCGCCCCCCTCAAACGAATTCACCAGCAGCCTGCTCCCATCCGGCGAAAGGCGGGGAGCGAGGCGTGGACCGTGACGCAGGAAAACCCTCTTCGAGCTACGTCCCTTCTTGAGATAGACACCGGCGAAAGGCTTCGAGAAGACCAGGATATCCTCCATCATCTCCTTGCCATGGGAATTGGCGCCGGTCAAAAGCAGAAGCACGGCAGCGAGCGAGTATAGACACCGCTTTCTAATACACCGTCTCATACAGAGTTTCACTTCCGAGGAGTTCCCTGATCTCTCTTCTGATTTCTTCCGCATACTCCACGGCAGCTGCGTAGTGTGCGCAACTGTGGGCTACCTGTCGAGCCCATTCCCTAGCCTGAGCGCCAACACGTAGAGTGACCTTTTCAAAGAGGGCGATGAACTGATGGTTCTCCTCAAGGAGAAAGGCGGCCTCCGGGTAAACCTCCAGGCCCCCCTCTTCAACAAGGGTCTTCAACGTCTCGATTGCCTCGGTCTGATAACGCAAATGCTCTGGACCCGTCCTGCCGCCCATCTGCTGACGGTAGACCTCGTTCAACTTTTCCACGTCACTTTTCATCCTATCCATGAAAGGTCGCAGTTCCGTATTACCCTGTTCCTCCCAGGCCCCCACCTTCATATTCATTCTCTCAACAAAGGCGTGATATTGTACAAGTCTCTTCGTGTGGACACTCGTCAGGGCCATGAAGTCATCCAAGCCTTCGCGAAGGAATTGCTTCTCTCTGGTTTGCAGGCCTACTCGGAAAATTCTCGTCATGTAATCATGACCGTCACATGGGGCGCAACCGGTCACGGACTTTGGGCGTCGAAGTCCTTTTCTCCTCCTAAGTGAAGGGACGTCCCCAATACACCTTGCTGCAAACTCCATCGGTGTGTCCTTATGCCCTTCCAAGGCATAGATGAGAACCTGGCCTACGGGCGGATGCTTCTTGCTGAGATGGAAGAAGGCCCTCTCGCCTTCGAACCACACGGGATACTGCGAACTCCCCAGGCCGGCCCGCCAAAAAGTGTGCTTGCTGCTTCCGAAAGGATATGCGGTTTCAACTCCTCCTTCTTCGACGAGCTGGGTCTTCCATCTGGCTGGAAAAGGCCTTTTCCATTCAATTCCTACGTCCTTTTCCAAATAAGAAGGGAGCAGTTCCTCCGCATGCCAGATTCGCGGAGCGGCAAGTATTCCAAGCCAGGCGCTCTTCCCGTCAAGTTCCATCTCAAATGATTTGAAAAGGCCTCCCCGCGCCTTGCCGTATCCCAAGAGAAGTCTCATTCTCTGGCCGCCGTCCGGCCAGGCACATACCAGCATTTCGTCTGTTCCCTCCAGGAGGCCCATGAAAACGTGTTCGGAGGGCAGGTGCAACTCACTTTCAGCAGGGAATTTCTTTGGGTCGTAGATGACGTCTTCCACAATCCTGCTTGGGAGCACTGCGTACTCTATTGCGGCGGAAACCGATATTCCTTTCAGGTTTTCACCGGGTTCTATCTCTATGGCCCCATCTTCCCTCAAGAAGAAGGACGCTTTCATTTCCTTCCGGCCTGCCGAGAAGGATGCTTGTATTTCGCTCCGTTGCCCCTCGCTTTCTACAATCCTGCACGAAATAATCTCATCGGCCTTGCGGCCTTCCGAAGAGAAAGGCACTATTCTCATGCTCTCTTTGTTTCCGGCTTGCGCTGTCAGGTAGACGAGTAGCGCGCCGCCTTCCCTGCTGAAGACGACGGTCAGTTTCCCATTCTCCACCGTCAATCCGCCGACGCTGTCCCAGCCGGAAGAGGAAAGCGTTTCGCTCCGCGCGCCCGCAGGGGCACTCGCTGAAAGCGCGAGCGAGAGAAGCAGGCCGCAAATGGCAACCATGACGTATTTTAGGATCCTGTGCCTTTTCATCGGTCATCTCCATTCCACGGGGTCTCGCCGCGCCAATCTCCCTCAAGGTAGTATCTGTTTCTGAGAACCTTTTGCGTCAGTTCCCTTATTCCTTCAGCGAGCTCCTTCGCTTCCGGCTTTTCGGTTATAACAAGACCGGCTTTGTCCCTCGTCGCCTTTGCCAATTCTCTGTACTCTCTAAGCACCGCTTGACGTTCTGCCAAGGCAAGAATGCTCACCTCAGAGAATCTCTCGAACTCCTTCTTCTTGCCAAGTCTTCCTCCTGAACCGAAAAGGGCTTGTATGTTCTCAATACAGTCATGTACTTCTGCAATGTCCGTAAGGGGAAGATTGGCGCGCCTGGTTTTCAAGCCCTCTATCTCTGCTTTGATGCCATCAAGAAATTCAGTCGCTTGGGAGTTTTCTTTCTTCTCAGTGCGGCAAAGCCCATCGAGATCGGAAATGAACGTTTCATACTCTCCTGTCCTGTCATCCAGGCCCTTGAGCAGATTTGAAATATCTCCACAGAAATGCCCCACTACTGATTCTACTCCTTTCGTCTTGGCCATGTTTATTGCCCCATAGTCTCCTCCTCCAGACAACTCAAGGACGGGAGAAAAATCCAACTGTGGTCGCAGAAATCTTCGCCACGCGATGGACCATGGCGTGCGAGTGCGGCCCTGGACCTGTCCGGGCCGGTACCTGCTGGAACTCGGCAACAGAAGCTCATGCAGAGGTATAGGTTCTTCGGTAGTACGGTAGCCTGTTATCCCTTCGGTGTCCAATAGGCGCTCCGACGATTGAATGCCTAGCGTGTCACGGAGGATGTCTTCGGGTGTAAGGATATTGAGGGGTGTACGGCCGTTGCGACCGTAAAGGTACGCAAGGGCAGTCTCCACAGGCTCGGTGAATCCTTTGATGGCCTTTACTTTGGAAGGTTTCTCAGCATCAACCATGAGGGAATGATTCTTGGCGGCGCCAAAAAGGCTTACACGCCATCGTGCGGCAAACGGCGATGACCACGCTATCTTTGTGGCCTTGGCCTCCGCGTCGGCCTCGGCCGGAAGGTCGGGGAAGACGCTCTGAGGAGGCAGGAGTGAGATGAACAGAGGCTCTCCGGCGGGATCAGCCCTGATGTGTGAAAAGACACCGCGATTCCGTACCAGGGATAGGCTTTGCCGCGACGAAGGAGTAATCAACATCACTACGCTTCCGCCGTCAGCGGAGGGTGCCAGCACGAACGGGCTTGAAGGAAGAAAGATTTCCGGTGCGGAATACCCCGCCGCCTCAATAAGCAGGTCATTAGAGAACCTGTCCGGCATCAGGACGAAGGGCATGTCGTTCGTGATATGGAACTCACGTACGTCTGACAATGGGGTCAATTCGATGTAAGGCTTTGCGCGGCTGATCCTGCAGAGCGCCTTAGCTGCCCTCCCTGCCTCGTCCTTGAACGAGATCTCGCAGAGAAACTCGTCCCTGCCGCTCGTGAGAATGGCGTACGAGTAGGTGCCGTCGCTGACGGCAGCGGCCTTTTCGGCTGCGAGGCCTATTGTGACAGGCTTCGCGTCGCTGCCTTGGGCCTTGGAGAATACGGCCAGCGCTCCTTGCCCCGGAGCGATCACTACGGAATGCCAATCGTTCTCAACCAGGACCGGGCTCTGCACGGCGAGGCGCTCGCGCACATCAGGCAACGGCTTCCAGCCCTCTCTCGACGAAGGGATTCGGGCCAGGCTCAGGGGCTCGCCATTCGATTCCCTGGCCCGAACTGAGAAATAGGCCCCCTTGAGACTCACGGATTGAGCGGATGGCGCTCCGATTCCACGCCAGTCGGGCGCGAGGTCCACGCCTCGCTGAATAATCCGAGCGGCGACGGGGTTGCCCGCCTCCACATCGATGAAGTCAAAATCAGGGCCTTGTGTAGGAATGGGGACCAAGTGGACCTCCCACGGCCCAGACGGATCCGGCGCCTGGCAGTAGGCTACGCCCTTCCCGTCGAGCGACCAAATAGGCCAGCTTTGCACTCCTCCCGCCGTGGTGAGTTGTGATCTTCTCCCGTCCTCCAGATTCATGAGATGGATGTGCGCGCCGTCCTGGTAGGCCAGCACCTTGCCATCCGGAGAGCATCTGGGCGCGCTTCGAATCTCCGCCGCGAGCACGGCCTTTGGCGCGTCGCCTGTTTTCGAGTCAAGGAGAAACACCCTCGACCCTGCCCCCTTCCCTCTCACGAAGATTATGCTTCCATCGGAACGATAGCTTGGGAAACGGCAGTCCGTCCAAGTCGCAGGTGTGACGACCTGATCTGCTCCGGTATCAAGACGCCTTTCCACGATTCTCCCGTCGCGCCTGAAAACGATCCTATCGCCCTCGGGGGACCATTCCCCCTGGTCCCCGTCGCAGATCCTTTTCATCTCCTCACCGTCCTGGTGACCAATCCATACGCCCCTTCCCCCCCCCTTAAACGAATTCACCAGCAGCCTGCTCCCGTCCGGCGAAAGGCGGGGAGCGAGGCTTGGGCCGTGACGAAGGATAATTCTCTTCGAACTATTTCCCCTCTTGAGATACACGCCGGCGAAAGGCTTCGAGAAGACCAGGACGGTTTCTCCCGACGCTTGGCAGTACGCCGTGGCTCCTGTCAACAGGACAGTCGAAAGGCACAGGCAAAGCGTCAGAGACGAGTGGTCTTCACACATCATTTGTCATCCCTCCTATATTCACTCATCCATTCCTGGAACCGTTTATCTTGAAGGAGCGCCCGCGCAATTTGTGCGTAACCTTCGCTTAGCGGGTGACTTGCGTCAGCGTAGTATCGGGAGGGCAACACCGCAACCGTGAAGAATGGTACACCCTCTTCTTTCAGCCACTTCTCCACACTACGTCGCACCTTATTGTACCGCTCAAGGCTGGTCTCGGTCAACATATGAGCATTGAGCGGACCAATCACAACGAACACCCTATTGCCTCTCGATGTGAGCAGTTCTATACTCTCTCTGAACGAACCCCATTGAAAGGACTTCGCGGCTTCGACCCACGGGAAATCCTGTCTTCCAATGCCTCTTTCCTCCCAGCTCACTGGCCTACTCTTGGGCGCATCCTCGGGAACAGGAAGCTCCAACGCCGCCGCACTAAACGGATTCCCATAAGGATGCTCCATGCTCCAGTTCTGGACGCTCATGTTCTCAAAGTGAACGGCACGCACGTGATTCGTCCAGTTGAAGAAAAGCATATGCCTCTCCGCCACAACGGAAACAATCTCCTGCAGTGCGGGTTTGTAGCACGCCAGATTCGGGAAGACCTGTGGCACGAGCCGCGGATGGTTGAAGCGAAACTCCTCTTCAACCTGCAAATCATGCTTTGTCGAACTCATCCACAAGGGATTAAAGTGCACGATAACTGCTCTATTTCTAATGTCCCTCCCGTAATACCTCAGCAGTCCCAGCATCGCCGCCGGATGGGTGCCGTCTACGCCCACGTTAGCGAAGCTCGCTTTTCCCCCCGTCTCGTTTAGATAATGCGAAAGGGTCTCGCTTCTCTTTACGTATTGGCCCCAGATGACGGAATCTCCCATTACCAGAAAGTCAAAGTTGGAAGAGCTGCGCTTGCACCATCGCCTGAACGTCCAGTAGTCATCACTAAACCGGTAAGGGAGGCGGTAGTCAGGTACTGGCTCGAACTTCTCTACAACCACCCACGCTCGGGGAACGAGATAGCATATCACAAGAAGTAGAACCACCGCCCATAACCAGTCACGCAAGGAAAGCCTCACGGCGTTGGAGCTGAAGTCGGTCGACGTCTCTTTCATTCCTGTCTCAGGTTAGAATTGAAAGTACACGAAAGGTTTGCCGCTGGCTCCGCCAAATAAGGCGAGATAGAGAAGGATGCCCAGAACGGTACAGATCCTTACCGGTCTGGATGCGAGAAACCTCCGCGCCTTGGACTCGTACAAAAACTGATACGCCCAAACAGAGAAACACAATACCAACGCAAGAAGGGGGAATTGGGGATCTCTGAAGTCACATGCGAATATTTTCTTAATAATGAGCACAGCATCCGAAAAGGTTTCGGCCCTGAAGAATATCCAGGCGAATGTAACGAACGCGAAAACAGCCAGTTGTTTTACAACCTTCGGAACTTTCACTCTATAGAATGTCGTGCCTTCGAGCCGCCTTGTGAGGCAGCGGCCAACCGCGTGCAAGGCTCCCCAGACGACAAATCCCCACGCGGCCCCGTGCCACAGTCCCGATACGACCATTGTTGCGAACATGTTCCTATACGTATTGAACTTCCCGCCGCGGTTGCCTCCGAGCGGAATGTAGACATAATCCTTGAACCAAGTTGAGAGGCTGATTTGCCAGCGTCCCCAGAAGTCTCCCAGTCCCGTCGCCAGATACGGGTTGTTGAAATTCAACATGAAACGGAACCCAAGCATCCTCCCTATCCCTCGGGCCATGTCCGTATAACCGCTGAAATCGAAATAGATTTGCCATCCAAAGGCAAAGGTTGCCAGCATCAGGGACAGGCTGTCAGACAGAGCGGGCGCCGCATATATCTGATCCACGTACATTGCAAGATAATCCGCCAAAGCGATCTTCTTGAACAACCCCACCACAAAAAGAGACAGGCCATCTCCTATGTCCTCCTTTGTGATCCTGGGCGTGCCCTTGAGTTGCGGCAGGAGGTTCTTCGCCCTCTCGACCGGCCCTGCCACCAGCTGCGGGAACAGAGCGACAAACGTGGCAAATCGGACAAAACTGGGCTCCCTCGCGATATGGCCCCGATAGTAGTCAATGCTGTAACTCAACGACTGGAAGGTGTAAAAGGATATACCCACAGGGAGAAGGATGCCCGGACGCGGGATCCTGAACGGCCAGCCCAGGAGCGCCAGCAGGCCGCTCAGATTATCCGCCACGAAGATGCTATACTTAAAGAAGGCCAGGACGCCGAGACTATTGACCAGACTGACCACAAGCCAGAGCTTCTTCCTCCTTCCCTTTTGCATGAATGCAACCGCGTAGTAGTTGACCGCCGTCGAATACGCGATCAGAACAAGGTACAGAGGATTCCACCAGCCGTAGAAGAGATAGGATGCGGCCAAGAGCCAATACAGATACGCCCGGGTCCTTCTCAGAGGGAGATAGACCAGGTAAACCACCAGGAAGAAGAAAAGGAAATACCAGGTGTGAAATAGCATTTGTCTCTTCAGTCAGGGAGCCTGTTGCGCGAATGTCTCCGACCGGTCAGCGGCTCGTCGCAAACTCGGCTTCAAACCGGCCGGAGTGCGACCTGCTTGGCTCTCACTTGATTCGGTGGAGTCACGACAGTCCACAACGCAGCCACTACTCTCCTCTATCAGCCCGCTCGATGACGAGATCCATCTGACCATCCAGCTTCAAGGGGACGGACAGCGTGCCGTCTATTTCCGCGATTGTCGTGGTTGCGCCTCCAGCAGTAACACGATACGCGGCGCCGAAATCTATGTCGGCCGGATTGATCCCCCCATTCGTGAACACTCCGTCTCTCTTGTCAGGATAGAAGGTGCCCACAAACATGTCCAGCGTGGCTTCGCCCTGGCCATTGAGAAGGATCTTGAGACCTGCGTCGGGGTCGTACTGCAAGACCCGTACATTCACGGGC
>SDBU01003964.1_pt1 | contig 18495 bp, 12 predicted proteins | sample 2277071 | NCBI WGS metagenome assembly SDBU01 (sample SAMN10397929, study PRJNA504765) | marine sediment metagenome | isolation source: marine sediment core GS08_GC12, 126 cmbsf | place: Arctic Ocean: Gakkel Ridge, Loki's castle | collected 2008 | reverse complement strand
GAGGTCATCGATATATTCCCAAACGACTTCCGGTGTCTCCTGGAGTTTTATCCCAACAAGACGGGCATAGTCATTGACTGCAAAAACAATTCCATCGGCGTAGGCGAGAGAAGGAGCCACCTCCCCCAGCATACACTTCACCCGCCACAATTCCTGTCCGGTCCGGGGATCGTGTGACATCACAAATGGACTTGAATTGAGAATCAGCTCCATCCGGTCCCCTGTGTCCACAAGGATGGGTGAGGCCCAGGAGATGTCTACATCCCGCGGCTGGTCATACACCACATCACCCGATCTCGCACTTAGAGCAAGAAGGCGCCCTCCGGTGTTCTGGTCAAACGGAACGATCAGGAGATCTTGATATGTGATGAGGGAGGAGGCATGGCCGTAATGATTATCCGGTATCCCCAGATTCTTGGCCCAAATCTGTTTTCCCTCAAGATCGAGGCAGGCGATATCTCCCGTGGCGAAGAGAGCAAAAACCCTCTCCCCATCCGTGGTCATCGTGGGGGCGGCATATCCTGTATCATCCCCAACAGCGGGCCGCCTCTCCGGCGAACCTGGGATGTCATTCAGTTCGGTCTGCCATAGGAGATCTCCTGAATCGGCATCAAAACAATATACAACCTGGGTATTTCTATCCGCACCCGAAAGAAAAATCTTTTTCCCCCAGATAATGGGCGAGTTATAGCCGGGATGGGGAATGGGGATTTTCCAAAGGATGTTTTCTCCGCTTGAACCATCCCAATCTGTAGGATAATTCGCATCTACAGCCACTCCATTTCCTTCCGGCCCACGGAATCCCGGCCAGTTCTTTTTCATCTCTTCTATGCTGGCAAAATCGGAAGCCTGAGAGCCTCCTCTCTTGACAAGACCTATGTTTTTCAACTCCGACTGGGAGACTATCCCCAGTATAAGTGCGAGCATAAACACGCCTAACCCACCAAAGAGGATATACTTTCGTGAGAGAAGTTTATTTTCCCATCCCTCCTCAGAACGAAGCCCTTCATCAAGGTTGGGCAGCCGGGGCTGGAGCGAACTCAAAAATTTGAAGGCCAACAGAAGCAAAAGCACAAAGGCAAAAAGAAGGTAACCGCCCGTTCGAATTTGCCACTGATAGGTAAAATAGGCTTTTCTTGCCAGAAGATCGAGAGCCCTTATCTGCTCTTTGAGGACCGAGTCTTCCGGATTATCCTGAAGTTTACTGATCAATTGAGTGATAACCTGACTGTTGAGTGGATCGTTGGATTTGGTCTGAAGATAATTGGCAATCATCAAAACACTGAGAATTCCGGCGGAAACGGCGGCAAAAATCACAATTTTCTTGGCGATGCCATACCACATCAACGAAGAGTTCTTGCTAGTGTGTTCTTCTTTTTGAGAATTCATTGTATTAAGCTCTAAATTGTTTAATTTTTTTCTCTTTAGTCCCCAACCGGTCGGCCTCTTCCGGACTGAGGAGACCCAAACGCACCTGCTCATAGGGACAGTAAGAAAAACAGCGGCCGCAGCTGAGACACGTCCCTTTGTCCAAATCATATTCGAGCTGTCTTCTTCGGCTAAAAAGGCCGATGAATTTCAGGCAGATGATAAATCCTATAAATCCTCCCAGAAGCCATCCCCCTCTTTTGAACTGCTGCTGGATAGTCTTCGCTTCGGCAAATAATTCCTCTGTCGGTTTTCCCGAAGCGCGGAAGGCTTTTGTCTCGTCAGTCATTTCTGTCCGTCTTCCGGAATTTTCCAGTAGAATTTCTTCTGCCAGTGAGACGTTCGCATTCTGACGGGACAGGGATATATTCAATAAAGACCCGGCCCAGCCGCTTCCGAGCACCAGGACGGGAAGCAGAACAAAAACCAAGGCCAATCGCCTGATATCGGCCTCTTTATTTGCGGGAGGAGCGGCTTCATCGGGCTTCTTTATGGATCCGAATGGACAGGACTCTTCACACAACCGGCAGTTGTTGCATTCATCCGGTGTGATTCTCACATGCCTTTTCGACAGACGGGACATCCAGTTCAAAAGCACTCCGTAGGGGCACAAAAACCGGCAGTAAGGTCGGGCCACCACGGTCCCAAGGACCAGCATGGACATGCCGAAGATGACCATATTAAAATCCGCACCAAACCGGAAAAATCCGATAAATGGATCGTACTGACAGATAATAAATCCTGTCCCGGTGACCGCAAAGAGGACCGCTAATCCCAGATAAATGTAGGGAAGAAGACCCAGGACGCTTTCCAGCCCTTTCGAAACTTTTGTGGGCTTGAGAACGACGGCATCCTGAATGGCTCCGAGAGGACAGACAGCCGCGCAAAATGTCCGGCCGTAAAACAACGTCACAATGAGTGGGAGAATAAAAAAGACAATGACGGACAATGGGATGGCATACGCCGGATTAAACAGAGCCAGACTCACATTTTGAATGGCCCCAATCGAGCAGACACATCCTTTCCTGAAGAATCCAAAGTAGACCAGAGAAAAAACCATCAAGAGGAAGATGTTCCGCCGCGACCGCAGTTTGTAGGCAAAATAGGTGGCCAAAAACAGAGCCGCGGCCAGGACAAAAATATCGATATATTCCCAAGCCGCAGCTCGAGGTAAAGGAGCAAGAAAATCGGGCCGGAGATAGTCTGTCTCAAAATCGGGTTTGGGAAATCGCTCCTGAATCTGCGACAGGCAGAGCAGCGGACATAACAACAGAAAGGTCGTGATGAAGATTTTTCCTTTTTTTATTCTGCTTTTTTTCATGTCCGTAAATTTCAACCTTTGAGAAATATTTGGCTCTCATCTCCTCTGAGAATGTAGGGCCGGCTGGCCGGCACACGCTTCCATGCTTGAGAGGGGCACCTCCTGGCAATCGAACACTGATTGCAGTTCAGGCAGCGCTCATGCCGGTTCTGCAGGTAAAGGGATCCATTCCCAAAAGATCCGCATCCCTTGACACATTTGCCGCAGCCGATGCACAATTTTTCATCGATGGTGTATTCAAAATAAGGGGTCTCAATATAATTCCGTGTGATCGCGCCTGAAGGGCAGAGCTGACTTTCCGCCCCCGTATCCCTGTTCCTGGTTCCCGGCTGAAGATAACCGCTGCACAGGTCACAGTATCCGCACATAGAGAAGGAATGGACACATTTGACAGAAGAATTAGGGAGGACACAATTGACCGCGCATTTTTCGCACTGGATACAGATGCTTGGATCCAGCTGCCAGACCATCTCTTCGGAAGACGACTTGCTGAACAGAATCCCGGCAAGTCCTCCAATGGTCAAACCGGCAACCGTGTGCAGGCTTTTCCGGATAAAATCCCTCCTTTTTACCGGGGTTTTTTGTTTGTTTTGTGTCACTTCAAACTCCTACTTTCAGACCTTTTTTTCCGTTCTTGGAAGGCTTTAGATTCCGGGCAGCGCCTGATTATCGAACAGCTTTTGCAGGGTAAATCTATGAAGCATGAGAGATCTGTTCCAGAATTTGCACGTCCTCTCAAGCCAAGAAACAGTCCTGAAAACACAAAACCGCCCAATAAAACAGCCCGCATTCCATCCCTTATAAAATCACGCCTGCTTTTGATTTTGGTTTGATTTGGCATTGTGTGTTCTCCTTATTACCTCTCTAGGTTTTTTGTAAATATTCGTACACGTTTTTGTTTGGGATCCAAGACAAAGATCCTTTGGGCTGAATCCACGGCCAAATCCAGTCCAACCGTTCCTTCAACAAACATGTCAGGTCCGGCCACAACAGACACCATTTCTCCCAACTGGTTGTAGACCTTGACCCTGGCTATGCCCTTTTCGCTCGTGATAAAGGACCCATCTTCCAGAATGATAAAATGTGACGGATTACAGCAGCCGCAGAATCCTTCTATTTCCATGGAGAATTTTCCCCAGGATGTTCTGAAACCCCCATCCAATGTGAAATTTTCGAGCGAATGACGCCCGGTGTTAGCTGCCCAAAGAAAGCCATCCGGATCGACGGCCACATCGAAATACGGACTGGGAATGATAAAACCGGGAATATCTTTGTTCTCATCTCTGTCACCAATTCTCTGAAGAAGGTTTCCGTTTTTATCATACTTCCATACAATCAGATTCCCGGCATCGGCCACAAAGACAAAATCTCTCGATAGGGCAATCGAAGTGAAAATCGCTTCCCCCCCCCGTGATTCCCACACGGCTTTTTTGTTGCCGTCCAAATCGTACACCTCAACATGGTCATTCATTCCGGTGTAGACATCCCGATTGTCATCGATTGCAAGACAGTGAACAGGTTCATCCACAGAAATCGTGGATTGATGGATTCCATCCGTGCTGAAAATATGAATAGCCTCATCTCCGGAGACATAGATCCTGTCATCCGGTCCGACTGCAAGACCATAAACATGCGGCAGTTCGAACGGAATTTGGCCGACCTCAGAAAAATGAACAAGGCTGGCATCGATCTCCTTGTATCTCTCGATGTTGTATTCAAAAGGATTTTTCTGGTTCCGCAAAGAATTTTCACGGATGGCCTTATAACCAAAGAAAAGAATTCCCGTCATTGAAATAATTATGACGGCACCTGTCCAAATCCGGTCTTTCTTTGTTTTAAAAGATGCCATATGTTTTTCTCTTTAAAGAGTCCGGGCTCTCAAGTCCACACAGACCATCCTATGGGAATCCCGCGCCAGAAGTCTGCCGTTGACAATGACCAAGGGTCCCCATGCATCTACACCATCAAGCACTTTGGCTTGTGCCAGCTGTTTATATTCTTTTGCACTGGCCTCAAGGACGGTCAAAACACCGTCATCACTCAAAACATAAAACTTATCATCGGCAACAATGTACGGACCAAGCCCGAAGCGGTTGGTCTTTCCACTTGACCAGACAAATTGACTGACATCATCCGGATGGCTGCAGACAAGCTGATTGCGGAGAGGCCCGGCATCTTTGGGCAAAATCGAAAAGAGATGCCCTTTATAATAGATGGGCGTCTGCTGTTCGGAGGCCATTCCCTCTTCCGGTTTTAAGGTTTGAAGGGCTTCGGCCGCAAAAACTCCATCACGGACGGTTAATTTCAGCATCAGACTTCCGGCTCCGTATCCAGCTGTCAGAAAAATTCTGCCGTCTCCTAGATGGATGGGGGAAGGCGCAACAACAGTATGGTTCCAAAGTTTGGATTCAAAGATAATCTGACCCGCCGTGTCTTCTTCCGCCGAAACTCCCACGATCCCTCCGATGGCGCTGTAGACATACATCCTGACACCGTGAATGGTAAACGGAAAAACCGAAGAATGAGACATCGACAAATTATTGGGATTGGGTGTTTCCCACACAATCTCACCGGTCTCGCAGTCGACTGCGATAAGCAGTGAGGTTCCCCCGACGGCGATTATAGCCAGGGACCCGTCGATAAGGGCGCACTGCCCCGTGTACCAGAGAGGCTCTTCGGTTTCAAATTCTCTTTGAAGGTCGATGCCCCACTTAAAATCACCGGTTAAAGCATCCACACACATGACGTGGCATTTCGGCCCAATGGTCACGACATATTTATCCGAGACGGCAGGGACAGTCCTTGACATCCCGTGATTTCTTTTTACGTTTATCTCATATCCCCGCCGCCAGATCTCGGTGCCGTCATCAAAAGAAAAACAGCGTAAAATATCAGCTCGGATTTCCTCGTCATAATCGAGGACATACACCCGTCCGTTGGCCACAACCGGTCCGGCATGACCTTCTCCAAGGTCTATGGACCATAAAATGTCAGGCCCTGCTTCTCCCCAAGTATCGGCCAGCCGGATATTTTCCCTGCTGATATTGTCGAATGCGGCCCCTCTAAACCTCGGCCAGCTTCCTTGGATTTCAGAAGGTACACCGTCAAATTCAGCAAACAGAGCTCCCATGTCCACAGCCTCACCTAGGCTGATGAAACCCTCCGGCCTGTTGTCACGGCCGGGAAGACTTTCGACAAAGTCTTTGACAGGATTATATAAAAACCACCAACTCAAAAAAATCAATCCAATAAAAGTTGTTCCGATTATCGTTATCAGGTTGAGAGCTTTTTCATTCATCTACAGTGATCACAATTTATTTTTCTGCTACAGCCACAAGATAATGATGGGTTCGAAAATAGAGTTTGCCATCTGAGATCGCGGGTGTGGCCAGATTTTCATCGTTCATTGAATTTGTGGCCAATATCTCAAAATTGGGGCCGGCTTTAACGACATAGACATCTCCATCCTGACTGCAAAAATACAATTTTCCGGCAGCAGCCACAGGGGAAGCCGCAAATGCTGTCATTTTTCCAAGCTGTTCTCGATAGACCTGCTCCCCAGTTTTTGCATTAAAACAGCTGAGTGAGCCATTCCAGTTTAAGTTGTAAAGATAATCCCCATAAATGAGCGGCGTTTGTATATAGGCTCCCCCACGTCTGACACTCCACACAATATTTTCATTCGAAGTCGTTTCATCTTCGAGAGAAATGTCTCCTTCAGCGTCCAATTTTATGGCATAAATCGGAGACATCCGTCCATGGGCACTGTTGATGTAAACAAGGTTATCGGCAACAACAGGAGTAGGAATAGGAATATCACCGCCACCGTTGATTTTCCATATCTCTTTACCGGTCTGAAAATCATACCCGCCGATATGTTTAAAACCGTTAACAATAATCTGGGTGCTCTGCTCTCCGACATAAATTGTTGGAGTGCTCCAAGTGGGATAGTCCTCACGCGGAGTCCTCCAGAGTTCTTTCCCCGATTTGATATCCAGGGCAGCCAGAAATGCAGTGTTTAAAGCATCACACTGTACCACGACCACTCCATCATGGATCACAGGTGAACTGGCGAATCCCCATTGGGCTGTAGGGACAGAAAAAAAGGCCGACTCCAAAATTCCAAAATCTTTTTTCCAGACTAGTTTCCCATCCATAGTGTAACAGTAGAGCCCCTCAGAACCAAAGAAGGCAACAACATATTTCCCATCTGTGGCTGCTGTTGAATTGGCATGAGTGGCCATGGGATGCCGTTTGACTTTAGGGACTCCTTCATGTGCCGTTTTTTCCCATAAAATCTTGCCCGTTTTTTTATCAAGACAGTACACTTTCCACTGGTGGCTCGTTTCCCCTTCGACAGGGTTGATGTTCCCTTTGAGTTCCGTATCCAGCACCGGATTCTCATTTTCGCTAACGGCTGTAGTGATAAAAATACGATTTCCCCAGATAATAGGACTCGAATGAGCCAGACCTGGAATGGCCGTCTTCCATTCGATATTTTTCTTGCTTTCAATATTCCAGGTCACAGGAGTCGGGCGGCCATCAGAAAATCCTCTCGCATTGAGACCTCGAAAGCTCGGCCAGTTTGTTTCGTTGTTTTTTTCCTGGGCGGCCATTAGGGACATGGAGGCGATCAAAATAAAAACCACCAAAAGGCATCTGCTTATTCTTAATATCATGGACTCTCTCCTCTGACAAAAAAGGGGTTTGGATAGAATCTTTATTATATTTATCGAATTTAAATATTAGCAGAACTGGAGTGAAAGGACAAATCTCCATAGAATTGAAATTTGGAAAAAATTACAAGATACGATTTTAACGTCTCAATAGGGTTGGTAGTTTTAATGAATAATTCAGGTTAAAATGGAATTTTGGCCCTCGAAATGCATTTTAAGCCCAAAAATCACAACATATTTTGGGCTATTATCACTGTTATCAATAAGTTGCTACGGTCCGTCCCCATTTAGTATGACTATGCCAAAACTTAACAGCGTTTATTCCATGTCAGGTTGATGCTGTTGTTAGCCCTTTTCATTGGTTCTTTAAATATTTTTTCAAGTCTCGATAATAATTTTCGTGGGGACCAATCATAATTAACTCCAAATCCTCCCCAACTATTCGATATGCAAGAAGATACTCAGCCGTTTTAATCTTGAATTTGTAAACAAATATTCCTCTGAGGTCTCCTTTCTTTTCTTTTCCAATAGACGGATTATCTGTAATATTTCTTATCACCTGATCTAATATTTTCTTTTCTAGTTTATGCATTCTCTTTATTCTTTTCTCAAAAGATCTTGATTGGAATATTTTCATAAGCCATCATCCAAATTTATATTCGGATTTTTCGCCTTGCTCCAATTCTTCTACTCCAATTAATATTTCTCTAATAAACGAATAGGTTAAATCTGGATTTTCCTCAACACATTTCCCCATTCGAGCCCAATGTTCAATTTGACCAGTTAAGGATCTATGGTCTATTCGGCTGATTTTTTTTGCGTCATTGATAAGTTTTTCAGATATTCTAACTGCTGTTGCCATAGCGTTTACCTCCATATCTTACAATTGTTATGTTTTGTTATCATTATGATTCATTTCGTAGCATAATGCAACTTCATTAATGTTTCTTTGATTTATTTGGGATTAACGGTTAAAGCTCACTAGCCACTATTAGCGCAGCGGAATAGCGGTCAGGTGCAGCACCTTGTTATGTTCTCTTATGTATCCAGCATATCCCACTCGAAACCAACAATCCATCGAAGAGCAGAAAGCTTGCCATTGAGCATTCCCCATTCAAAATCACCATGTGGGCCAAGATTTTCAATCCCGTATTTTTCTTCGAGCATCTTTTCTGCCTGAAGGGCGTCTTTCCATATTTTAAGACCTACTTTGGATTGCTTTTCTTCTACCATGCGTTTCAACATTTGATGTCTATCGTACCAAATTTTGTCTATGAACTCGTCAATTATGGAATGTATTTCCTCCGCAGTCCTTTCTTTGAAAATCTCGGCGCTCTCGTCATATTTGAAAGATTTTTTGAATGAATTATAACCGGTCATTAGCATTTTAAGTTTTTCACTTAATTGAAACAATTTTTGATCTCTTGTTGCAAAAAATGATAATTGCTCTTCTTTTGTTAATTCAATGTCTAAAAATTCAAGACGAATACCATAGTTTTCTGGTGTATCGATTATATTTGCTATTCGCTCCAAATGATAAATTTCAATCGTGTAATGAACATATCACACACAAAACAGCAAGATCAATTTACAAGAAATACGGATGAGGCTGTTCGACCATGAAGCTGTGATTGTCATTACGAACGATCGAAGAGATTGTGGTGATCTTATAATGCTTTCTCAGAGACATGAGATTGCCACGCTGCACTCGTATTCAGGTGTTAGTAGTTTTTATGAATCATCCAGGGCAAGAAGGCTTTCGTCAACAAGTTCTATTTGGGTTTGAAGCTCCGAGAGCTTCTTTTTTTCCGCTTCAACCACTTCTGCCGGCGCTTTACTGAGAAAGTTATCATTGGCCAACCTGGCCTTGGCTTTTTCCGATTCTTTCTCGAGTTTAAGACGCTGCTTTTCTAACCGCTCTCTTTCCTTATCCGGGTCAACGACTCCAATCAAATATATTTCCGTAGTTCCGATAATCTGTGTGGCTGCCAAAGCCGGCCTTTCCACAGTGTTGGACACAATGAGTGAAGACAGGTTGGCCATGTTAAGAACCAAGTTTTTCAATTGGTTCAGCACCCTTGCGTCTTTATCTTCTGCTTTGATGAGGGCCTCGAGTGCTTTACGGGGAGGAATGTTGTATTGGGCACGGATGTCCCTGACGGAACGGATCACTTCCTGAACCAAACCAATATTTGATTCGGTTGTCGAGTCCTCCCACTCCGGCAAGGGTTCCGGCCAAGCCGCATTGACCAACAGCTCTGAAGAAGGAAGTGGCGCAAGAAGACCCCGGGTGGGACACTGAGCATGAAGCCTCTCCCAGAGAACTTCTGTTATGAATGGAACAAAAGGATGAAAAAGCCGGAGAACCTGGTCGATGGCCAGAGACAAAACAGTCCGCGCCGCCGGTGCTGACTCTTCGTTTTTAAATCGAGGTTTAATGAATTCCAGATACCAATCACAGAATTCCGACCAGAAAAATTCTCTGGCTTCTCCAATAGAAGCGGAAGGATTATAGGCCAAAAGCTGCTGGGTGACCTTATGTATCACTCGCGATAGGCGAGATAGAATCCACCGGTCTTCCGGTTCCAACCGGTCCGGATCCAATGGAGAAAAGGTCAGTTCACCAAGATTGATCAGAGCAAAGCGGACTGCATTCCAGAGCTTCGTGCAGAAAGCACGCCCCACATCAAAGCGCTCGCTGATGACCTTGGCCATAGGCATATCCGGAATGGTACCCAAGACATCGAACTCTTTCCCGCTTCCGGGACAGATGTACGTAAAAATAGTCTGCCCGTGTTTAGCCGTAGCCAGGTCGACCATCTCCCCGGTGAACGGGGAAATGGCTTGGATAGGCAGACGGATATCCTGTGTGCCTGTCTGCATGTCGCAGAGAATATACCGCATGGCATCTGCCCCGTATTTTTCGACAATATCCTCAGGATCGATTCCATTTCCCTTACTTTTGCTCATCCGCTCACCCTTGCCATCCTGGATGTTGGCATGGATGAAGCAGTCCGTAAAAGGGACATCACCCAGCAGATAGAGGCCCATCATCTGCATCCGGGCTACCCATAATGTAATGATATCACGGGCCGTAACCAGACAGGAACCCGGATAGTAGTAGTCCAGACTGTTCTTATTGTTGTCCACAGCTCCCAGCGGTCTCTGCCCCTTATCCACCTGTGCAGTCTCGGAATCCGGCCAACCCAAAGTGCTGAACGGCCAGAGTGAAGAGCTGAACCAGGTGTCAAGCACATCCGGATCTTGCTCTAAACCAAGGGATTCGAGCTGACTGGCATATTGTTCTTCGGCGTTTTTATCTTTGAGCGATACGAGCAGATCATATTGTTTCTCGTTTTCCAGTTGATCAATCTCCTGTATTCTGGTGAGTTTTCCATCAGAATCGGCTATCCAACTCATCAGCTGATCGCTTTGCGGCAAGGCCTCTGCGATTTCATTGATCTCATCAGCCGCAAAGTTTTTATGCCAAATGGGAATCCTGTGGCCCCACCAGAGCTGGCGGCTGATACACCAGTCCCTTTTCTCTGTGAGCCAACTACGGTATGTGCCTCCATATCGGGTATGGTCGGGATGGAACGTCAACCTTCTTCCTGAAGACGTTTTGTACTCGCTGCCGATGGCGTCGATAGCAGCTTGGGCTAGGCCTGCTGCGCGGAATTCTTTCCGGGTTCCGGCCCCACAGAGGATTCCTCCGTCCACATCTCCCATATGGATAAACCACTGTTTGGACAGATAGGGTTCAATCTGGCTCTTAGATCGGTCGGAATGGCCAATTTCTATCTCTCTATCCTCTTTAGCTTCCATTAAACCTTGAGCTTCCAGGTCCCTGACAATTTTCTCGCGTGCGACAAACCGGTCCAGGCCTTTGTAGGGGCCGGCATTGTCATTGAGAGTCCCGTCCGGATTTAATATATTGATGATGCTGATCTCTTCCTTGTGGCGGCTCCATACCTCATAGTCATTGGGATCGTGAGCCGGTGTAATTTTGACACAACCGGATCCGAGTTCGGGCTTGGCCCAAGAATCAAGAATCAGAGGCATTTCCCTCTCTAATAGCGGGAGCAGGACCCTGCGGCCGCTTTGAGCCATCTCTTTAAGTTTAAGAAGATGGGGGAGGAGGTTTTTCTTTTTCGCTCTTATGCCCTCCAATGTTTCTTCCAACTGCGGCTTGTCCTTTTTGGGAGCGGCCTTTATTCGCTCAGGCAGCTCACCGAGAAGCCTGTCCAGTTCACCTTCAGGATCGGGATGGCAGGCCACAGCCGTATCTCCCAGCATGGTTTCAGGCCGCGTCGTCGCCACGGTGACAAACTCAGGCTCTCCCGGTTTTGGATCGATAATCGGATAGCGGATGTGCCAGAAATGCCCCTGGATTTTTTCATAGATGATTTCATCATCACTGACAGCCGTTTGGAGCTGGCAATCCCAGTTGACCAAACGATCTCCACGAAAAATCAAGCCTTCACGGAACAGCCGGAAAAAAGCCTCCCTTACAGCCCTTGTACACACGGCATCCATAGTGAAACGCAAACGGCCCCAATCACATGAACTGCCGATAATCTTCAACTGCTCGATGATCCGCTGCTGGTATTCATCCTTCCATGCCCAGATTCTCTTCACCAGGGCTTCGCGGCCAATATCATGACGGGTCTTCTTTTCCAGCTCAAAGAGCCTCTTTTCAACAACAGCTTGAGTCGCTATCCCGGCATGGTCGGTACCCGGCATCCAGAGGGAATTATCCCCCATCATTCTATGCCAGCGGATCAAGAGGTCCTGCATGACGTTATCCATAGCATGTCCCATATGCAGGGCGCCGGTCACATTAGGCAGGGGCATCATGATGACATAAGAGTTCTCTCTGCTGTCAGGATATGCAGCAAAGGCATCGGCGTCCATCCACTTTTTATAAATCTGCTTATCATAAGAAGCAAAATCAAAATGTATGGGAAAATTTTCTGATTTATTTTCTGGGTCTTTCGATTCGTTTTTTTTCATTTTCTCTCTGAGAATTCCAACGCAAATGGCTGCACTAAAAGCAGTTAGGTTCAGCTATCTTACAATAGCCGTTTTTTGAAGTCAATGAACCGGGGATGCTGAGCAAAAAAGTTGATAACAGTCATTCATTATGATATTGCATAGGGACACAAAGATGTTCGTATTTAGACATTTTGACCAGGAGGTTCAAATGAAAAGAAAACTTTTGACATTAATGGTATTAGTTCTGGCTCCACTTCTTGTTTTAAGTGGGCAGGACTTCGACAATACCGAATTTGCAGCCCGGCGTGCAAGATTCATGGATCAAATCCCCAATGGAATCGCAATTATCCTTGGAGCCGTCACACCAACCGGGGACGAACATTTTTTTCAGACCAACGATTTCTATTACTTCACCGGAGTGGAGGTCCCCAATGCCATCCTCATCATCGATGGAGTAAACAAGGAAAGCCACATCTTTTTTAATCTCACTGAAGATGGCGCACGTGGTGAAGGCCTTTCCATAGAACTCGTTAACAATCCTGTCAAAGCCACCGGTATAGAAAGAACTTATTCTCTCGATCGCTTTTCTTCAATCATCACACGATTGAGCATGCAGATCCCTTTCTTCTACACGGCGTATAAGCCAGGTGAGATTAACATGGTCAACACCAATGAAAAGTTTAATTCCCTGCAGCGGACGATGACCATGAATATCTGGGACGGGCGCCTCACCAGGGAACTGCAGTTCGTTAAAAACCTGAAGGGAAAATTCCCGCATATCACTGTCAAAGACTGCTCCCCTCTAATCTGGGACATGCGAAAAATCAAATCTAAGGCGGAAGTCAACCTCCTTCGAAGAGCCGGACAGCTTGGAGTAGAAGCTCATAAAGTGTTTATAAAAGCCACCCATCCCGGAGTCAGAGAAAAGGAATTGGCGGCCTTGTTCACATACACCTGTATGAGGCAGGACGCCATTGCTATGGCCTACAACGTGATCATCATGTCCGGCCCCAACCATAAATATGGCCACTATCACATATACGATCGAACACTTGAAGATGGCGATTTTATCATTCTGGATGCCGGTCCCGATATCGGCTACTACAATGCTGACGTATCCACCACATTTCCCGCCAACGGCAAATTTTCACAAAAACAGAAAGAGATATATGAGCTCGCTTACGGGATTTATATCACCTGTCTCGAAAACTACAAGCCCGGAACAACGTTTAAAGATGTGGGCAATAAAGTAAAGGAGCACCTCATCAAAAACGGTTTTGATCCCGAGGAACGAAGATTCAGGGGGCTCATCCGCTATGGAGGATACAACCATTCCATCGGTATGGCCACCCATGATGTGATGGGAACATTCGCCGGACCGGACGAAGTGCTCCTGCCCGGCTTTGTCTTTGCCTGCGACATCAACATGCCCTATGCAGACCAGGAGATGGGTATCCGCATTGAAGACACCGTGGTCATTACTGAAGATGGGTACGAAAATTTATCTCAGGGACTTCCCCGATCCCTCAAAGAAATCGAAGCCTTTATGAAAAAGAAATAACTTCCCCCTAAAGAGGAGGCACAACATGAAAAGGCGCCAATTTATTCACTCTGTAGGAGTGGGTATGGCTACCCTGGCAATGCCCGGATGTCTGAGCAAAACAAAAAAACCTGCACAAAAACCCAACATTTTGTTCATCATGACGGACGATCATGCCGCACATGCCATCAGCAGTTACGGCAGCCGGATCAATACAACACCCAATATTGACCGTATCGCCAACCATGGTGTGCGTTTTGACAACTGCTTCTGCACCAACAGCATCTGCGCACCCAGCAGAGCCGTTATCCTGTCCGGAAAACACAGCCATATCAATGGACTCCGGGATAATTCCCAAACTTTTGACGGCACCCAGCAAACATTCCCAAAACTCCTCCAGCAGGCCGGATACCAGACCGTTATGCTCGGCAAGTGGCACCTCAAGAGCGATCCCACCGGATTCGATTACTGGAATATCCTCCCCGGACAGGGACAGTATTACAACCCTAATCTGATCGAGATGGGAGAGAGAAAACAGCACATTGGCTACGTCACCGACCTCATTACGGATATCGCTCTCGACTATCTTGAAAACAAACGGGATAGAGAAAAACCCTTCATGATGATGCTCCACCACAAAGCCCCTCACCGCAACTGGCAGCCCGCTCCCCGGCACTTGACGATGTACGACAACGTCGAATTCCCCGAACCGGACACACTTTTTGATGACTATTCCACACGTTCGGCGGCGGCAGTCGAGCAGGAGATGTCACTCCGAGACCATATGCAGATAGCCTCTGACCTGAAAATGGGGCCCCCTCCGAAGCGGCTAAATGACGAACAACGGGCAGCCTGGGAGGCCGCATACGGCCCAAAGAGAGAGGCCTTCGAAAGAGAAAAACCGGAGGGAGATGACTTAGTGCGGTGGAAATACCAGCGGTACATGCAGGACTACCTGGGCTGCATTGCCGCAGTAGACGAGAACATCGGACGAGTTTTGGATTTCCTGGATCACTCCGGGTTGGCCGAAAATACAGTTGTGGTCTATACCTCTGACCAGGGCTTCTATCTGGGAGATCACGGCTGGTTTGACAAGCGCTTTATGTATGAAGACTCCCTTCGTATGCCTCTCTTGGCCATGTTTCCCGGAAAAACCTCATCCGGATCCGTCAACAGCGAACTGGTTCAAAATCTCGATTTTGCGCCCACCTTTCTTGAACTCGCCGGAGTGGATATCCCCAAAGACATGCAGGGCCAATCTATAGCGGATTTTTTACAGAACAAGACCATCAACAATTGGCGTGAGTCCATCTACTACCATTACTATGAATTCCCCGCTGTCCACATGGTGAAGAGACACTATGGTGTCAGGACAACAAAGTACAAGCTTATGCATTATTACCACGATATAGATGCATGGGAATTGTATGACCTAGACAGCGATCCGCAGGAACTCAACAATGTTTACGACAGTCCGGACTATGCCGATGTCGTCAAAGAGCTCAAGGCCGAACTGAAGCGGCTTCAAACTTTGTATGGGGATTCAGACGAATTATCACAAAAATTCCTCGAAGAGGATTTAATCTCTCTTGGATATACGGTACAGAGAATAAATAAATCCTCCGAGACAGATTCCAAAGATCAATATCATTGTAATGAGGGTTTTAATTTCCATTTTTTTCCCTTTCCGTAAACATTTTTTTCGTGATGGCCTTATTAAAGACTATAAACACGGTTATCGCTACAGCCCACTGAAAGAGGACAGTGCCCACCGAGGTTGTGGCAAATATTTTTAACCAATTTCCCGGATTGGCTTTGTAGCTGTCCAATAACCACCAGACAAGCATGGCCACCATTTGGAGAGGAAGAAAGAACATCACAAGGTAATCGAACCATCTCCCCAGCTTTATTTTTTGGTCAGAGCCTGAAATGATCTCCTCGCGGAATTTCCGTGGACCCACTTTTAGTACAAGGAATATGAGAAACGCTCCACTGACCATCAGTCCAAGTCCCCACACCCAATCCTGATTGTTGAAAAAACCGATACTGATAGCAGAGGGAAGTCCCATGAGAAAACAGCCGACGCCAACAGTAATCACGGCTTTTTTCCTCGTGAGTCCCGAATCGATAAAAATCCTGCTGATAAGCTCCAGCTGAGCAATCAATGAGGAAAAAGCGGCAAAACACAGAGCCAGAAAGAAGAGAGCGAGAAAAAAGGATCCCGAAGGAATTTTCGAGAACAGGATGGGAAGCCATTTGAAGGTCAATCCTTCATTTCCCTGACTCATAACTTCAAGTACCCTAGCCTGGGCCATATTCTGGCCTGCAAAAAAAGAAAAAACTGTGGGGATAACCACTAAGGCGGCCAGGAGAGAGGCGACATAATCTCCAAATCCCAATGTCGATGAGGTCAAAATGGGATTTTCCTTTTTCCTGGAATAAATTCCATAAGTTAGCATTAAACCCCAACCCGCTCCGGTCGACCAGGCGGCCTGGCTCAATGCGTTCAGCCAGATTTTTATATCCCCTAACTGCGAGAGATTTGGAGAAAAAAGAAAATTCAATCCTTGTACTGCACCTGGAAGAGACAGAGAGCGGAACACTGCGATCAGAAGAAGAATAAGAAGAGCCGGAATAAGGATTTTGTTAGCTCGCTCGATGCCTTTAATCACTCCAAAATAAATGATCGTACAGCCGATAAAAATGGCAATAAAATGAAAGAACACCGGCTCCCACGAAGATTGGAAAGCCTCCCAGTACTGATTCGGTTCTTTCTTGATCAAACCTTGAAAGCAAGTGGCAAAGAAATATTTGACACACCAGCCAGTGACAACGGTGTAATAAAATGTGATGGCGGCGGTCACGAAGGTGACAAAAGTCCCCATCCAGGCATAATTTTGTCCCATCATTTTTCCAAATGAACCGATGACCCCCATACGCGTTTTTTTCCCAATGGCCAATTCTATGGTCAGAAGCGGCAGTGCCCATACAAAAAGAAAGATAATCCAGGCGATCATGAACGCACCACCACCGTACTGAGAAACAATACGCGGAAAACGCCACAGGTTCCCTGTGCCTACAGCCATTCCTAAACCAGCAAAAATGATTCCCCAGCGTGAAAAGGATTCTTTTTTATTCATGACAAGAACTTTACTTATAGGAACTAGTTCTGTCAAATAAAAATATTTTAAGGAAGTTTTAGTAATTTTACGTCTCCCCCCTGGAAAGTCTCTTTAACCCGAGAGACAAGTAAGCCTAACTACCGCAATCTAGGCGATATTAGCCCCAAATGGAGTAGAAAAGAGTAAAAATCGGAGTAAAATCTCTATTTGGGGCAATCCCTTTATCTATCCACATCACCAATCTGAAAACTTTTTCATCACACATTTTGTTATGAAGCCTTGTTTGATTGACAAAGATATTAATTAAGACTATGTTTTCTAAAGCTACTGAGGGAATCATGAATATGTTATACGGGTTTAGTCTCCTTGCGTGAGGGATCAAATGGAAGATAAGGATAAAACAAGAAAACAACCTATAGATGAATTAGCCAAGTTACGAAAACGGGTGACTGAATTAGAGAAATCAGAACAGCATAAGATTTCACCAGAATTCCTGTCTGACGGCTACCTCTGTGTGAACTTGAAAGGAAAAATTACAGATTGCAATTCGGCCTTCTTGAATCATACAGGCTATTCTAGAGAAGACATCGTCAATAAACATTTCACAAAGCTGCAAACAGTACGGCTAAAGGATATTCCTCGATACATAAAAATGTTTAATTCGGCAAGAAGGGGAAAGCTCCCTAAGTCAATTGAATATAAATGGATTCATAAAGATGAAACGACTCACTGGGGCGAGTCATATTTTGGCATTATAAGAAAGAACCGTAAAATATCAGGATTTAATATTGTAACAAGAGACATCACCAAGAGAAAGCAGGCTGAAGAAGCACTGAAGACTAGCCTGAAAACAGCTTCTGACCTTATCCATTCAACGCCGTATGGATTATTCATATATCAATATGAAAAGCCTGAAAGATTGATTCTCTTAAGTGGAAATCCAGAAGCTGAACGTTTGACTGGCATCAAAATAGACGATTGGATAGGAAAAGAAAATAATGAAATATGGCCAGAAGCACGTAAGGCAGGAGTCACAGATGCTTATCTGAAAGTTATGAAAACAGGAAAAACATATGAAACAGAGGATTTATACTATAAGGATAAAAAACTCGAGGGTGCTTTTAGTATACGTGCTTTTCGATTGCCCGAAGAAAAACTGTGTGTGAGTTTTGAAAATGTCACCGAGCGTAAGCGGATGGAAGAGAAGTTGAGGGATAGAGAGGAAATTTTAGCGAAATCACAACAAATTGCACATATTGGAAGCTGGGTTTGGGATACAAAAACAGATAAAGTAACGTGGTCAGATGAGTTATTTAACCTACATTCCGCAGATTGAGAAGGCAATAATTTGAATTTTCATTTTATATAACACAATCATAATAAGCAAGATAGCTTACTGATATGTAATGCCTC
>SDBU01003963.1_pt1 | contig 18498 bp, 14 predicted proteins | sample 2277071 | NCBI WGS metagenome assembly SDBU01 (sample SAMN10397929, study PRJNA504765) | marine sediment metagenome | isolation source: marine sediment core GS08_GC12, 126 cmbsf | place: Arctic Ocean: Gakkel Ridge, Loki's castle | collected 2008 | reverse complement strand
GATGAAATAAAAAAAGTAAATCATGTTAGTAATCCTAAGGCTTGGTCATTTAGAATAAAAAAATTACCAGACAAACAGCGAAGTTTACCAGATGATAGTCAGAGAGTTTCACGTGAATTGTTTCATGCTAATAGTGGTGTTGTACTAGAGAGCGACATTTTTTCGCGTTCCCCCACGAGCGAACAAGAAAAAATGGGGCGAGCGATCTCACAAATCCATTCTACAAATATGAATTTGGGTCAAATATGCTTACTAATATATAATTTGAGAGATAGTTTTGTGCCAAAAAATAAGTATAGGGGAGTTTTATTTTCTAATAACATGGTTCTGCCCTTTGTTGATGAAGATAAACCAAAATGCTACCTTTGTCATGAGGGATTTAAAAATATTGATGAATTAAAAAAACATCAGCAAAGTATCCATAAAGAGTTTTTTGAATTTCATGAAAAAAATGTGAAGAGAGAGCCTGCTCCAGGCGATGTTACAGTTTTTTAGCTTTCATTTTTTCATTTCTAATTGCTTTTAGCAGATCCTGAGCAACTTCTTTACTAATTTTTGCCACATCGTAATCCTTGTCAATCAAAAGCGCTTTCTTGAAATTATCTAATGCTGCATCAATGTCTCCAATCTCGCCTAACGATAGCCCTTTGTAAGCATAAGCCATTGCACATTGTTTGTCTATTTTTAATGCTTCATCATAACAAAGTATAGCATCTGGAAAAAAACCCAATGCATGCAATGCAGAACCCTTGTTCACCATAGCATCGGTATTTTTTGAATCTAAATTCAGAGCTTTTTCATAAAACTCAATTGATTTTTTTAGATTTTCTAGATTTTGGTATGTCACACCAGTATCAATTAGTGCTTTGACATTTTTTGGTTCGTGTTTTAAAATTTCACCATAATATCTTAATGCCTGTCTATAATCACCATCCTCACAAAGATCATATGCGTATTGAAATAATGACACGATGTCTTTGTTCACAGATTTTTATTAATATTTAACTATAATATACATTGACTATTAGTTAGTTCAAATTTTCCATGATATCCTTTTATTTCCTGAGAATGTTCTTTTGGTGTGAAAGCGCTAGCAATAATTTGTTTTATTATGTTAACATATAGCACCATAGTTGTTTTTGGACAAGATGATATGGAATCAGTGAAAAAAAATGATTTAGTTGTTACTGATGAAGAACAGATTATACTTTTTACAACAGCAATATTGATTGTGGTTGGGATTTTTCTTTATATGGCAAGAAATATTATTCGAAGAAAAAAAACAGCGTATGATAAAAAAGAATTTTCATCTCAAAAGGATCGTGATTATGAAAAATATCATTCGGATTGGACAAATGATTACGAGGATTTCAAATCAAAAAATTCTATTGATGATGAAGAATTTCGAAAGGCGATGGAAAAATCATCCTTACTAAATTATTATGAAATTCTTGGTGTTCCTAACGATGCTGCACAGATGGAGATTAAGAGTCGTTATAGACAGCTGGCCAAGGAATTACATCCTGATAAAAGTAAAAACAATGACTCTGACAAGATGGTCGAAATTAACAAAGCCTATGAGGTTTTGTCGGATAAGGATCGACGGGAACGTTATGACAAATATCTCAACGTTTCCTAGTTTTTAATTTCTATCCTAATTATTGTCAAATTTAATTTAATCAACGAAGAGGATTGCATGCTATTTGTTAAATTAGTATGTAACACAATTTGTTCCGAGTTTCCTTTAGTATTAGATTCAGTTGTAATTATAATATCACCGAATTCAGTATTTGGACCAAGCATTGCTTTAGATAAAAATGGGATTATAGTTTGATCACCAATTATTCCCGTAATTTTGTACTCGTGAGTATCTGAGAAATATACCCCACCACGGAGAGTGGGCCTAGTGACAGGAGTAGGTGATTTTGAAATTTTCACACTATCCAAATGATGGATTTTCCTATCTGCATGTAGTAGAAAACCTAGGCTCGAATTTTCATGTAGTTTAATTAGTTTCTGCAATAATTTTTCTTCAGATGACATTATGCTCTAATAATGATAAACATCTTTAAAAATTAGAATTTTTAACAGTCTTAATGCAGCAGTTTTCTACTGTCCCAGCATTGAGAAATGAGATTATTAGTTTATTGGTTGAAGGCGGCATAGATGATGATTGTTATATAGAAATGTTAGATTATACAATTAAATTATTTGAAAGTCATGGTCTTGGTTCAGAATATTATGGTTATCATAACATCAACCATGAACTTGAAGTAACATATGTAACATTACTTGCAGCAAAATTAGACATCATTTCAAATAAAATTACCAAGAATGATTTAAAATATCTCTATACTGCAGCGTTATTTCATGATTTTGATCCTCAGAAAAGTGTTGATAAACCACACGAAGAAAGCGTGTTGAGATTTATTTCGTTAAATAAAAATTTACGTGAGCTGATTAAAAATTCTAATTTAGATATAGAAATTGTCAAAGCCCTAATCCTTAGAACCACTTATCCATGGACAGGGAATTTCAAAGAAAACGCAGAAAAACAGATCAATCAATGCTTCAAAAAATCTGAATTAACGAAAAATGATGAACGAAGGCAAGAACAGATTATGAGATTGGGGTGGTTTCTCTCAACTGTGGATCGGATTAGTGGTTATACTTTAGGTGATTTTTCAAAAGCTATGGAAATGGCAAAAATGAACGCCCAAGCCCTAGCATGGCATCCCTCATTAATCGTTAGACGCTCAGTTGCATATTTCGAGGATTTGTTAAATAATGAATCAGAAATGTGTCAACGTGTCCTTCGTTCTTTGCCAAAACATATGAGAAAAAATTTTTATGATAATGTCCTTTCATTTTTTAAACTTAGACAGGAAGAAATACAAATTCAATCAGATTATTTGTATGAAAATCTAACGATACTACCAATAATTGAAAAAATGTCAACAAGGAATGATCCTGAATTTCTAAAAAAACTATTTGCAATTTATGAAGAACTTCCTAGACCATTACAATTTGCAAGAGATAGATTCAAAGAATCCATTAAGAATCCAGATGTGATTCTCACTACCCTGAGATTGAGCGATGCCAAAGGAGAAATTATTGGATTTGCAAAAGGTGGTCCTCTTGAAAGCTACAAACTTCGACCAGCGATAAAGGATGAAAATTATGGTCTTTATAACACTATATTCTTGGAACCTCTTTCGCTTAGAAGGGGATATTATGGGTTAGGTGCAGGAAGTGAAATGCGACATTTATTTACATTACAGGCACATGCAAAAAAATTCAAGTATCTGACTAGTTTCGCACTAAGGGATGTTATAAAAAAACGAGTAGAAAGTTTTGAAAATGCTGAATTTGTAACCATGCTTGATCCAGAACGTCGGGATTATTACAGAATAAAATTATAATTTTAATTTAGAAATTAATTCTTAATTTATAATCGGTAAAGTTGTTAGAGAACTAGGGATTAAAATTATTTCTAGATTTCTTTCTAAATCATTTTTTATAATTTCAAAAGCTTCATCCATAGTTGATGCAGGAATCATTTTTACTTCCTGTACAATTTCAGGCATTTGAGAACCAACTATGATTACTTTGCAGTGTTTTAGCACATTAGCCATCATAAACGCACGCTGTTCCCCTGCCTTGAAATCAGGTTTATGATTTAGAATTTCATCTATTGTCATGTTTTTCAACATTTCAAAAAATCTTTCTTCGCCAATTCCTTTTCCTGCACCTTCTTGGCAAACTGCAGGCATAATGATATATCCACCATTTTTTACAACAGGTTTTTTCAAGTAGAAAAGATAACTTGCGGCCCTACTTGTTTGGTAAAGATTTGAATCTTTAGGAAATCCGATCCCACAAATAGCTACATCAAATTGTTTTTTAATAGAAATTTCTGAAATCACCTTCGCTTTTTTTACCAAAGTTTTGTATGTTTCTAGTGGCTCACCAGCTTTAATATCAACTACATTTTGTTCTTCGTCAAGAATAACATTTATGATAAAATCAAGGCCTACTTTTTGTCCTATTTCTACAATGTCATCATGAAAAAGATTACCTTCAGTATTTCCAATTCGAGTTTTTTGATGATCAATAAACTTTCTAGAATGGGTTTTACTAATTGTTTCATCACCTGCCACACCTATGGATAGAGTTTTGTATCCTCCACTGTACCCTGCATATTGGTGAGGCTCTACAACACCTATTGAGATTAAAAAATCTGCCTCGACTGCAGTTTTAGAAATCTTTATTGGCGTTCCATTTTTTGTTGTGCCAAGTGAAACTAAATTTTTTTCATCTTTAGCATCATGACTAATAATTTTATAATTTTTTACAATTTCTTCACCAAATTTCTCGGCTTTCTCATCATATGTCATTTCTCTATGCATGCCTGAAGCTATAAGCAATGTCAGATCATTAGGTTCAATTTTTGTTTTTATCTCATCTAACAATATGGGAAGAATTATTCTATCAGGGCAAGGTCTGGTAATATCAGTAACAATGATACATACAGTTTTTTCCTTTTCAATTAATTCTGAGAGTCGTTTGGAGTTGATTGGATTCTTTATCGCTTTTTTGGTTGCCTCCATAATATCAGATATTTGTGACTTTGAATTGTTTTTCACAACCGTAACTTCAAATTCATTAGGAATCTCAAAGGAAATCTTTCTTTTGCCATATGGAATTTTGAAACTAGTCATTTTCAGCCAATAATATTATACGCAAAAGCTTTAGTATGATAAAAATTTGAATTGGGCGTGTTTAGAACAGTTCTTTTGTTTGTGTTTTTTTCACTGTTTACAGTTTTAATCATGCCTCCAATTCATGCTATCGAACCACTAGATAGGGCTCCTGTTACTTCTCCTCGTCTAGTCAATGCCTTTGGGGACCAAGTTATCGAACACCTGAATGTAAATCAGCAAGTTCAGATCACTGCAGATGTTACAAATAATCAAGAAACCACTCAAGATTTTATATTTATTGTTCAGATAAAAAATGATGAAAATGTAATTATTTCACTTGGATGGATAACTGGTTCATTAAATTCTAAGCAATCACTCAGTCCAGCACTCTCTTGGACTCCTGATCATTCAGGATCTTATTTAGCAGAAATTTTCGTTTGGGAAAGTTTGACAAATCAAGATGCATTATCAGAATCACTTTCGATCAGTATCATTACTAGTTAGTTTTGATCCCAAGTGTTAGAACTTTTTACTGCATTACATTTACAAACATGAAGCAAGAGTGAGAGAAGTTGAATGAACGCATTAACCGTCTTTCAAAAACATTAGGGCCAGGAATATTATTTGCCAGTACAGCAATTGGTGTTTCTCATTTGGTCCAATCAACAAGGGCTGGGGCTGAATTTGGTTTTGCACTAATTGGTTTTGTGATCTTAGCTAGTTTATTGAAATATCCTTTTTTTGAATATGGATCTAGATATGCAAATGCAACTGGAACAAGTATAATAGATGGTTACAAAAAATTAGGAAAACATGCACTTGTGTTATATTTCTTAATTACAATAGCATCAATGTTTTTTGTAACAGCTGCAGTTGGTTTTGTGACAGCTGGATTTCTGGAAAACTTGTTTCAAATTGAATTTCTTGGAATTTGGACCGTTGTTATTCTATTTTTAATCTGTGCAGCGATCTTGGGTGTTGGAAAATATAGAGCATTGGATGGATTAATCAAAATCATTCTCTCTGTTTTGATTGTATCAACTGTAATGGCTTTTGTTTTAGCATTAGTAAATGGACCAGTTGAAAAAGTTATTGACTTTAAACCAAAAATTATCTGGAACCAAGCTGGAATTTTTTTTCTTATTGCTTTGATGGGCTGGATGCCAACTGCAATTGATCTATCAAGTTGGAATAGTTTGTGGACACTTGAACGTATCAAACAAACTGGCTTTAAGCCAAGATTAAAGGAAACAATCTTTGAGTTTAGGCTTGCTTATGTCATCACGACAATTTTGGCACTATTTTTTGTCACGCTCGGAGCCTATATTTTCTTTGGGTCAGGCGAAATTCTACCTAATGATAACTCTTTATTTGCCCACAAAGTGGTTACTCTTTATACTGAGACTATAGGAGATTGGAGTTATCTCATAATTTCATCAGCTGCATTTAGTGTCATGTTTGGAACAATAATTCTTGTATTTGATGGATATGCTAGATCTTTAAGCAGAACAGTGGAGTTATTGTTCAAACAAAACAACTCTAAATCAAAATTTCAATTTAAAAAAATGTATTTAATATTTATATTTGTTCATGTAGTTGGCGCTCTTTTTGTTATTATTCTGTTTGAAAATAAATTAAAAGATTTAGTTGATTTTGCAACAACTGTTTCATTTCTTATTGCTCCAGTAATAGCTATTTTTAATTTCAAATTAGTGTCTGGCAAATATTTGGATAAGCAATCACAGCCAGCCATTTGGCTAAAAATCCTGAGTTTTATTGGTATAATTTTCCTAAGTGGCTTTGCAGTGTTTTTTATCATTACAAGGTTTTACTGAATATTTTATTCAGATTTTATTGAATTTGTAGCTAATAATCAGTTATTATAAGAACAAATTATGAAAAATCAGATCGCGAATTTGCCTTGTAGTTAAATAATTTTCACAATATTCTGCTAATAGCACTCTAAGTCACTATCTGCTATGACAATAGGATATTGTGTCAAATGCAGAAGTAAAAGGGAGATTTCAGGTGCCAAGCCAATTACTATGAAAAATGGTAAACCAGCAATTTCAGGTACCTGTCCTACCTGTAGTACCAAAATGTTCAGAATTGGAAGAGGCTGAACATAATTTTTATTTTTTTAATTATTTTTTAGAAATTATCACTAATTAAAAATTTTAAAAAAATAAAAAAAGATTCCCTATTGGAAGGGATCTATGAATGGGCAATTTACTATATGATCACTGTCCATGGGTCTCGCAATATTCACGTTTATCAGACCATCTCCTTTCAAAGCATTGATGTCACTGATGGTTTCCAAAAGAGAAGCGTTTTCAGGAGTTTCCCAGCCGATCATGAATATTCTCCACATGGGGCTATAATTGGCATCACCAGGCGCAGAAGCTCCAATTCCTGCTTGGAATCCAAGAGGGCCAGAGCCCTTTATTCCATTTTTGAATTGGAACAAATCGACGGCTGCTGAATTTGCAATCAAACTTGCTGAAGAGCTTACAGGTGTTACTCCCATCATACTAGCTGGTCCAGAAGGAGTTGCATCTGTTACGATGTAGTAGATGGTTCTACCATCAGGTCCCCAACCTCTGTGTGCGATGAATGTTACCGTCATGTCATCAGTATTGATGTCAAGTACTTGACCACCACCATATGGTGTGTCATCTGCCAAAGTTTTGTCTTCTTTTACCATCATTTGACCGTCAGGCCAAACAATTTGAGGCATGTTTAGTACAACATCAAGTTCTGTTAGTGTAAGTTCTCCTTCTTCTGCTTCAGCTAGGATTTCTTCTTCAGATGTCAGAACTTCAGCATAGGATTCATCATTCCATGTTACATGGACATGAGCAGCCAATGCACTGTAAACATCTGGTTGAGCTGGAGTACTTGTAAGAACTTCACTTTGAAAGCCATGTACACCATTACCTTCTACACCATTTGTAAACATGTATGTTGTTGACAATGCTTCTTTTGGTGCGTTAGCTAACAATGGTGCAAGTTCTACTTGCCATCCTTGATTCTCTGTGATTATTTCAGCATGTTTTGGATCACTAGAATCAGTTATGATAAAGTAAACATCTGCATCATTGTAAAATCCTTGATGCAAAGGAATTATAGCTGGAACGTTTGCTCTGGATAATCTTAATACAGAACCGGGTGCGGCTTCTTCCATCATCATTGGTTCTTCCATCATTTTTTCTTCCATCATCACTTTGTCTTCCATTGTTTCTTCCATCATCACTTCTTCTTCCATTGTTTCTTCTTCTTCAGCCATTTTTGGTGTTACAGCTTCAGCACCAATTTTTGCACTCTCCCCTTGATCCTTTTGGAATTGTTCATAACCTCCAGGATATTCAGAGCATAATCTGTCACCACAAACTATTTTGTTAGTAGCAGAACCATATGACTTTGGTCCAATGCGTCCAGGTGCATTGCTGCCTTCACTTTTAATCGCATCAGCCTCTTCCACTACATTATTTGTTGTTAGTGCTATTGTGAATAAAGGTAAGATTGCAAGTAACCCTAGATATTTTAGAGTCTTGTTCATTATATGATTTCTCATAGACAATAGTTAAAAGGCTTTTTCCAAATCAGACAATTTTGATATGGATTTGTCTAAAAAGTAAATTGAAGGCTCGATTATTTTATAATAATTTTATCGTGAATTTGTGCTAGAATCAACCCGGCCTTTTCTTTGTTTTCAAAGTTTTCATTGGTACCATCCATAATAGAATCAATTTCATAGCTTTTATCAACTAGAATGTCTGCTACGTGATCATCAAGAGTTCCATTTCCTATCAAGTAATAAGCAAACACAGTATTTTTTTGCCCAATTCTATGTAATCGGTCTTCAGCTTGTCTATGTATTGCAGGACTCCAATCAAGTTCTGCAAAAATCACATACTTGGCACGAGTAAGGTTTATTCCAACGTTTCCTGCACGTAATCCAGCAATCAATAGTTTTGATTGTCCGCTTTGAAACATGTCAATCTGTTCTTGACGGAATTTATCGGACTGTCCACCAATAATGGATACGGGAGAAAACTCACTAAGTTTTTCATGTAAAAGTTGATGAATCGCTCTGTGGTGGCAGAAAACAACAACGCTTTCATCAATCTCCATAATATTTTTTACAAAGTTAATTACGTGTGGAACTTTTGCTATACCAGCAGCTTGGCGTTCACTCTGGATTGCTCTTTGATACGATGAGGATTTATCAAACTTGGTTTCGGCGTCCTTTTGCTCCTCTTCAAACTTTTCCCATATTTTTCCTAACTCATTAACATAGTAATTTCGATCAGCATCAATAACTTCTTTGTATCGAACTTTGTCCTTGAGTTCCTTAAGTACGTCAGACTTTTTTCTTCGTAACATGACGTATTTTTGTAGTTGTTTTCTCAGTGACTCACGTTTATTTTCTAGAACAATGGCCTTGCCCTTTTCGTTAACATAACAAAAGTATTCACAGAATTCAGTAAAGTTTCCAAGCAGGCCTGGTCTTAAAATATCAACGATTGGCCAGATTTCTGAACCGCGATTATAGATTGGTGTTCCAGAAAGTCCAATTCTAAATTTAACAGATTTGTGGGCTGTTAGTTTTTTAACGGCATCGTATTTTTTCGTAGTTTTAGAACGGAGATTTTGAACCTCATCACACACAATTGTTTTTACATCTAGTTTTAAGAGATCGTCTAGTCGTTTGTACAACAATTCATAATTAATTATGTAAAAATCGTACTTGCCAATCTCTGCAGCCTTTCCCTTGCGGATTATTGTGGATGAGGGAATGTCATTTTCAACAATTTTCCCATTGCGGCTTTTTCTTTTAAGGAATTTCGCGATCTCTCGTTGCCAGTTGTTCAAGGTTACCAATGGAGCAATAACAAGAGCAGGGTAAGCTTGTTTTTCTGATGCAAGATAGGCTAAGGTCTCAACTGTTTTCCCGAGTCCCATCTCATCTGCTAGAAGGGCGTTGCCACTAGATTTTAAAAGAAAGTCTAAACCTTCCTTTTGAAAATTAAGTAGCTTACCACGAAATTGTTCCCCAGGTTTAACCCGTTCTAGTTTTTCAATTTTAGAAGAAAACTTTTTTTTGGTTTTAGATTTTGTTGCTTTTCTTTGCCATGCAGACTTTGAAAGAACCTCCAGTGGATATCGATCTAAAATCCATTTGATCTGTTGAATGTTTTCCGTATTGTCTGGTACGATCGCTTCATTTTCTGTTTCTCCATACCACGATTGTGGAATTAATTTTGATATCATTGAAACTGCACGAGCTCCAGTGACCTTCCAGCTCCAAGTCTTTGAATATTGATCAAGAACATATTCTAGTGTACCAAATTTTTTCATATTACCTCAGTGTTTTGGCGCTTAATTGTTTTCATGGTTTATGAATCTTTGAATTTCGAGTTTTTCAAATAAAGGTAAAAAAATTTCAATTTTTGGGATTCTGAAGTGGATTAAACACAAAATCAAAAAAATGGAAAAAAGGTTTTACATAATTACATTATTTATTTAAATGAACTTTATGCTGTTTGATCATCCTTAATTTCAATTTCACCATCTTACCTTTAATGAATACAAAATCACAATCAGAGCCAGTTTCCAAATTTATTTATCCTCTTTCCCAAGCTTGTATTCCTTATCACCAAGCTTGTACTCTTCTTCATCAGCGTACGCCTCCTCTGCGTGTTCCCCTATATCCAAACCATCCTCTTCTACTTTTTCTGATACTCTAACTCCAGTTATAGCTTTAATGACTTTCATAATTATGAAGGTGCCACCAAATCCTAATGTAATTGCAACACCAACTCCTAATAATTGACTTCCAAACTGGGCCACATTACCAAACAATGCTCCAACAGGACCTGTAGGATTTATCATTGAGCTGGCGAAAATTCCTACTGCAAGAGAACCAACAATTCCTGCAATTCCATGAACCGAGCTTACATCCAGTGCATCATCTATTCGTAGTTTCTCTTTGAAAATAATTAATCCAGCATATGATGCAAAACCTATTCCCAGTCCAATCAAAACCGCATGCTCTACACTAACGAATCCTGCAGCTGGTGTTATTCCGACCAATCCAGCTTGTGCTCCGTTAATTCCTGCAACTACACTTGGTTTTCCTGTTCGCTTCCAAGAAAGCCCAATCCAAACCAAGGCAGCTGCTGATGAAGACATGTGAGTTACAATTATGGTGTTTGCTGCAATTCCACCTGCCGCAAGTGCGCTGCCTGCATTAAACCCAAACCAGCCAAGCCATAACAATGAAGCGCCAAACACTGCTAGTGGAATGTTGTGTGGAATCATGATTGAAGGACCAAAATCTTTTCTTCGTCCTAAAACAATGGCAGCTGCTAGTGCGCTCATTCCAGCAGCTGTATGTATTACGATTCCACCTGCGAAATCAGCAACACCTAGCTGTGCAAGCCAACCCCCTCCCCAAACCCAATGAACCAGTGGATAGTAAATGAAAATTGACCAAGCTGCAATGAAGATAATGAAGGAGCTAAACTTCATTCGCTCAGCTATTACTCCAGTGAGCAAAAGAGGGGTAACTACAGCTACAACCATTTGGAATTGAACAAACGACATTCCAGGAATTGTGGGGGCATATCCCTCAAGAGGTTCGTCCCAAGGAACTCCTTTGAGAAACACAAAATCTAAACTTCCTATCAAACCATCCGATTCGTCAGGTCCAAACGCCATACTAAATCCAAAAACAAACCACATCATACTCAAAAAGCCAAGACCGAAAAAGATCTGCATGAAAACAGAAACTGCATTCTTTCTTCGTAAGAGACCTGATTCAAACAATGCAAGTGCTGGAATCATTAAGAATACTAGTGCGCCTGCAAGAATTATCCAAGTGGTATCTCCCGTGTCTAGTGGCAACGCCGTATTGTTAATATGACATTATATTAATTTACAACAACTTTTTTGGATTATTCTAATTTGGTCAAAAAAAAATTTTTATCTCATTGTTTACAAACAAAATCCTTGATTCGTGTTGAAGTCATTCTTGCTGAAAACGATGTAATGGCAATAAGTGAAGGGTTAAAAGAAATTCCAGTAGGAGGAGTTTTAGTTCACAAGATGAAGGGACGAGATAAATTACCAAAAGCAGAAATTCATGCTTCCAAAGGTAGTGAAATTTTTACACCGCAGTTTGGTCACAAACATGTAATGGAGATCATAGTTCCTGACTCGAAAGAAAAAGATGTGATAAGAATTATTAGAGAAAATTCCAAGGTAGGAATGATCTTCGTTCATCCTGTTTCAAATGCAATTGAAATAAGTTCAGGAAAAGAAGGCGACGAAGTTCTTTAGCAATTATTTTTAATTTACACTTGATACGAAATATTGTTGCCAAGTAAATCATGTGATTTTTTTTCGAGTCATTTTTCTAGTTCTGAGTCTTCAATTCAGGTTACGCAGCAGGTTTGGAGTGCAATATCTTGCGTATTCAATAAAAATAAGCTCCTAAACAGTAAATCTCCTCTAATTGGGCATGAGTGAAAATTTTGCTCAGGTATGAAAAGACCTGTTTGTACAAATGATACATACTCGTCCTAAATTAGTTAACAAATTATTCTTTGATGAAGTGATTACATGATTCGAAGAATAACAATTTCACTTGACACACGCCTAGAATCAAGAATTAGGGACATTCAGGCAAGAAAAATCATAGAATTAGAAAGGTCGATTAGCTTTTCAAACGTGATAAACCAGATTTTGAAGCAAGGCTTGAAGGACCTCCTTTAGAAATTACCATTCGAATTTGTATGCATCAAATGCCTTTAGGTTTTTGCCCCTCCCAAGTAATTTTGGTACCCTCTGGCAAATACTTGATTGTTGGGGGCGGATCTGCAATCCTTGGCTTATAGGACTGCTATTTTTTTTATTCTGAATTACATTTGATACGAACGGTTAAACTTACAAATCTTAATCAAATATTAAGTTCACCAACCATAAGTTTCATATTTTTTAACAACTTCTTTTAGATCATTTTCTTGTATTTCAGATAGTACCGGACCTCTAATCATAATAGAGTCACTTTCTTGATGTTTTAAGCCAAAAACATGGCCTATCTCATGCCTGATTACTTTTCCTAGTAAATCAATTGGGACATCTGCAAATTCATATGAAACTGCTCTTGATCTGTTGTCTTTGCCTTTTACTAATTTGTGTGCAGTCTCATCATAATATTGCGTTGTGTATACTTCAACTAGTGCTCTATCTTCTTCAAAGATGACTCTTCCCTGGGGTTTCAAATTAAGTGTTTTTTCATTATCAGGTTTTTTCAAAAAATGAATTTCAACATCACATTCAGATGAATCTGATGGATTCGTTGTTATCCTAATTGACCATGCATCAGTATTATTGGTAAATAATTTTAATTGATTCCGCCAATCTAAAACGCTCCAAATTCCCTCTGTCATTGGTATTTCTTCTGTTGCAAACAAACAGAAATTAGGTTCATGATTAAAGGTAATTCCACTGATATACGGGTTAATGACTGAATATGATTCTTGGATTGGCATTAAGGCAATAATTCCTAAAATTAGAACAAAAAATATCAGATGAAATGAGTTCACGCAAGTTTTTTTTTATTTTAGTATTAATCTAGGCGTATGTATTTTTGAACATACATCTAGCTGCCTTACCGCTATCCTTGAATACCTGTAAAAAACAATTATTCCACTGAATGACAGTAAAGAGTAACAGTAAGAGTCAGACCAGCAGAAAATCAGGTGGGCAAGCTAAAATTGAAAATATTGCAGAAATTTTTGCATTAATGGAGGAAACACACAAGACTAAGGAATGGATAATCAAAGAGATAAAAAAACAAAAGGTAAAAGTTTCTGCCAAACGAACGATGAACAGTTTTCATATACTAACCTCCTGCCCAGACGATTTTGTTTCACACCTTCTTCAAATTTTAAAAGGTTCTGATATTGACGAGCTTGGTGACATCACCTCTTTTACAAAAACATATCATTGGTTCTTTACTGATATTGTTGCAGGTTCAAATCCTACCGTTCCAAGTAAAGAGCAAGCCCGCAAGGTCCTTGTACTAAATGAACTAATTTCAAGAACAGAAACCTTCAAACGAAGAGATCCGGATTCCACAGTCATTTTGCCAACTGGAGATGGCATGGCAATTGGATTTAGCGACAGTCCTGAATATCCTCTTCGTCTTGCAATTCAGCTTCACAAAGCTATCAATGAATATAACAAATCCAGAAGAGGCAAGGAAAAGGTTCTACTAAGAATTGGTATTGACATTGGTCCTGTCTATATTATTAAGGATCTGTCTGGCAAAGACAACGTTTGGGGGCCCGGCATTATAATGGCAAGGCGTGTCATGGACTTGGCAGGCGATATGAACATCTTTGCCTCTTCAAGGTTTGCTGATGATGTCCGTGCATTATCTCCTGAATACAAAGAAATTATGCGCCCAATTGGAGATTATTCAATCAAACACGGAGAACAATTACAGCTTTTCAATGTTTATGGAGAAGGATTTGGAAACAAACTAGCTCCAAAGAAGGCCAAGATCATAAAACATCAGGAAAGTTTTGAAGATTCTCTAAGAGCAAAATCTGTTTTTATATTTAACACAATTGACATCATACTTGATGTGCAAGATCCCAAAACCATGATGACTCATCATACCTGGATCTGGAACCTCATAAATATATCAAAGGAGACAAAGGATCAAGTCTTCTATTATTTGGATGGGGATGTTCCAATAGACTTTCCTGACATGCACGTAAAGGTAACCGATGAGGAGGAAAACGAGCTTGAGATCCTCACTTTGAGTGAAAACAAACCAACTCATAAGGAATTCAACATACAGTTAAAAAAGCCAATCAAGCCTAGGCAAAAAAACAGATTTCTAAAATTGGAATATGATTGGCAAGAGCCTGAAAGAAACTTTTTCTACAAATTGCCTACTGATTGTAAAAGATTCTCATATCGGTTTAGTATACCTAGTGGAGTAGACATTAAAAACAGAGTCTTGAAGGTCGATACAGAATTGGGTTACAAATGGATCGCAAGCCCTCCTCCAAAAGTAAAGTATCTGTCTGAGGGTACTGTAGTAACATGGGAGGGAACTAAACTAAAGGCCCATGATGGCTACAGGTTTGAGTGGTAGCAATTTTAACTGGCACTACGGAAAATTGCTTTTATAAAATCCCATGGTTAGCTGAAGTTGTAACATTTTAGCTAATACGCTCATAAAATGTTTAATAAAATAATACCGATCCATAAACTATGAGGGCTATGGAATGGTCATTATTTAATATGGAGAATTATAATTTAGCAAGGCCATCAAAGACTCTATTTCTTATTTTGTTAATCTCATCGGTCATTGCATTTGGGGGTTTGGTATCTTACATTGATGCAGCTCATGGGCCAATTCCCACACTGATAGAACACGGTGGAAATGATCTTGTTAAATTCAGAGTCCTCGCTAATCAAGGCACTGAAACCCCTGTAGCCAGTTGGACTGGTCAAGACCTTTCAGAGCTCGAGCCAGATGAGAATGATATCCTTACCATACCAGTTGAAATTACTTATAAGGATGCCAACAAGTATCCCACACACCCAGAACAAATTTTTGTTAGGGTCTGTGTCCCCGATTGCACAAACGCGGGGTTTAAAATCTATAATAACTCCACACTGTTCTCTCTAACAGAAGACGGTGATGATAATTCACTTTTCAAAGGAGACATCGTACTCACAAACAATTCAGCTAATGTAAATCCCAATATCCAACATGTATCTAATGGTGAAACCTTTCGAATATGTTATGATCCTATCGACAGGCTTCCAAATTCTGTGCAATCATTTTTTCCCTGTGAACCAAGTAGTGATCCAGTGCTTGCTGAAGCTCTTCCACGTACAGAGTTTACTTTTGGAATGAGTGGTAACGCTGCTGTTGATGGAGGAGATGTTGAGGTATCAGATGCCTTTATTGTTGAAGGATATTCTGATTTCATCCCTCGTTATCCAGTAACCCATCCACTTAATCTTACATTAACAGGTGGAGCGACCTCAATTACTGTTGAAATATCGTATGCCAATGCAAATTTTTTCAATACTGGTAAGACTGAAACTGACGCCGAGATAGGATATAGACCATATTGTGGTGGAATTTTTGCAGGTGAAGCTTGTACTGGATTTGTTCCATTAGGTGTTGGAACACTTGATACCAATAAAAAGACAATTACAAACAATCTACAACCTGAAGATGGTTGTGCTCTTCCAACTTCTGATGGTGGACTAGATCCAACCAATCCTGACCTAGCATGTTCGATTTCGGGAGAATATGCAATAATAGTCAATTCCCCTGGCTTTGGAGGCGGTGGTGGTGGTTTAGTTAGTCCTTCGCTTGTAGTTAATGCACTTGGTGGTTTAGCAGTCTTTTCAGGTGGTGGCGGAGGCGGTGCACCACCAGGAGGCGGTGGTGGAGGTGGCAATGGAGACGGCAATGGAAACGGTGGAAGTCCTGGTGCTGATCCTACGGCAGCTGCGCTTGCCGGCTCACCACCACTTATGCTTTTATGGGGAAGCAATTTACCTGAAGATTATGATCCATATAGAGTGCTAGAACCAATATCAGATTCTGAGGTAGAAATGCCTATAACCATAGATGGAAAAGGCTATCCGATAACAGGCCGTTCTAATACAATTACAACAAATATTGTTTATAGTGGTGAACCAGTTCCTTTGAAACTAGTATACTATGAGACCGACCTAACACATGTGGGTCTGTACACAAACTTACGAGATGCCAATGATAAAATTTATGATAGTGATACCTATATCATATACAACAAAGACAAGCCAATTGAGATAGTTGATCCTAATGGCTATTTCTCTGATGTTGATCTTACTGTAAACAAAGTTGGTGCTGTAAAATACGAAGTTAATTTTGATATCACATTTGCAAAACCAATGGAAAAATCACACATAATACTTAGGGCATGGGACTTTGGTCTTAGCTCTATAGATACAGTAATCGAGGATGCATGGGAGGTTATAGAACCTTCAGATTTGGTCAAGCAAGTAGAAACTCCAGAGACGGATTTTTTGGCTGAAGAGGTTATCGAAACAGAACCTTCTGTAATTGAATCTGAAATGGGACCAAAAAAGATACCTGTGTGGATTAAGAATAATGCAAACTGGTGGGCCGAAGGGCAAATCCGAGATTCGGACTTTATTGCTGGTGTGGAGTATCTTATTGAGCAGGAAATAATTGATGTAGTAGAAACTGAACCATCAGATGGTGTTGCTGATTTAGAAGAGATTCCAGAATGGGTTAAGAGCAATGCTGGTTGGTGGGCACAAGGCTTGATATCTGATGATGATTTTGTGTGGGGACTTGAATTCCTTGTAGAAATAGGAATTATCAACGTTCAGACGAGCTAAAAGAATACATAATTTTGATTAATTTGGCGTCAACCAATCATATCTAGTCTACAGTTCGGTAATTCTGTTGATAAAAAAAAGTATGAAGTGCTTAACAATCGATCATCCTTAAGTAATGTTCTGATGCAGCAATGTTTTGGGCATGGTTGTAAAAAGGGATTTTATATCTTGCCAGAATAAATTCATATATTACAAAAAAATTTTTTTGATCCGATCACATTTTTATAGATCGCAACCAAAAAACATTGAGAGATTGGGCATTTGAGTGAAAGTAAACAAGTACATCATCGATCAGATTTTTTTAAGATAAAACCAAAATTAATTTTTCTCTTTCCACTTTTAATTTCTGGATTTGTTTTTGCTCCGATGGCCGAGTCGGCTTTTGCTGAATCTGTCATCACTCAAGAAAAGTTAGTTTCCTTGGCAATTCCACCCTTTGCAGAAAAAATTGTTATATTGGATCTAGAAAATGGAAAGGTAAAAACACTTTTCATTGATCCAATATTGGATTTAGCAGAATCACTAGCTGCTCAATCTGATGTTATTAGTCAGTCGATACTTTTGGTGTTAATTCCACTTGCAGGCCTTGTATTTTTTAGAGCAGAAGGGCTTGAAATTAATCAATCACTAATCCACAAGGCAATGTTTTTTGTTGGGATTCTTGCAATTGCTTCTATGATTTTTGTCTATCCATATGTTGCGGGTGGATACTATGTTTTGCCGGTCGTTTTTGCTCCATCAATTACAGAGTCAGCTATTCCATCGATGGTAGATTCTAAGAAACCAACTGCTTCTGGTTGGATTTCTGCAAAAGATGTCTCACTTGATTTTTCTTTTGGTTACAAGCTTTTTGATTCTAAAATTAATCCTCTTGACTCTTTGAATGCTCTTGCACAGTTTGGTTCTATCGATTATTATTTGCCCCCTGCTTTTGCTCTTCCAGTAGCTGTGGGTGATCTTACTGCAACTGCAATTGCTAATGGAGATATCAGGCTAGATTGGACTGATGCTTCCGGTGGAGGAACTACATCAATTACAATTGGTAGAGCAACAAATGTGGCATTTACAATGGATTTTGTTAACATAACTTTGACAGTTGCAGGAAGCGCAACGACATTTACTGACGATGGTACTTTTCCACTCACTGATGGGGTCCAGTTTTTTTACAAACTTTTCCAGTTTGATGGTTCTCCTGATACACAAGTTTCAAACATTGATTCTGCATTCTCTGATGCAACGCCACCAGATGCACCAGCTGCAGTAGCTATCACATCAGGATCTGTTGATAATGTAATTAATGATGCAGAAGAAGATGATCTCGAAGTCACAGTAACCCTAA
>SDBU01003962.1_pt1 | contig 18502 bp, 25 predicted proteins | sample 2277071 | NCBI WGS metagenome assembly SDBU01 (sample SAMN10397929, study PRJNA504765) | marine sediment metagenome | isolation source: marine sediment core GS08_GC12, 126 cmbsf | place: Arctic Ocean: Gakkel Ridge, Loki's castle | collected 2008 | reverse complement strand
AACCACATGGGCTAGCCGAGCAGTCTCAGATAGGAAGACATCCTGAACCACGAAGAATTCCAGCCTCCTCAGTGCCTCTTCAACATGTGTTGCGTCTGGATCGCTCAAGGCAGGGTTTTGTGTTTCCATGCTTATCTCACCGTGCGAAGTTTAAAATACCTTTAGCTTTGATTGGGAGCGATATCTCCTCCTGGATCTGCAGTCTCAGGTCGCACTGCAAACAGCGTTTAGCCTCAGCTATCGCCATCTCCTCATTGAAGCCAAGCTCGACCTCTGCGAAGCTCTTAAGCCGCTGTTCCAAGGCAAGGCATGGCATTTGGAGGCGTGCCCTATCGCCAAAGCCCTCTTCCCGCCCGATCCAAGGGTTAGGCTTTTCAACCTCGGTCAGGGGCTCATCAATGACCCCACTGCCGCCCAGATACTTATCTATAGAGCTGGCTCCCTTCATCCCCATAGCAACGGCTTCAATAACCGAAGCCGGCCCACTCACAGCATCGCCACCGGCAAAAACGCCAGAACGGCTAGTCTCCAACGATTCGTTAACGATGATATTGCGCCGCTTGCTGAGGTCTATGCCTAAGGCATCCGCTATCGGGTCCATAGCCTGACCGATGGCGAAGATGACCGTATCCGCTTCCAGAACGTGCTCTGAGTCCTCAACAGCTTCGAGATGCAATTGTCCCTCCTCGTTGAACTCCATCCACTTCACGTCAAGACACTTGACCCCAGCAACATGCCCATTATGGGTGACGATTTCGACAAAAGTGTGCGAGGGATGAATAACAATGCCCTCTTCCTCGGCTTCTTCTACCTCCCAAGGATATGCTGGTATGGTCTCCCTGGACTCAGGGCAGGCGATGTGTACCTCCGCGACACTGAGCCGACGAGCGACGCGGGCTACAATCGCACGCCACGCCACCCCCGCCCAGGATGAGCACCCTGCTCCCCAACCTGACCTGCTTCTCCATATTAATAGCGCGAAGGAAGGAAAGGGCGGTGTGCACGCCCTCAAGTTCAGCACCGCCGATAGGAAGCTTACGACCTTGCTGCAGCCCGATAGCGATGAATATCGCTTGAAAGCTTTCCTGAAAAAGGGCATCGAGGCTCTGCATTGGACTGTTCGATCTGAGTTCTATACCTAAGCTCAGGAGGTTATCGATCTCTTGCTCTAATATCTCATCAGGCAGCCGGAATCTGGGAATGGCCCATCGCATCATTCCGCCGGGCTTGGGCAGAGCTTCAAATACTGTAACGGAATGGCCAAGCTTGGTCAGGTAATAGGCTGCAGTAAGGCCAGCCGGTCCTGAGCCCACGACAGCGACAGGCTTTTTGGCTCGGGCCGCACTTAAGTTGGTCCGCCACAGCCCATCATCATGCTCTGCAGCAAAGCGCTTCAGCGACCTTATGGCAATCGGCTCATTCAATTGGCTACGTCGGCATTCACTCTCACACAGATGGGGACAGATGCGGCTAAGAATGGCAGGGAAGGGAACCTTCTCTCGAATCACTGCAGCCGCCTCAGCGAATCTGCCTTCAGCAATGAGGCGCACATAGCGGGGCACATCCACCTCTGCAGGGCAAGCATGGCGGCAAGGAATAAGTTTAGCTTCACGATCGATCCAGAGCTCTCGTTTATCCTCTCGGTCCATCAAGGCGGCGGTGGGGCAGACCTCGACACAAGCGCCGCAGAATCTGCAGCCTGATTCCTTTAGGCTTCCGCCAGAGATTAGCGCCACGCTAGCCTTGTCATCCTCGTAGGTAAAGGATATAGCCCCCACACCTCGTATTTCTTGACAAACGGTGACGCACTGTCCACAGAGGATACACGAGTTGTAGTCTTGCTCGAAGAGGGGGTCTCTCGTCTGGATGGGGAGACCTTTAGGGGTGTAGGGGATGGGCAGTTCATCTAGCTTGATAAAGCGAGCCACTCTCTGTAATTCACAGCGCTCATTCTTAGGGCAAGTAACGCAGCGCTCCTCATATGGAACTTTGCGCTGGCATACTGAACCATCACAGGGTTCTACCCTGGGGCAATTCAGGCAGACGTTGGGATGCTCAGCAAGGATGCGTCTTAAGGCTCTACGCCGTGACCTGTTGACCCGAGGAGTCTGGGTCCAAACTACCATGCCATCGGTAACAGGCGTGTCACAAGCAGTAAGGAAGTCCCCTATCCCCGCGATTTCCACAATGCAGAGGCGGCAGGCAAGGGGACTGTCGCCAGGATGGGCGCAAAGAGCAGGGATATAGATGCCAGCTTCCTGTGCTGCCTCCAGCACCATAGCACCCTCCCTGATCTCCACTTTTTGCCCATCAATAGTTAAGCTTACCTGGTGCTGTTCGATGAAAGTTGATACTTATAACCAAATAGCCTATCCTCTTAGCAAGGGGATAGACAATGGGCAAAACGAAGTTCCACCGATGGTTGGAGGACAGTTTGGTTAAAATAATCAGAGAGGTCTCACCACTAGTTAATGCTATCCCTGAAGCATGTAAGTTCTGTGGCTCAAAACACATAGTAAAGTATGGGTATGGGCGCTACGGTCATGTGCAACGATGGTGGTGTAAGGATTGTCAAAGAAAGTTTATCCACAATGAGGCACTACCGAGGATGCAAACACCTATGATTCAGGTAGCTTCAGCCCTAAGCATGTATTACGAGGGAATGTCCTTGCACGGCATACGGAGGAATCTTGAGCAGACATATAGAAACTATCTCTCAAATTCCACAATCTATGAATGGGTAGTTCGATTCACTAAAATAGCTATAGAAGTTGCACAAGACTATAAGCCTATTGTCGGCGATACATGGGTTGCCGACGAGACAGTATTGAAGATTGAAGGTCAAAATACCTGGTTTTGGGACATCATAGACGATAAGACTAGATTTCTTTTAGCTTCTCATATATCCATCACACGAACGACACGAGATGCAAGGATACTTGTAGAAAGGGCAGCAGATAGAGCGGGCAAAACTCCAAAGGTTATCATAACAGATAAGCTACAAGCCTATTTGGATGGAATTGAGCTTGCCTTTGGAGCGGATACCAAGCATATACCAAGAAAAGGACTTACTACTAAGCCTGATATTAACCTTATTGAGCGTTTTCATGGGACTTTGAAAGCGAGAACTAAAGTAATGCGGGGGCTAAAGACTCGCAAAAGTGCACAGCTTATTACCGATGGTTGGCTGGTTCATTATAATTTCTTTAGACCACATGGAGCTCTCGGCGATAAAACCCCAGCCGAAAAAGCGGGGATAAAGTTTCCGTTCAGAAATTGGTTGGAGGTTGTAAAAGGTGGTTAACAATCTTATCTTGAGTGTTCTGGAATGGGACATTAATAAAGGTCATCTAATAAGCATTTACCATCAGGATAAACTAATAGCCTATATTGATGCAGATGGCTTCTTTCACTGTGAAGACCGCAAACTTATGGTGGAAGTATTAAGAAAGGAGATATATGATTTTAGCACCAACTTGTCATTTCTGCTTAGCTCGCTCGACTAGGTCTTCAGCCTCGGCTTTGGTGAGAACACCTTTGGCGATAAGGGCACTAATGATATTCTCAATGAGTTTCATTAAATTAATATCATCTATAAGCATGGCAATCACCTCCTCTTTAATAGTATAGGGGGGCTAATATACTATGTCAACCCACACCGAACAGAACCACTATCTAACGCCGCTGGAGTTCCTCCAGTGTTATAATAAAAATCACGGAAAGGAGGTGATGTGTCACTAAGGTACTGAACGAGTACAACACATTGCTTTCCAATTTTTACTGTGTTAAACTTATGCACAAGATAACTCTCTTAAGGAGGGTAGATGAGTAAATTAACACCAAGAGCCATTGTGGAGGAACTGGGTAAATATATTGTAGGACAGGATGAGGCGAAGAGGGCAGTAGCGGTAGCTTTGTGTAATCGGGAGAGGCGCAGAAAGCTACCTGTGGATATGCGCCGTGAAGTCATGCCTAAAAATATCTTGATGATCGGACCGACAGGGGTAGGGAAAACAGAGATAGCCCGTCATCTAGCGGTGATGATAGACGCCCCTTTCCTTAAAGTGGAAGCTACCAAATTTACTGAGGTTGGCTATGTAGGGCGCGATGTAGAATCAATCATTCATGACTTAGTGCAAGCCAGTGCTATCAAGATTTACCACAAGAAATTAAAGGAGATAGAGAATCAGGCTGAGAGACTAGCCTCGGAAAGACTGCTTAACTATCTATGCCAGCAGTTGGGGCGGTGGGGTAGGAGGGTGGCGGCAAAGGCTGAGCAAAGCCTCAATATCTCTAAAACAGCTCAGGTGAGAGGGGAGAGAATTTCAGCTAAGAGACGCCAACAGGTTGCTGAGCTTCTGCGCAATAAGCAGCTAGAGGAACAATTCATTGAAATTGAGGTTGGCACTGATACAGAGGGAGCAGACCTAGCAGAATCCCCCTCAGAGATGGACTTAGAGGAGATTGGTGGTCCCTTTGACGAATTCTATAGGCTCTTCGATCACAGGCAACAAAAGAAGAAGGTTCGGGTTAAGGAAGCAAGGCGTATTCTGACCAAGGAGGAAGCCAATAAGCTGCTTGACTTCGATTTGGTAGTACAACAAGCTACACACCAGGCAGAGGAAAACGCAGTGGTGTTCATCGATGAGATCGACAAGCTTGTTGGTCCCAAGGTGGATATAGGAAGGGATGTATCTGGGGAAGGGGTGCAGCGGGATCTGCTCCCTATTGTAGAGGGGACGAAAGTAATGACAAAGTATGGATTGGTAAGTACGGAGCATGTGCTCTTCATCGCTGCCGGAACCTTCTCACAAAACAAGCCCTCTGACCTTATCCCTGAACTTCAGGGGCGTTTCCCTTTGAGGGTGGAGCTTGGTCCCCTTAGCCACCGAGATTTGGAGAGGATCCTTATGGAGCCTCGTAATGCTCTAACCAAACAATACCAAGCACTATTAGCCACCGAGGGGGTAGAGCTAGTCTTTACCCAGGATGGGATCACAGAGATAGCTCGTTTGGCGGAGCTAATGAATGAGCGCATGGAAAATATTGGTGCTCGGCGGCTACAAACTATAATGGAGAAGGTGCTGGAGGAATTGAGCTTTACCGCCCCTGAAAGAAAAGGTGCCCGGGTTGTAGTAGATGCCGAGTATGTCTCTCGTGAGGCAGGAGGATTGATTAAGGATGAGAACCTTAGCCGATATATTCTATAAGGGGAGGAAATGACCCAGTCCCTTACAAACGCTGTTTCTATCAAATTACTGCTCGAAGCAGGAGCACATTTTGGTCATCAGGCGGGTCGCTGGGATCCGCGAATGAAGAAATACATCTTTACTCAGCGCAATGGCATCCATATAATCGACCTGGAACAGACTATGGTTATGCTGGATAAAGCTTGCAGCTTTATTGCAGATACTGTAAGTAAGGGTGGCGATGTGCTCTTTGTAGGCACCAAAAAGCAAGCCCAAGAGCCAGTCGAGCAAGAGGCAGGGCGATGTGGCATACCCTTCGTTAACCAGCGCTGGATAGGGGGGATGCTCACCAACTTCTCCGTCATTCAAGCACGCATTGACTATCTGGTTCGTTTGGAGGAGCAGAAGGTGAGAGATAATTTTGCCAGCCTATCTAAGAAGGAGGCTCTAAAGTTGGAAAGGGAGATGCAACGGCTGAACCGCCAGATGGGTGGCTTTAAGGAGATGACCAGGCTTCCCGGTGCCCTTTTCATTGTCGACCCCTCCAAAGAGAGGAATGCAGTAGCTGAAGCTAGGCGTGTAGGGGTACCCATTGTTGCTATAGTTGACACTAATTGTAACCCCGATGAGGTTGACTACCCTATCCCAGCAAATGATGATGCTGTGAGAGCGGTGCGGCTTATATGTGCTAGAGTGGCTGATGCCGTTCTTGAGGGGAAGGGTGCTAGGGAACTCGTCGAGGAGGAAATCGCAGAGGAATTAGGTAAAGAAGAGGAGATACCACAGGCTTTAACCTTTGTTCCTGAGGAAGGAGAGGATAGTGCAAATTTCAGTGGAAGCTATAAAGGAGCTGAGGGGGAGGACAGGGGCGGGGGTGATGCATTGTAGGAATGCCCTCCTGGAGGCTGAAGGAGACCTGGATAAAGCAAGCGAAATCTTGCTAGAAAAGGGTCTGGCTAAAGCAGAGAAAAAAGCAGAGCACATTGCCTCTCAGGGGTTAATTGAGGCATATGTGCACTCAGGAGGGCGTTTTGGAGCACTGGTGGAGGTGAATTGTGAGACCGACTTTGTTGCTCATACCGATGAATTTAAGGAATTGGCTCATAATCTAGCCTTGCAAGTGGTGGCTACTGCTCCAAGGTTCGTCTCCAGTAAGGATATCCCTCAAGGAGCAAATTTAGACCCTGAGGAGGTATGTCTTCTGGCTCAGCCCTTTATTAAGGACCCCACGAAGAGGATTGAACAGGTTGTCGCCGAAGTGGCAGCTAGGGTGGGCGAGAAGGTAAGCGTAAGGAGATTTTATAGATTCGAGCTAGGCAAGTAAGAGGGGTGATGGTTACTGCTAAGTATAGACGGGTTTTGCTTAAGCTCAGTGGTGAGTCCCTTATGGGGGAAAAGGATTTTGGTATTGATACCTTGACTCTAAAGATGGTGGCGCAGCAGATTAAGCAAGTAAAGGAGAGTGGGACTGAGATGGCTATAGTGGTAGGTGGAGGCAATATCTGGCGTGGCTCCGATGCTGAAGCAAGAGGTATGGATAGAGCCACAGCAGATTATGCTGGGATGCTAGCTACAGTGATAAATGCCCTGGCTCTTCAAGATGCCTTAGAGAGGGAAGGTGTCGTTACTAGAACCCAATCAGCTATTCCTATCCAAGCAGTGTCTGAGCCTTATATTCGTCGTCGCGCCATTCGTCACTTGGAAAAAGGGAGGGTGGTTATTTTTGCTGCCGGCACAGGCAACCCTTATATGACTACTGATACAGCCGCGGCATTACGAGCCATAGAGGTCAGAGCAGAGGTCTTACTTATGGCAAAAAATAACATCGATGGCATCTATGATGCTAACCCATCGAAGAATCCCCAAGCCAGGAAGTTTAGCCGCCTAAGTCACCAGGATGCCTTAAATATGCGTCCTGAGGTTATGGATGCCACCGCTTTTTCTCTATGCCTGGAGAACGCTCTTACCATAATTGTGTTCGATATTCGAGCCCCTCAGGGCATAGTCCGGGCAGTAGCTGGTGAGCCGATTGGGACATTGGTATCCACTGAGAGCTAATTATGATCGAGGAAACCCTGTTAACCTCAGATTCCAAAATGGGTAAAGCTATTGAGAGTTTGAAGAAGGAGCTTGCTATTATTCGTACTGGGCGTGCTACCCCGGCTCTGGTGGATTATATTAAGGTAGATTATTACGGCGTTCCTACACCCATTAACCAAATCGCTACCATCTCTGTGCCAGAGGCAAGACTTGTGGTGATTCAGCCCTGGGACAGGAATGCCCTAGTCAGCATTCATAAAGCTATCCTCAAGTCTGACCTGGGACTTAATCCTATAAATGATGGAAATGTGATTCGCTTAGCTCTCCCCCCTCCCTCTGAAGAGCGGCGAAGAGAACTGGTCAAGCTAGTAAGGAAGAGGGTCGAAGATAAGAAAGTAAACCTTCGTAACCTGAGGCGGGAGACAGTGGAGGAACTTAAAAAGCTGGAAGGAGATAAGCTGATTTCTCAGGATGAGCACAAGCGCGCCTTGGAGCAGCTTCAAAAACTCACTGATAGCTTCATAGGGAAGGTTGACCAGATAGGGCAGGACAAGGAAAAAGAGGTTATGGAGGAATAATTCCAGGTGGACTTCGCTTCTTTGCCAAACCATGTGGCGATTATTATGGATGGGAACGGGAGGTGGGCAGAGGAAAGGGGTATGCCTAGGCTTGAAGGACACCGTGCTGGGGTTGAAAACCTTCGCCGCCTTGTCGAGTATTTTGCTAACCACCAACTAAACTACCTTACTGTCTATGGTTTCTCCACAGAGGACTGGAGGCGCCCCAGGAGTGAAGTTAGAGGCTTAATCGGTATTCTGTCGAGGGCGATAGATAGGGAAACAATAGCGCTCCACAAGAAAGGCATAAGGCTTCTTCACCTGGGAAGGCTTGACGGGTTGCCTAAACGACTGCAGCGAAAAGTTTGCGAGGCAATTGAGCTGACTAAAGAGAACACTGGAATGACCCTCAGCTTTGCCTTTAACTATGGTGGGCGGGCTGAAATTCTGAACGCCGTGCACCGTATTGTGGAAGAGGGTATTCCACCTCAAGCAATAAATGAAGCCTTGTTCAATAATTACCTATATACTGCTGGTTTGCCCGACCCAGACCTGATTATCCGTACCGGGGGAGAGCTCCGTCTCAGCAACTTCCTGCTGTGGCAATCAGCCTATGCCGAGTTTTATTTCACCCCAGTTCCTTGGCCTGAATTTGACGAAGAGGAGGTTGAAAAGGCATTGCTCGCTTATAGTCAGAGAGAGAGGAGATTTGGAGGACTGACCACGAAGAAGTAACCCAAAGTGATTTATACAGAGCAGGTATAGATGAAGCAAAGGATAATTACTGTCCTGTGGGGCATACCTCTTCTCATTGCCATCGTTCTTTGCCCCTACTCCCAGGTATTTGCTTCGCTGATAGTTGTTGTCGTCCTTCTGGGGATAGTTGAATTCTATCAAATGGCTGCTCAACGAGGCGAGCAGCCTTTTAATTTCTTCGGATTTTTATTCGCCCCTCTTTTTGTGGTAAATGCCTACTTTGGCTATAAATACACCATTTATTTATTACCCGCAGCGCTGATTATTCCCTCCCTCTGGTTTGTACTCCGGCTTATACTCCATCGCAGAGAGGCGACTTCTATCAACCTGGCTTGGACATTAGCCGGAATGCTCTATATAGGCTGGATGCTGAGCTACTATGTTGCCCTGAGGGAGATTGACCCGGGGAGGGGATGGGTGCTTTTTGCTTTATTTTCCACCTTTGCCTGCGATAGTGCTGCCTTTTTCGTAGGCAGAGCCTGGGGCAGACATCCTTTGGCACCAGCCATAAGCCCAGGAAAGACTATGGAGGGGACAATCGCTGGCTTGGTTGCCTCCCCCGCAGCAGCCTTGATTCTCTACTTTACCCTCAAAATAACAGGACTGCCACTCCCCCTCAGCTACCCTCAGGCGGCATTGCTTGGTTTCCTCATCGGAATATTTGCCCAGCTTGGTGACCTAGTAGAATCGAGACTTAAGCGCAGAGCAGGGGTAAAAGATTCAGGAAGCCTAATACCAGGTCACGGTGGTGTTCTAGACCGCATAGATAGCATTGTCTTCACTGGGGTTATAGTATATTATTATTATACTGTATGGGTGATAGGATAAAACGACGGATAGCCATTCTTGGCTCAACTGGCTCTATAGGTCAGCAAACTCTTGAAGTGGCGCGCAATTTAGCCGATAGATTTGAAGTGGTTGGGCTGGGGGCAGGGAAAAATGTCAGCCTCCTATCAAGCCAGGTTGAGGAGTTTCACCCCAAGTTGGTTTCCTTCCAAGCTGGAGAGGGACTGTCTGAATTGCCGCATGGCAATTATAGACTTATCCCTATGGAAGAGATAGCCAGCCATCCTGAGGTTGAGCTTGTAGTAGTAGCAACCTCAGGCAAAGCCGGGCTAATCCCCACCCTGGCTGCCCTCAGGGCAGGAAAGCCAATTGCCTTGGCTAACAAAGAGGTACTGGTAATGGCGGGGGAAATCATTATGGCTGAAGCAAAGCGTCATAAGATACAAATCCTTCCTTTGGATAGTGAGCATAGTGCTATTTGGCAATGCCTTCAAGGTGAAGAAAGAGGGAAAGTTTCTCGATTGCTCCTCACCGCTTCAGGGGGACCTTTCTGGCACTATTCCTTGGAGCAGCTCGCCGCAGTAACCCCAGAGGAGGCACTAAAGCATCCCACCTGGCGGATGGGCAAGAAGGTAACCATAGACTCAGCTACTTTGATGAATAAGGGGATGGAGGTTATCGAAGCACATTGGTTGTTCGATATACCTTTTGACCACATCGATGTAATGATTCATCCTACCAGCGTGGTGCATTCATTAGTTGAGTTTGTTGATGGCTCAGTCAAGGCACAGCTATCACCTCCTGATATGCGCCTGCCTATTCAATATGCCCTATCCTATCCTGAAAGGGTATCAAACTGGCAGCTCCCGAAGATTGATTGGTCCAAATTTGTCTCCCTTAGCTTTGAAAGACCAGAACCTGGCAGGTTTCCTTGCCTGGAAATTGCGATTGAAGCCGGAAGAAAGGGAGGCACCTATCCTGCGGTGCTTTGTGCTGCCGATGAGGTGGCAGTGGAACTTTTCCTCTCTGGCTACATCGGCTTCCTGGAGATCGCCGAAGTGGTTAGGGAAGCCCTGGAGAAGCACCAGCCAACGAACCACCCCACCTTGGAGGAAATCTTGGCTGCTGACCAGTGGACTAGAGAATACGCCAAGAATTGGAGACCAAGCTAATGGACACCGCCATAGCCATCATCATCTTCATTGCTGTCCTGCTTATAATAGTCTTCATCCATGAGCTGGGACACTTTATCACTGCCAGAGCCGCTGGTGTAAAGGTTCTAGAATTTGCCATTGGCTTTCCTCCTCGGCTTTTTGCTATCAAGCGTGGTGAGACTGAGTATTCGCTAAACCTCATTCCTCTTGGTGCCTTTGTCAAAACTGCTGGCGAAGACGACCCCAAAGTACCAGGCAGCTTAGCCAGCAAAAGTCCATGGGTAAGGATGGGGGTGTACTTTGCTGGACCTCTGGCTAATGGTCTACTAGCTTTTGTCCTCTTTGTTGCCTTCTTCATGATACCAGCGGAGGCAGTTGTCGGTAGCGAGTCGGGAGCTGAGGTAGTGAGCGTAAAAGAAGGATTCCCCGCTCATGAAGCAGGAATTGAAAAGGGAGATATTATCCTAGAGATTGACGGTATCAAAATCCATCATTCTGACGATATGCGCCGTGCTATAGAGGAAAGGCAAGGGGAAATAACTTTACTTTTGCAAAGAGGCGAAGAGGAAATTTCAAAAAGCTTAGCCCCAATAGTTGACCCTGACACAGATAATGAAATAATAGGCATCAGCTACGGATGGGCGTCCCCATACATTACTGAGACCCAGCAACACTCCTTCTGGCAAGCCAATTACTTTAGTGGGAAGATATTGGTCAATACCCCCACACTCCTGGTAGATGCCATTCTTCAAAACCCTGGTGAAGCAGTGGTAGGTGTAGTAGGAGGTGGTCACATAGCTGTAGAGGTCTTGAAACACGATCTTAGTAATGTGGTATTTTTGGCTGCTCTTTTTAACTTGGGTATTGGCTTATTTAATCTTTTCCCCATTCCCCCTCTGGATGGCGGAGGGATTGTGGTCGCTGCCCTGGAGGGAATCCGCCGTGGCAAACGCCTTTCACCCCGAGCAATGAAGCTTGCCTATGCTATAGGAACTGCCCTTTTGCTTACCGTCTTCGTCCTGATAACCTATAACGACATCCTTCGAATTATTCAAGGGGAGAGCTTGCTCCCATGATTCAGCGTCGGATTTCTCAACCCATACGCATAGGCAATGTGCAGGTTGGTGGCAATTCACCTATTGTTGTTCAATCAATGACCAAAACCGATACTAGGGATGTCGGTGCCACTATCAACCAGGTCTTAGAGTCGGAGGAATGCGGCTGTGAGCTTATCAGGGTGGCTGTGCCTGATATGGAGGCAGCCCAAGCCCTCTCCCCGATTAAGCGTGGCATCCATATCCCCCTCATTGCTGATATTCATTTCGATTACCGCCTCGGATTAGCAGCTTTGGAGGCTGGGGTTGATGGGCTTCGCCTCAATCCGGGCAATATCGCCGAGCCTGAGCAGATTTCCACCATTGTCAGGGCTGCTAAGGAGCGTGGGGTGCCTATTCGCATCGGGGTAAATGCTGGTAGCTTGCCTAAGACAGCAAACCCACACGCTTCCGTCGCTGAGCGTATGGTCAACGCTGCTCTAGAGCAGATACGCCTCTTGGAAAGCCTGGACTTCAACCTTATTAAGGTTTCACTCAAAGCCTTCGATGTCCCCACTACCATCGAGGCATACCAGCTCATCTCCCACCAAATGCCTTACCCCTTGCATCTAGGCATTACTGAAGCAGGCTTACCCCGAAATGGTTCTATCCGCAGTGCCATAGGGATAGGGGTTCTACTCTACCTCGGCATTGGTGATACCATTCGTGTCTCCCTCACCACGACCGACCCCAGGGAGGAAGTGATGGTGGCTTATGAGATTTTGAAGAGCCTCGGTCTGCGTGAGAGGGGTCCTACCTTGGTTAGTTGCCCCACCTGCGGAAGGTGCGAAGTCGACCTCGTTGGGCTTGCCGAGGCTGTAGAGAAGCGCTTAGCCAAGCTAGACAAGGCTATCAAAGTAGCGGTAATGGGCTGCGTGGTCAATGGTCCTGGGGAAGCCAAGGATGCTGATGTAGGCATCGCCTGTGGCAAGGGTCGAGGCGCCATCTTTAGGAAGGGCGAGATAGTTCGCACCGTAGAAGAGGGTGATTTCCTGGAGGGGCTGATGGGGGAGGTGGAGGGGAGTTAGATATTGTTAACTAATAACTTTATTAGGAGGTCGGGATGAGCACAAGAACTTTGACTGCGGTTCTGCATAAGGAAGAAGACATGTATGTAGCTGAATGCCCCGAGGTGGGGACAGTTAGCCAAGGGTATACCATCGAAGAGGCGCTCACTAACCTTAAAGAGGCAACCGAGCTTTACCTTGAAGAATTCCCTTTTGTTGAGGTAGAGAAACCCTGGTTAACAACCTTTGAGGTTGCCTGTAATGCCTGAATTGCGCAAAGTCTCAGGAGAAGAAGCTATTCGTGCACTAACCAGGCTCGGTTTTGAAAGGATAAGGCAGCGTGGAAGCCATGTAATTTTGAAAAAGCAAATCTTCGAGGGTGAAGTCGGGTGTGTAGTTCCTCTTCACCGCGAGCTCAAAATAGGGACGCTTAGAGGTATCCTAAAGCAAGCAAAGGTAAGCCCAGAGGAGTTCATGAGCTATCTTTAGGAAGGGAGAAGTGGTTCGCACCGTAGAGGAGAAAGATTTCCTGGAGGGGCTGATGGGGGAGGTGGAGAGGAGTTAGGGTGTAAAGTTTAGAAATGGACGCCGAAATAATTGTTCTATCGATTGGTGTCTTTATTAGCTTAGTGCTAGGAGTGGTTAACTTTCTATGGGCTTGGTTAGCAAAAAAGGAAAAAGTAATTATACGAGACCCGAGGATAAAGGTAAGAGTAATAGAGGACACTGATTTGAAGGATGTCACAGAGCAACTCAAGCTATCTATCGATGCCAGCTTCAAGCTTGTATGCACAAGGGGAGAGGATGTCTTTTTTGAGTTTGAGCCAGCTTACCTACAACTGAATAGGAGACTTTGCCGACAGCTAGACAAATATTTCCTGATGCCACCCGAAGGTCGAATAACGAAATGGGGGACGCAATTTATAGGACTTTGGGATGGGAAGCTAAAGAAGGGAGACCCTGTAAGTTTCCTAACCTGGGAGCATTTTCGCAGTCAGGAATCCTTAATAAAACTGCGAGAAGAGTCAGGGGGCCGATTGCCTGTGAAGGTGGACGAGAATTTAAAAAGATTGGAGGCAAAATACAAGATATGCTGGAAGTCCGGCAAAGGAAAAGTGCACTCGTATAAGCTTCCCCAAAAGTGGTGGCATAAGTTTGTTCCTGAAAGAATTTGGTGGAGAATGTAGTATGCGTCTCTCTCAGCTTTTCGGTAAGACATTGCGACAGAAGCCAACAGAGGTGGAGGCGTTGCTATGAAGACTAATATGCTCTATTGCGGCGATAACCTTGAAATCATGAATAAGCATATTGAGCCTGAGTCAATCGATTTAATCTATATCGACCCGCCATTTTTCAGCGGTAAGGCTTATGAAGTCATCTTTGGTGATGCAGGCGAAAAGAGGGCGTTTGATGACCGCTGGAAGGGTAAAGAGCATTACTACATCAACTGGCTTTCCGCTCGCATAGCCAAGATGCGAGAGACCTTGAAGCCTACCGGGAGTATTTATATTCACCTTGACTGGCACATTGCCCATTATATGAAGATAGAGCTGGATAGGATATTCGGTTCTGCTAACTTCCAAAATGAGATAATTTGGTATTACCGAGGCGGTGGAGTATCAAAGAGCCGATATGGGAGACGCCACGACAACATTTTATTTTACACTAAAAGTGAAAATTGGAATTTTTATCCCGATACTATTCGGACGCCTTATTCTAAAGATACTCTTGAGAGACTAAAGTATAAGGCTAAGGCTTTTAGAGGTGATAAAGTCTATGACAGCTACGAGGCTCATCCTAAAGGCAAATACCCCGATGATGTCTGGATAATGCAACCTATTATGCCCTCAGCTAAAGAGCGTCTTGGCTATCCTACCCAAAAGCCAGAAAAGCTTTTAGAACGAATCATCCTAGCCTCAAGTAACCCTGGTGATGTAGTAGCCGATTTCTTCTGTGGCTGTGGCACGGCTCTGGCTGTGGCTCAAATGCTGGGCAGGAAGTGGATAGGCTGTGATGTATCTCCTACCGCTTTGAGGCTGGTGAAACAGAGGCTAGAGAAGTGTGGAGCTACAAATATTGAGATGGTCAATGTCCCCAAGACCTTGGAGGAGTTGAAGGCAATGAAGCCCTTTGAATTTCAGAACTATGTCATTGACCTTATTCAAGGGACACATACACCAACGCTGGTAGGAGACCACGGCATTGACGGTTATACGCTATTCCACCATGACCCGGTTCAGGTAAAACAACAGGAGCATGTCGGCAGCCCAGATATGCAGAAATTTGAGTCTGCTATCAGGCAACAGAAGAAGACAAAGGGCTATTTCTTTGCCTTGGGGTTCACCAAACCAGCTTATGACGAAGTCGCCAGAACAAAGATGGAAGAGGGCTTGGAAATTGAGCTATGGCAAGTTCAAGATTTGATAACGACAGAAACACCGCCTACTCTTTTATAAAGTGAAGTTTTATACATGCCCATAAGGGAGATAATTTAATGCGTCTCTCTCAGCTTTTCGGTAAGACATTGCGGCAAGCCCCGGCTGAAGCCGATACCATAAGCCATCAGCTCCTGCTCTGGGCAGGGATGGTTGACTTTCCTGGTTTAATGTGGAATGGCTGATTACTCTACGAAAAAGAATGATAAAAGACAAAATAACGAGCAATTTGCGTAGGCGAGTATTGATTATTGCAGGAAGCTTTTTCCTAGGGCTCGGAATTATTGGAATATTTTTGCCTCTTTTGCCTACTACCCCTTTTCTTTTACTTGCTACTGCATGCTATGCTAGAAGTTCAGAAAGATTTTACAATTGGCTCTTAAATAACAAGTGGCTTGGAAATTACATTAAGAGTTATCGAGAAGGGAAAGGGGTTCCGTTAAAAGTAAAGGTTTTATCCATTTCTCTTTTATGGATAACAATAGGATATTCAGTTGTTTTTGTAGTTCACATTTTTCTAGTTAGAATCATTTTGATTCTAATAGCTATTGGTGTCACTATACATATCCTCTCTATTCGAACTTTAAAACTGAAGGGGGGGAATAGGGGAGGAAAATGCGTCTAACTAAGCTTTTTGGTAAGACCTTGCGGCAAGCCCTGGAAGAATAATCATCCCCTATAATCGGCGGCGAGTGTGTGCCTTTAACTCCTCAACAGGTTTCTCTTGTTCCTTTAGCCTCTTTATTTTCTCATCCGAGTAGCCAAGAATCCCTTTAAGCACCTCATCAATATAGTAATCAATCTCGTTGTGCATTAATTTACGTAATATACTATAATTCATCCTAAAAAGGGAGGTAATGATGCAATCTGCAACCGAGGAATTGGAATCTAAGGGGAGAGCGGCTAAAGAGGCTTCAAGGAAGCTGGCTCGTAGTTCCACTGGGGTTAAGAACAAGGCTCTGCTCAATATTGCCGATGGGCTATTGGCGAGGGAGGAGGAGATACTTTTGGCTAATCGGCAGGACTATGAGGAAGCCGAGGCAGGAGGGATGAGCCCGGCTATGCTTGACCGATTGCTGCTGACCACCAGCCGTATTGCTGGAATAGCCCAGGATGTTCGAGCAGTAGCTGGTCTTCCCGACCCGGTGGGTGAGATTTTCGATATGCGCACCATGCCCAACGGGCTACAGATTGGCAAGCGCCGGGTGCCTTTGGGGGTGATCGGCACGGTTTATGAGAGCCGACCCAATGTTACCGTAGACATCTCTACCCTTTGCCTCAAGTCGGGCAATGCAGTAATCCTTCGTGGTGGCAAGGAAGCAATACGCTCCAATATAGCCCTGGCTAGGGTAGTGCAGGATGCTGCCTACCAGGCAGGGATACCACAAGGTGCAGTCCAGCTCATCGAATCCACCGAGCGTGCGGTGGTCAATCGTATGCTAAAGATGAGCGAGTTTATCGACCTGCTTATCCCCCGGGGAGGGGCAGAGCTCATCAAGTTTGTGGCTGATAACGCTGCTATGCCTGTAGTGGCGGGGGGAGTAGGGGTTTGTCATACCTATGTTGATAAGAGCGCTGACCTGGGTAAGGCGGTGAGTATTGCCCATAATGCTAAGGTGCAGCGCCCTACAGTATGTAATGCCCTGGATACCCTCCTTGTCCACGCTGAAATTGCCCAGCGCTACTTGCCATTGATTGCCCAGGAGTGGGGGGAGGCTGGGGTGGAAATGCATTGCGATGAGCGCTGCCTCAGCATCCTCAAGCCCCTTCCCAATTTGAAGCTTGTCCCTTGCTCTGACCAGGATTGGGGCAAGGAATTTTTGGCTTTGGTTGCTGCCATCAAGGTAGTTGATTCCCTTGAAGAAGCCCTGGAGCATATAGAGCGATACGGTTCGGGGCATTCTGAGGCTATTGTTACCGAGGACTATTCGGCTGCCCTTCGCTTCCTCGATGAGGTTGATGCTGCCTGTGTCTATGTAAACGCTAGCACCAGGTTCACCGATGGTGGGCAATTCGGTTTGGGAGCCGAGGTAGGCATAAGCACCCAGAAGTTCCATGCCCGAGGACCGCTTGGGTTGAAGGAGCTGACCAGCTACAAGTGGATTATATTTGGCAGCGGGCAGGTTCGTGGCTAAATACCAAATTTCTATTTCTTGCTCTTCCTTACGAATAAAAGAGGAAAGATTATGTCGCTTAAGCAGCAAGGAAACCAGACCGTAGTGAACAATATCAAGGCGACAAGGGGAAGCAACGGAACCCAGTCTGCGGTTCCAAATGCGGTAAGATAAAATAGCGATGCCCAGGTGCTCAAAAGCACATGCCCTGCGTGTGGTAACTTGGTTACAATTCTCCGATAACCGATTGCGATACCAAGAAATGCCAAAGGATTTACCAGCCACCATTTTTCGATAAAACCCACATGGAATTCCATTTCGGCTCCGATCAGAATGCCTCCGAGATAGGGAAGTATCGCATCGCTCATCGTGCATACGCCAATTGAACCGATGTAACCAATCGGAAAAGCTGCCCAGGTTCTGCCCCCGTGTAATCTATACATTGCAGTGGTCACAAGTGCGCTCAATACAATATGGACTGGATGAAGGGTGTAAAAAACGGTATGGGATACATTGGAAGGGATGCCACCAAAGACTACCACAACCATAATAATGAGCCCTGTGACAGCTCCAAAAGCCGTAAAGGGAACATGCCTGGCAAGTTCCTTAATGATTAGCTTGAATCTTCCTGTTTTTTCTATAGTAGATTTGTTCATTCAGCTAGACAATTGAAAATTATTTTCAATTAACACGAAAAAACAATGCTTCTTTGACAACATATCAAGGAATCTATGCTAAGGCTATCTTCTGACAGTTCTGGCAGCGACCCAGGAATTCAAGAAGATGGCTTTCGATCTCAAAACCAGTCTCTGAGGATAGCTTCTGCTCCAGTTCACCAAGGTCACAGCCAGCGAAGTCAATAACCGTGCCACAATCAGAGCATATAAGATGGTGGTGGTGCTCTGAAGGTCTTCTGACTACATAGCTGCGGCAGCTACCCCCGGCGTGTAATTCGCAAATAAACCCAAGCTCAGCAAGTATTGCAAGGGTGCGATAGATGGTTACCAACCCAATGCTGGGATGTTGTTGATGCACCTTCTCATAAATATCGGCTGGGGTAAGATGGTCTTGACTGCGAGAAATAACATTCAACACCTCTCTTCGCTGTGGGGTGAGTTTATAGCCTCGCTGCCTCAGTGTAGCTACTATCTTTTTCGCTGTAACTCTCATCTGTAAATGAAAATTATTTTCACTTATACTATAGCGCAGCTACTCCTTGTTGTCAATAGTCCGATTTAATTGGGTCTACGTCAATAAGTGTGAAACCCTTGCCTCGCAGCCTGGGTTAGTTGCCAATATCCTTCTTCGGAAGTTATCCATGTTACGGTAGCCATAAGCTATCCTCTTTATGGTCTTAATGCGATTGTTCT
>SDBU01003961.1_pt1 | contig 18506 bp, 15 predicted proteins | sample 2277071 | NCBI WGS metagenome assembly SDBU01 (sample SAMN10397929, study PRJNA504765) | marine sediment metagenome | isolation source: marine sediment core GS08_GC12, 126 cmbsf | place: Arctic Ocean: Gakkel Ridge, Loki's castle | collected 2008 | reverse complement strand
CAAGAGTAAGTGGCTGCCCTAACTGCCAATTCAGCGATTCCCTCTCGACCCGGTATTCTCTCAGAAATAAAGCCAGTTTGGGGGTCATGGCGACCCGGCGGCGACTGTGGCTTGTCTTAGGCTCTTTGAACTGGCAAACACCCCGGCGCTTATATAGCACCTGAGAAACCGATATTGAGAGTATATCTTAGAAGCTCCTGATAGTACTCGAGGGTCTTGGTGGGGGACAGCACCCTGGCGATGGCCACCCGCAACGAATCATCATCAGGCTGATTATGGATACTGGGGCTGATTTGCTGAACTGGTGAGACCCCCGATTTTTCATGGAGATTTACTCTGATTGTATCCTGAGTTTAGCCACTGGCTACGGCGAGAAACAAAACCGCTGTCCCGGCCGCGATTGGGACTAGCGCAAGGAACCAGAACTTTGCTTGCAAGGTAAAGCTGTGAAAAAAACCGGCCCAGAGGCCGGCCTTTTTGGTTCTGTAACATTGCCTTCTATATCGCCTCCACCCAGCACTCTCTTTGTTGACCATTTTGGTCAACTAATATATATCGTATCGATGTCTGGCAATTTATGTCAAATACGTTAGTGAGGATTATTCATCGTCAATCCTGTTTTGGCCGCCAATTGGAGCCACATTGTGCGCGTTTGGCAATGATTTCTTAAACCAAAATGGGGGATGGCTGATATTCGGTATCGATGCACCCGATGGTGTTCCAATCTTACCTTTGGAATGCACCCCGTTAGAACTGGACAAAGGAGAGCTGGTCCATGGATTTTATGAGTGACGAGCTCTATAATGGCCAGGGGATGAAGCTCTTAACGTCAGTGGATAACTTTACCCGTGAGAGTCTGGCGATAGAAGTAGATGAACGTCTGGGAGGTCAGCGGGTGGTGGAGGTGCTGATGCGGGTGGCTGGGGAAAGGTGGAAATTTGGCGACTGCATTATAATGGAGAGCGGCCCCATGGAGCTCTGGGTAACCTGACCCCAATGGAGTACGCCGCGGCCGGGAGGCTGCAACTTGAAAACCCACAAGACTAACACTGCAGTTGGTACAGAAAAGGGGGCAACCTCAACGACGGCAAATCTAACTTAAAAGGTGGTACAATTATTTGGGGCAGGTCAGAGGGAAATAGGGGAGAATATTTGCGCGATTATGTGTGTGTAACTGACACTTCTGCGAAATAACTATAACCTGGAATCATCTAGGATGGGGAGGCTGATGAAATATCGAAAGTTTGGAAAGCTGGAGTGGAAGGTATCGGTGCTTGGCTTTGGTGCGATGCGGTTGCCATTGACCGATAGTGACCCGGCGAATATCGATGAGCCCGAGGCTAATCGTATGATAAGATATGCCATTGACCATGGTGTCAACTATCTGGACACGGCTTACCCTTACCACTCAGGGCAAAGTGAGCGTGTAGTCGGCCGGGTACTCCGAGATGGCTACCGTGAGAAGATTAAGCTGGCAACGAAATTACCGGCCCGAGTTGTCGAGTCAGCCCAAGACTTTGACCGCTTTTTCAATGAACAGCTTGAGCGTCTGCAGGACAAGAAGATTGACTTCTACCTCCTGCACGGGTTGAATAGTCGAAGTTGGCGCAAGGTGCGAGACCTTGGAGTACTTCAATGGGCTGAGGGCAAGATTGCCAATGGATACATTGATTATCTGGGTTTCTCCTTCCACGATGATTACGAGGCTTTCAAAGAGATTGTGGACGGTTATGACAACTGGACTCTCAGCCAGGTTCTGTACAACTATATGGATGTTGATAACCAGGCAGGCCGCCGTGGTGTAGAGTATGCCGCAGACAAGGGGCTGGCGGTTGTTGTTATGGAGCCGCTACGGGGAGGAAGGCTCAGCAAGAAACCCCCCGAACAGGTCGCAAAGGTATGGAAGAGCGCTCCACAAAATCGCAGCCTGGCCGAGTGGGCACTGCTGTGGGTCTGGAACCAGCCGGAAGTCTCAGTGGCTCTTAGCGGCATGAGTACGATGGAGCAGGTGGTAGAAAACGTCACTGTCGCCGATCGCTGCGGACCAGGTACGCTCACAACCGATGAGCTGGTACTGATTGATCGGGTGCGCGAAGCCTACCATGGGCTGAATCCTATCCCATGTACCAACTGTGGATACTGCCTGCCCTGTCCTAACGGTGTGGCAATCCCGAGTATCCTCCAGATATACAACGAGGTGATGATACACGATGACCCTCGGGTCGGTCGGTTCCGTTACGGAGGACCCGGTGGGCTGAGAGAAGAACAGCGAGCCGACCAGTGCATTGAGTGTGGAGAGTGCGTGGATGCTTGCCCGCAGGAGATACCCATCCCAGAGTGGCTCCAGAAGTCCCATGCTCTGCTTGGGCCGAAGTAATGATTCCTGACCTCCCCACAATAATGATACCACCTTTTAAGTTGGAGTTGCCGGCATTATAGCTTCAGGAGAAGGTGGCTAATAGCCTGGAGCACCATGCGGCCGAACCTACTTAGTCTAACATTACAACTGGACTCGTTTTCGGGGGCAGCTCAGAGGTCTGCACATTCTAAGCTTTCTTTCAAAGAAAGAGGTAATAATCCACCTTGCTGACTATATCTAAGGTGCCACGTTAAATTCAAAAAGCCTCACTAAGACAGAGCCATTCGCCGCACAGAATCCATCTTTTGGTTGAAACTGGTTCCCTTCCCTCTTATTGAAAGGCTTGTCTGAGATATATCTTTCTGGAATATTAGCAGCGGAAAGAGTTGATTTATTTATATTTGGAAGCTCTTCAGCAAAATGTGCCGCTCCAACCGTAAAACCACTCGCTAAAGCAGCTGAACATGCCTGAATTCCGTGTCTCTGCCAGTAGTTGTCTCTACCCGGCTTCCGGAAATTGTGAATTGAGCCCAGCCCTACGGTTACTTTGTTGCTCGCTGGTAAGACGTGAAAGTCACGAATACAACTGCGTCGGAACTCATTAAAATAGCTTCGTTTACGCGTAATTTTTTGGTTGCCGATATTGTACATACTGATCCCATTTGTGATATTGCAGATACCTGAGGTACGTGCCGTAGGGTGATCTGTTGATTCTGCACACCCGAACACATCATAGCACGCACAGAGTACAGCTGACCGGCCACTGGGCAGGACTATGATACGTTTAACCGAATGGCTTGCCTATTCGCCAGCCACACCTTCTTGCTTTCTCCACCGAAGCCAGAGAGCTCCACCTGTTACCAGTATTGCCCAAACAGCGACAAACACTTCTATTTGAATGATTGTTAGTACACCCGAAACACGGAGAAGGGCACTATAGTTTATGAAAGCATGCATGAATGAGGCGAGGAGATAAAACTGCCAGCCCCAGCCCCTGGCGAGACCCCAGCCAGCTAAAGCGCTAGAAGCGGTGTGGAAGGCGACGACAAAGAACCGCTCCCAAAATGGAGCTAGGGCTGCCAGCCCTACGGTCTGTACTGTTTCCCAGCCCCAGCCGGAGGCAAAGATGCGATTATGTGCCCAAACCGCCTCAAAAACGCCAAGACCTAATCCGGCTACAGCCCCGATAACTAGCCCCAGTTTAGGGTCAATATTCCTACCATTTCTCCACCAGTATATAACTACAGGCACCAGCTTGGAACCTTCCTGAACCAATCCGCTCAGGAGTATTGCCGGTATCCCAGAAAGCAGAAGCCAACGCATGAGAACTTCATTGCTCCAGAAATGAAGTACAGCCAGGCCTGACCAATACTGGAGAGGGATTTGAATAAAGCTCACAGCAGCGACTGACAGAATAGCACTGCTGACCAGAACCGCCCAAGCCCAAGGTTTCTTGAGAATCGGCGTCCAGTAGGCAGTAAACCAGACGGCACCAAAGACTATAGCCAGACCAATCGCCAAAAGAAGAGATGTCCACAGGATGTCGGGGTAGATGAACCACGAGACGAAGAAATCAACCATTTTCTCTATCATATCATCCTCCTGAAGCCTCCTGGTTGCTAGATTCTAACATAATAATAGTGTATTCCCTTTCAATACGGTAAATGAGTTTCTAACCTCGGAGAGGGAAGTAGTAGAAGTAGTAACAGTATCGGTCTAACCAACCGCTACCCATTTCAGCGGGAAGAAAAAACTCTTTTCGAACGCTTGGACCATCTATGTAAACCCATACCAGACGCGCTGTAATCAAAATCTACGGGGCTTGACTCCCCTCTTTAGGGGTTTATACAAGACGGAGCGGAGCAGTTGGCCAAGTCCTCCCCGGCTAAGTTCAAACGAGGCGCGTCAATCCTTTTCCTGGCCCTTCAGGTGCGCGATGGCCCATTGGATGGCGTCCTCTCCGCCGGCTTCAAGTTCATAGTCCGGGGTCAAACCCTCACCCTCTATGAGATGACCATTGGGAGTAAGCCAGCGGGCGGTGGTAATACTTAGCCCGGAACCGTCTTTGAGCTGGCGCACTACATTGACGCTGCCCTTACCAAAGGTCTTGGTGCCAGCGATGGTAGCTCGAGAATGGTCTTGCAGGGCCCCGGCCAGTACTTCACTACCACTAGCGCTGTAGCTATCCACCAGGACAACTACCGGCAAGTCAGTAACCGTTATTCCCGGCTTAACCATACGCGCGGTAAGCTTTCCCTGATTGTCCAACACGTTAACCACCACATCCTCCTTTAGGAAATAGCTGGTAGCATCAATCACGGCCTCAAGTAAGCCACCAGGGTTGCTGCGTAAATCAAGGACAATGCCCGTCGCTCCCTGCTGGGCCAGGCTCTGCAGCGCCTGGGATAGCTCTTCACCGGTGCGCTCGCTAAAGTAGGCAATACTAATATAGGCAATATCCCCCTTCATTTCAAAGCGGACACTGGTTATTTTAATCTCAGTTCTAACGATTTCAATCTCCTCCGGCTCGGGCTCATCCTGATGCTGAACGAGGAGGGTGACCGAGGTCCCCTCGGGTCCACGGATGCTAAGCACCGCCTCCGCCAGGCTCATCCCTGAGGCCGACCGGCCGTCAACTTCCAGTATCACATCACCAGCCCTGATACCTGCCTTCGCCGCCGGTGAACCAGCAATGGGAGCGATTATGGTTATCTGCTCATCCCTGACGGTGACCATGGCGCCAATCCCCCCGAACTTCCCTTCCAGGTTGCTCAGGCCTAGCTGAGAAACATCTGGACTTAGATAGTAGGTGTACGGGTCATCAAGCACCTCCACCAGCCCCTTGATTGCTGCCTGGCTCATTGCGCCAGGGTCAAGCTTGTCCTGGTCTACATAACTCTCAAAAACAAAATTCCATGCCTGTGCTACCAAATCCAACCCCTGACCTTGAGGAGAGAGAGTCCTGGCCGCCAGCGTATAGCCAGTACCAAAGGATAGCGCAATTATAACCAGCAATGACAGGGCTATCACGGTAATCTTCATCCTTCTTGACATCAACTCACCTCCTATAAGGCATTCTCGTCAGTGGTTTCCCGGTTCTCTTTTGAGCGAGGGGGGAAGAGGGAAGCCCCATTGATAACTATCCAGCCCCTTTGGAGAAAGTAGCGGACAACCGAAAACTCTGGAATTCCTGTGCGGAAGACTGGTGCGAGGCCAGGCGGTAACGGTCTTTCTATTCTTCCTGAGTTACCACGGAATCTACGAGCCTGAAGGTATCCTCAATATTGGTAAGACCAAGAGAAAGTCCCAACCCCCTTAGCTCAGTATAGCCCAAACCTCGGAACAGGCGCCGTCCCGCCACCCAGCACATCTCATCATACAGAGCAGGCCACTCGCTCCCGCGGCGATGAACACAGTATAGAATAAAATCACGGGCGACAGAATTTTCCGACTCCAAAATGCCTGCTCCTAGGATGAGACTCCTAACAAGCACTATACTCTTTATCCGCCCCGGTCCGCAAGGTCGCTGGTGATTGTTTTTCTCATGTTTTTACCCTCTTTTTAGCCGTGATTACGCTTTATAGCCCGCGCTTACTAAGTCTTACTCCTCTTTTCTCCACTTGACAGGGTAATGAATTCGGCCAGGGTCATTATTTTTAACAAGGGCCGTCGGGGGGCAGCATTATCCTTGAGCATCTCAACGATAATCACTGCTGGTTTCACTTTGCGGAAGCCTTCCCGGTTAAAAATAAACAAGCGGCCAAGTAAACCTGTAAGCCGAGTTCTGTATCCTTCCCCGATGGGGAGGACGGTGACCATCTATCTAGCCCTTCCGTTGCCGGAAGGGTCAAGCGACCAACCCGGGGACGAGGCCGGGCGTCCTTTTGTCCCCCTATTTGGTCTTGCTCCGGATGGGGTTTACCCAGCCGACTGGTCTCCCAGCCGCTGGTGAGCTCTTACCTCACCATTTCACCCTTACCTCGCTAAGCGAGGCGGTGTGTTTCTGTGGCACTTTCCGTAGGGTCACCCCTCCTGGGAGTTACCCAGCATCCTGCCCGGCGGAGCTCGGACTTTCCTCCCGCCTGAGGCGAGCGGTCACCCGGTTTACTTGGCCTGATTACACTCTAGTATAGAGCGTAGCATAAGTCAACATAACCGAGCCTTATTCATAATTCCGTGAATAGCCAAATAGATATGGGGAATGCGCGAAACTGTGTCTCAACCGACCTACCAATAAAGCTTACAAAAATCGTTCCTTTTTTGTTTTACTGCTTTCATTGTAAATTTACCTATTGTGTTATAATATACCTACCGTGATTAACTGGTTTCTCAAACATTGGAAAGTAGTAATACTAATTTCCATCATTATTATTTCCATAACAGTATGGATATCTCTTACCAGTGAGCATTGGCTTTCAGCACTAATTCTTAAATACTTTGATAGTTGGTCGATTGCTCTTAGCGCTGCTATGATGTCTCTACTTGCTCTTGCAGCCTTTTGGACAATTGTGGAAAACCGGCGTATACGAGAGGAACAAAACCAGGAAGAACGACGTCGATTAGCTTTGGAAAGAATACGAGTGTGGGCGGAAGGAGTATGTGAGTTAATTGCGCGACCTACTGCCATAGCAACAAAACTAGAAGAACGACTAGCGGAACTAGATGTCTGGTTGCAAACAACCGGAGGAAGATCTTTTGGCGTGCTAGGAGACGCTGAGCAATTAGCTGGTGACCTAAATTCATATGTAAAGGGAGCACATCTTGCAATATTTGAGTTTGTTGCTAGGTTACGCGGGGATGATGCAATTGCGGCACATAAGAGTGAATATAAAATCGAGTATGAACTGAAGCCTATTGGCAGCTTTGGAGAATTATTGGAAGCAAAACGGGAACTCATGCGCACGTTAGGCGACGTTATAGACTCTGCTACTAAAAGATTAGTGCCACTAAGATAGAGTCTACCCATCAAGTTACTCCTCCAAAAACGTCCCTTTTTTATCTTAGAGCCTCACGCCTAGACTTCAGGCATGAAAATCAGCGCATTACGGTGGTCAATATTGACTTGAACACTTGTGGTATAATTCGGACAGAATTGGGGCTATTTTCTAATATGAGTAGCCAAATGGGGGGACAGGATGCCAAGTACCCTTGACCTTCTCCGAGAAGGGAGAAAGGAAGAGCTCTGGCAGAGGTGCTGTGGCTTTATTGACCTCAGCCTGGAAGAATTTATGGAAATCCAGCGGCGATTGCTGATGGAACAGATAGAGCTGCTGAAGAACTGCGAACTCGGGCGGAAGGTAATGCGTGGCGCTATGCCGAATAGCGTGGAGGAATTCAGAGAGCAGGTCCCGCTCACCACCTATGCTGATTACGCTCCCTACCTGCCGGAGAAAAGGGAAGACGCGCTGCCCAGACCGCCGGTTCTGTGGCAAAGAACCTCGGGAAGGTCAAGCCAGTACTCTTACAAGTGGGTGCCAGTGACCAAGCGACTAGAGGAAGAGATGGCACCAACCCTCCTCGCCATATTCATTTTCGCTACCTGTAGGGAAAGGGGTGATTTTGTCCTGAAGGAGAACGACAGGCTTCTCTATCTTCTGGCCCCACCGCCTTATGCATCAGGCTCTTGGGGAAGGTGGGGGGCACGGGAGTTTCCCTTTATCTTTATGCCCCCCCTGGACGAAGTTGAAGATATGCCTTTTGAGGAAAGGATTGAGAGAGGCTTTAAGCAAGCTTTCCAGGAAGGAATGGCTCTCCTCTTCGGGATATCCCTTGTATTGGTATCGGTAGGGCAGCGGTTCCGTCAGGGAGGGACTCTGAAGGATATTAACATTCTATCCCTGCTTTCCCGGCCAAAAGTATTGCTCCGGCTCGGAAAGGCGCTTTTGAAGAGCAAATTAGCCCGGCGTCCCATGCTGCCCCGAGATGTATGGTCGCTTAAGGGACTGGTAACAGCGGGAACAGACGCCGCCCTTTACCGGGAGAAAATCAAGGAGATGTGGGGCAGGTACCCCCTGGAGCTATATGCCTCCACCGAAAATCTTATTATAGCTATGCAGACCTGGGATTATAAAGGCATGACTTTTATTCCTTACTGTAATTTTCTGGAGTTCATCCCTGAAGCCGAGCACCTTAAAGCCAAGGCAGACCCTTCTTATCAACCGTCCACCGTTTGGCTGGATGAAGTGAAGCCGGGACAGAATTACGAAATTGTCTGCACTAATTTCCACGGGGGGCCGTTCACCAGATACCGCCTTGGCGACATCATCCGGATAACATCACTGCGGAACGAGGAGCTCAACATAGATATTCCTCAGATGGAGTTTTACAGCCGGGCCGATGATGTCCTTGACTTTACCTATGCCTCGTTTACCGAAAAAACCATCGGGCAGGCAATAGAAAACTCAGGGGTAGATTATGTGGACTGGGTAGCACGGAAGGAAATAGAGGAAATGCCAATATTGCACCTTTACTTGGAAACGAAGGATGATAGCTATGGGAGGGAGGAAGAGCTCACGGCTAAGATAGATAAGCAGCTCAAGATGCTACAAGAAGATTATGCCCACTTGGACCAGGAATTTCGCTTGACGCTATTTAAGCTAACGCTGCTTCCCTGCGGTGCCTTTCAGGAGTATATCGCAAGGCAACGGGCGGCCGGCGCGGAACTGGCCCACCTCAAACCACCCCATATGAACCCCTCTGACACCATAATCAATATGCTGCTAGGCGAGTCTCATCCAGTTCTCGCCTCCTCAGGATGACTCCACAGTAGAAACCGGAGCAGGTCCAAGATACCCCTTACCAAAATACCATGTTTTTCCCCTACTAAGATACCACCTATTTGTGTTGATTCCTCATCTCATCACGTTTATCGTAATAAAGTAGACAGATGTGCTTGCCAGAATTACTTGGTGAAGGGGAAAGCTACGTGTGATTATTTTTTCCTTAGTGCCCCTGCTTAGCTTCTTTGCTTACTCTGTTCTGATATACAGTACGCTACAGCACAAGCCAAGAAGAGTGGTCCACACCACTTTCTTTTTGTATTTGCTGGGCGTCGCCCTGTGGGCTGGCTGCGCCTTCCTGCTGTATGCCGATTTCTTCCCTGAGAAAGTAACTCTGTTATCCCAGCTTATGCTAATTTCTGCCTTTTTCGCGGTGGTGGCCTATTATCATTTCCTTAGAGCTTTCATGAACAAGCCCGGCGGAATAGGGTTAATTGTGGGATACGGCGTTCTTATTGCCCTTATCCCCCTTATCCTCCAGAACCGTGTTTCCTATTTCATAAAGAGCCCCCCTATGCTCGGTACTACTCCAGAGATTGAATATACCCTGCTTGGTCTCGGTGTTGTGGCTCTAGTCCTCATAGCTCTGGTCAGCTCAGTCGTAGTCTCGCTTCTCCAGAAGTATCGACATTCCACTAACCCTCTGGAGCGTAATAGAATCATCTACCTGCTAGCAGGCTTTGCCCTGATGGCACTCTTCGGTTTCACCAAGTTCCACCCCGTCCTTACCAGGTATCCTCTGGCCCACCTCGGCAACCTGGCCAATGCTGTCTTTATGACCTACGCTATTGTGAAGTACCAACTACTTGACGTTAATCTAGTCCTGAGAAGAGGGCTGGTATACGCTTTCACCGGCATTGCCGCTGTCGGTCTCTATCTGGCCCTCCTGTTTGGCTTGCTGTACCCACTTAACCTAGAGACGAGCTATGCTACCCTGATTATCGGCGCCGGGGCGGCCTTCTTGATTGCCATTTTATTCCATCCGACAAGACATCTTGTCCAGGAGCGGCTGGAACGGCTCATCTTCAAAGAAACCTACGACTACCGCCACCTGCTACTGACCTTTGCCAATAAAATGAGCCACGTGCTCAACCTGGAAGAACTGGCCGATAATATGCTAACCCTGATAACCAAGGGCATACACGCCAAGGAAGCGAGTCTACTCCTGCCGGAAAACGGCAGCGGTGATTTCGTAACTCGATTTACCACACCGGCCCAGGGGAGCCATTCCCAGGGATTAAGACTGACCAAAGGCAATCCCATTGTCACCCGGCTAGCGAAAGAGAACGAACCGTTTAACCGAGAGCAAATAGACATCCTCCCCCAGATGAAGAGCCTGTGGGAAAAGGAGAGGGAGGATATCCGGGCTTCAGGGATAGGGATATTCTTCCCGATTAAGAACAAGGGTACCCTAGTAGGTATCCTATCGGTAAGCAAAAAGCGGCACAACGGTCACTACCGCAGTGAAGACCTGGACCTGGTGATGACGATGACCAGTCAGGCCGGGATAGTGATCGAAAATGCTCAGCTTTATGCCACCGCCAAGATGAGAGCCAATACCGACGAACTAACCGGGTTGCTCAATCACCGTTATTTTCAGGAACGGCTCGAGGAGGAAATCAGCCGAGGCCTTCGTTTTGGGGTGATATTCTCGCTGGTCCTCATCGACCTCGACCTTTTCAAGCAGTACAACGATATTCACGGTCACCTGGCCGGAGATGATATCCTCCGGCGGGTAGGGAAATCAATCAGAAGCTCACTCCGAACCGCCGACATGGCTTTCCGCTACGGGGGAGATGAGTTTGCCGTTATTTTACCCGGGACACCCTCGGTTGATGCCTACAAGGTAAGTGAGCGAATTCGCAAGAACGTAGAGCAGGGGACGAACTCAAAGGAATCCCTGGTGAGCTGTAGTCTGGGCATAGCCTCATGGCCGGCTGACGGGGTGATGCGGGAGGCACTGATACAAAGTGCCGACTCCACCTTATACCACGCCAAGCGGTGGGGGAACCGAACCAGTCTGGCTTCAGAAGCGGCACCTTCTACTGTAGCCCGACGAGAAGCCGGCTCAACGGTAAAACAAGGAATGCTGAGCACCATTTACGCCCTGGCAGCTACGGTTGACGCTCGAGACCACCATACCTATGGTCACTCCCGCAGAGTGAGCAATTACGCGGTAGATATTGGTGAAGCTATCGAGCTTCCGCCAGAGAGACTGTCCACACTACATACTGCGGCACTGCTGCATGACATCGGCAAAATCGGCATCTCCGATGAGGTGCTCAATAAGTCGGGGGTCCTGAGTGAAGAGGATTGGAAGCCAGTGTACTCCCATCCCACTCTCGGCGTATCCATACTCAAGCATATTGACGGTCTGGCTGCCTGCCTGCCCGGAATTCAGTATCACCATGAGCGCTACGACGGTGCCGGCTATCCGTCCGGCCTCAAGGGGAACAATATTCCCCTGGATGCCCGAATTATCGCCATCGCTGACGCTCACGAGGCAATGACCTCTCCCCGCCCTTACCGAGAAGGGACTCTAACCCTTAAGGAAGCTATAGAGGAATTGGAGCGCAATAAAGGGACACAGTTCGACCCAGAACTGGTTGACGTCTTCATTAACATTATTAAGAAGCATTCGCCAATGGAAGTAAAGGTGGCGTAACCCCTGAGGAGGAGGTGCCCACCTTCCTAGCCTGAAGGGAAGCGGGAGATGGAGACAAATAGACACCTGGAAACAACCGCAGTGAAGAAATCAGGGAGATTGACTATCTTCATCGTTGATAACCAGCCTCTCTACCGCCAGGCTATCCGCCAGGCACTTCCGGAGAACATCGAGGTAGTTGGGGAATCGGCGCTAACCGCTGACATATGGAGCACCATCGAGAGTCTTTCCCCGGACATAGCCCTGGTCGATGTTGGTCTGCCTTCCCTGAGCGGGTTCGACATCGCCCGTCAGATCACTACTCGCTGCCCCGGGGTAGCCGTAGCGATGCTTACTCCCAGTGCCGATGACGACCAGCTTTTCCAGGCCATCAAATCAGGCGCGGTTGCCTTTTTAGGTAAAGATGTTAGCGCTGATAACCTGGTTAGCCTGCTTAATAGGGTGGGGCAGGGAGATTACCCCATCAATGAGACCTTGCTCAGCCGGCCGAGTGCCGCCAAGAAGGTACTGCAGTTGTTCTATAACCTCTCTCTGATGGGCAAGGACATCGAGACGCTGATGACACCGCTCAGCCCCCGGGAGACGGAAATATTAAGGCATATTGCCGAGGGGAATTCGAACAAGCGTATTGCTTATGCCCTCGGCATTGGTGAGCAGACCATCAAGAACCACATTACCTCTATCATGCGCAAGCTGAATGCCAATGACCGTACTCACGCTGTGGTACTGGCGATGCGCAATGGCTGGCTTAATATCGAGGATTTCCTGGACAAGCCAGAACGAGAAGAGGTATTCTCTTTCCCCTAAAGGGCGGTTCAAGCCCGTACCCTTCCCCCGCACCGCTGAAATTTCGGCCTCTCCAGTCGGCTTGAGAGAACGGCAAGTTGACGAAAAGGTATTACCCTGCTAAATTCAGTTCATGGCGCGGTATGCCTTTGATCACCTAGACTCGATTAAAGAGGTCCTGGAGCAATCTCCCTGCGGACTGATTACCGACGTTGACGGCACGATAAGTCCCACGGCTCCCACCCCGCAGCAGGCCAGGGTTTCAGCGCTTTGCCGTCGTTACCTTACCGTCCTTTGCCAGCAGCTGGCCCTGGTGGCGGCTATCTCCGGCCGGCCGGCCATTCAGGTCAAGGAAATGGTAGATATCGAGGGCATGGTCTACATCGGCAATCACGGGCTGGAGCGCTGGGCCAACGGTTGTTTGGAACTCACCGAAGATGCCCGCGATTACCCAGCAGTAATTAAATCAGCCCTGGAGGAATTAAGCCCGGTACTTTCAATAGAAGGCATTGCTATTGAAAACAAGGGAGTCACGGCTACTATTCACTACCGCCGCTCTCCCGACCCCAAATCGGCCGAGAAACGCATCCTGGCGGCATTGGAAAGCTCCCCCCAGGCGAAGAAGCTCAAGATTATGCCGGGACGGATGGCGGTCAACCTTCTGCCGCCAGTAACGCTAAACAAGGGCACCGCCACCCTGGACCTAATTCGGGAGTATCATCTGCGCGGCAGTATCTATCTGGGCGACGAAGTAACTGACATTGATGCCTTCAGCGCCATGCATGCTGCTGGCCGTGAGTCGGCTTTTCTGGGCTTTGCCATTGGCGTCACCAGCGAGGAAACGCCGGAGGAACTGACCAAGGAGGCGGATTTTACCTTGAAGGGAGTAAGTGACGTGGAACGCTTTCTTCAGTGGATGTCCCGAACCGCTTTTCAATCAGAGCAATGATGTCCTCCAGTATCTGGAGAAGCCAATTGCTCAGGTCCTTTTCTTCAATAGACCGCTTCAGTACCGCAGCCCGCCGGCTCCTCTCCTCAGCGGGCATGGTCAGCGCCTGATACAGGGCACGAGTCGTCCCTTCCAGGTCAGCCGGGGCCACCGTCAGCGCATCCTGCCCTAATTGCTCACAGGCCCCGACCGTTTCTGACAGTAGCAGGACGCCGTGGCGATTATTGACCGTAGGACCTTCCTTGGCTACCAGGTTCATACCGTCAATAACCGCGTTCACTAACAGAACGTCGTACAGGCTCATGCCCGCCAAAGCCTGGACGTAGTTGTTCTCATAAAAGTAGTCAATCGGATGCCAGTCGTCAGTTCGGTATTTATCGTTGATGGCTTCGATTAGCTGGAAGACTTCCTGGGTGTACCTCTGGTATGGCCTGAGGTGGGTTCGGGAGGGGACGAGAAAAGCGAGAAACTTGAGCTTTCCCACGAACTGCGGATAACGCTGAAGCAGCACATCAAAGGCTCTAAAGCCACGAATGATATTCTTGCTGGGTTCAAGTCTATCCACCCGGACGATAGTCTGCTCCCCACAGAGAGGACGCAACTTCTCCTGATACTGCCGGAATTTGGCTGAAGAAGCTATCTTATTAATCGCCGCAACATCAATAGATATCGGGTAGGTCTTAACCTGAACGTTATGGTCACCAAGACAAACGGCGTGATGTTCATAATCTATGTCAACTCCGTGAATAAATGCTTCACAGCCATAGAGGAAACTATGCACATCCCGCTCCGTCTGAAAGCCGACAATATCGGTAGCGCAGAGGCCACGGAAGATCGCCTCGCGCATAAAAGACGGTAATAACTGCCAGTAAGGCGGTGATGGCCAGGGAATATGAGTAAAGTGGTGCATTACCAGACCTGGTACCTGCTGCCGAATATAAGTGCTGGCCAAATAGAGGTGATAGTCGTGCAGTATTACGATTGGTGGTGGTTCCTTCCCCTTTGCCTCATCAACCACCGCCTGAGCAAAGGTTTGATTCACCGTTACATAGCCATTCTCCCAGGCGTCGTAAACCATATGGTCTACATTGGGGGTACGCGGGGAATTCCACATGTAGTGTTGTAGAAACCAAAGCAAGGGATTGCAAATGACACTATAAAACTTGTGATAAGTATCCCTGGGGCTGACCACAAAACGGATATGTAGTTTCTCATTGCCGAGGGGTACTCTAAAGCGCCCTCCCTCTGCCTTCCGTGCCGCCTCTCGATCACCCTCCCTCATGGCACTGGCAATCCAATCAAGCTCTACATGCTCACTGAGACTACTGAGCGCGGTAACGACACCGCCACTGCCACGTCGGGATTGAAGCTGCCCATCCTCGGTAAGATGATACTCAACCGGCCCCCGATTACTGGCAAGAATCAGCCGTCGGGGAGATAACCTCTGCCGACATAACTCTTTTAGTCGGGCTGCACTATTCTGCTCATCTGTTGCCATTTTTCTCCCACCCGTTTCCGGTCCTGGGAGGAGAGCTTTTGACTGTATGAAACTCTAACACCAGACCAGGGAGCCTGTCAAGTCAAGCAGAACTAAGATTCTTGTCTACCTCACCCCCTGTATCCCCCTCTCCTTCAAAGGAGAGGGGGAGGATTATTGGAAGAGGGGCTTCGCCCCTCTTGGACACCCCTTGACAAAACGGGCAGCCGATTAATTGCGGGCAGGTTCTTGAATGGGGGTGAATGATTAACTTCCAAGCATCTTTTAATTGTCCTGTCAATATGACTTGCGAATTTACTCATTGACGCAATTGCGCAATTACTCCTTTTTCGACCAAACCTGCCGGATTAAGCGGCCTTCCTACCTCAAAGAGAATGGGGTCAAGAACTGCCGGTCACTTGCAGTGTCCTGCCGAGCTGACATAATTCAGCAACCAGGATATTCAGGGCAAGCTCACCATCGTATTTCCCGGTCTTGATTGAGAGGTCAGCCTCCAGGAGCTTTTGATAGACCCCCTTAAGCCGCACCAGGGGATACCGGCCAGCCTGCTCCAATACCTTGCGCAAAGCGTACTCTGAGATCAAACCCAGCCGCTGCTGAATCTGCGCCTTGGACTGTCCCTGACGACTCAGTTCCCGTACCCTGACTATCCTCTGGACCTGGCGTGACAGCACAACCAGGAGATGGGGCGGGGCGGCTCCTTCTCTCAGTAGCCGCTGCAGTAATCCCTCGGCTATCCCTGCTCTAAACTCAAGGATGGCGTCAACCATGGCAAAAACGCTGGCTTCCTGAGCGTAGCCAGCCGTCATCTTTACATCATCCTCCTCAATACGGCGACCAGCCGTGAATAGGACCAGCTTGTTAATTTCACTGGCCATGACCCATAGATTACTGCCCACCAGCCGGGAGAGCAGGTTTACCGCCTGGGATGAGGCCGTGCCTCCCTCGGCTTTTATTCGCCGCTCAATCCACTGCCGCAACTGACTGTCTCTGAGCCGGGGGAAAAGCCTTATCTCCACCTTACCGGAAAGCTCTCTGAGCAGCGGATTGTTCCGGCCTATCTCGCCGTCCACCAGCACTACCGTTGCGCTATCCGGGAGTTGGGTAAGGTAAGCCGCTATTGCTTTGTAGGCATCTTCTTGATTGGTGGCGGGGGTTGCTTTCTTCCGCCCGCCTGACCTGTTCTTAGTTTCAAAGCGTCCCATCAACCCGTTGATAATGACCAGGCGCCTTTCACCCAGAAAAGGCACCGTTTCACAAACGGTGCTCAGCCGCGCCAGGGTTACCTGTTGAGCATCAAGGACGGTAGTATTAACCGCCAAGACGGACTGGTCACCGATACCTCTTTTTAGCTCCTCAAGCGCCTCACCGAGAGAGAATTCGTCCTGCCCCATTAGTACGTACAGCAAGGTCTCCCCCCACTTTTAGCTGTTCCATTTTATCACATCGAAGATAAAGCCGTTTATCAATACAGCTTATTGAACAATGGTGTTACAAAGAGTAGAATAGTCTAAAATACCGAAACGAGCTGTTATCAGCAGGTTGAGAGGTGAAATATGTCAGATCAGCAGTCTGACGAACTAAGGAAGTTAGCCGCTATTGCCATTGACCTGACATACCCGGTTAAGGTGAGGACTAAGGCCACAGAGGCGCTGGGTAACATTAGCACTCACGAAGCGCTTCTGGCTCTACTGGACCTGGCCGCTAACGACAAGCTTCCGATTAAGGAGAGAGACCTGGCCCTCAAGCAAGCCAGGGAAGTAATAAAGACCGGTCATGCGTAGCGTCCAACCCAAGAACCAGGGATTTCTCCAGCAAAACGCTCCGGCTAATTATCCGCAGGATTGAAGGGGGGAACCAGTCTGATGAGTGTGGACATCGGCATTATCGGACTACCCCAGAGCGGCAAGACCACTATTTTCAACGCCCTGACCAGCGGTAAAGCTAATCCCCTGAGTTCCGCCCCGAATATTGGCGTGGCCAAGATTCCGGAGCCCCGGCTGAAAACGCTGGCCGATATGCTTCACCCGAAGCGGGTGGTCCCGGCTGAGGCCAAGTACATCGATATCGGTGCTTCAGTCAAAGGCCTGGCCAAGGACCATGCGATAAGTGGTGAGCTCCTGAACCAGCTTAGCCCGGTAGACGCTCTGATTAACGTCGTCCGGGCCTTTACTGACGAAAGCATACCCCACGTTGCGGACAGCCTGGATGTGGACCGGGATATTGCCACGATGGACTTGGAGCTTGCCTTCTCTGACCTGGCGTTACTGGAGAGAAGGCTACAGAGAATAGAAACATCTTTGAAAGGAGCGAACCCGCCTGAGCGCCAGGGGCTGCTCCGAGAGCAAGGGTTACTGAAAAGAATAAACGCTGAACTAGAAAAAGAGACGCCCCTCCGTGAACTGAAGCTAACCCCCGATGAAGCCAAAGCTATCGCTGGTTACCAGTTTCTCAGTGCCAAGCCGCTGCTGATTGCGGTCAATATCGGAGAAGAGCAGCTACCTCAGGCGGAATCCCTGGAAGCTGAGCTGAACTCACGCTATTCACGACCTAACTGTGGCGTCATTCCCATCTGCGGCAAGCTGGAAAGTGAGCTGGCCCAATTGGAGGAGGATGACGCCGAGTTATTCCGTGCTGACCTGGGTATCAGGGAATCCGGGGCCGACCGCATCGTCAAACTGTCCTTCCAATTGCTGGGTTTAATCTCGTTTTTTTCTATCGCGTCGGACGAAATTAGAGCCTGGCCGGTTCCCAATGGCACCAGTGCCGTCAAAGCGGCGGGCAAGATACACTCCGACATGGAAAGGGGCTTCATCCGGGCCGAGGTGGTTGGCTACGACGATTTGATGAAGTGCAGCAGCCTGTCTGAGGCCCGCAAGAAAGGCCTGCTGCGACTGGAAGGTAAGAACTATACTGTTCAGGACGGAGACGTCATCACTTTCCTGTTTAATGTGTAAGCAGACTTTGCCGCCTATTCTTTAACGTCCAACTCAAATGCCCGGTGCAGGGCACGAAGGGCATCCTTAACCTTGCTCTCCTCAATAATGCAGGTTATCCTTATCTCTGAAGTACTGATAAGCATGATGTTTATGCCCCGCTCACTGAGCACCTGAAACATCCTGGCGGCGTAGCCGGGAGTATTCTGCATCCCGGTGCCGATGATACTGACCTTGCCCACCTTGGAATCACTAGCACACTCCCTGGCACCGATTGACCTCGCTATCGGCTCCACCACCTCCATGGCCCTGGTCAAATCGCCTTTAGCTACGGTAAAGGTCAAATCGGTAATATTCTCAATACTGGCATTCTGAACAATGGTATCAACGCTGATATTCGCCTCGGCCAGCGGTTGAAATAGGGTAGCCGCAATCCCCGGCCGGTCCGGGATGCCAACCACCGTTATTTTGGCTACATTAAGGTCATGAGCAATACTGCGTACCTTATTTCGCACTTCCATGGATGCCTCCCCG
>SDBU01003960.1_pt1 | contig 18507 bp, 39 predicted proteins | sample 2277071 | NCBI WGS metagenome assembly SDBU01 (sample SAMN10397929, study PRJNA504765) | marine sediment metagenome | isolation source: marine sediment core GS08_GC12, 126 cmbsf | place: Arctic Ocean: Gakkel Ridge, Loki's castle | collected 2008 | reverse complement strand
TCCCCAATCAATTTCTATCCCATCTCTTTTGAAAGGATATGGGCAAGGATCAAAATTAAATTTGAATTCCTTATTCAAAGGTTCATAAACTTCTTTAGGAATTAACCAAAATCTGCTATCTATTAATTTTTTTTCTTTATTCATTGTTCGTGTTACTGCCCTTCCTAGTAAATTTAAACGCACGGTTGGACATTTAGTTCTTTCCCTCATTATTTATTGGGGGTTTAACAGGGGGTGTTTGTTTTTGTTGTAAATTCTTATCCCAACCAATGAATTTGTTGTGCTTATCTCTTATAGGTTTTATATTTCCATTGTGGCCATTCTTTCCACATCCACAATTTACAGGATGTCTCCCCTTAATTTTTCCTCTTGCAGTTGCAGTATCCAAACCTGCCATAGTTCTTTCCCTTATAAGATCTCTTTCAAATTCTGCCATAACAGCCATGAACCCAAAAAATGCACGACCGTGGCTTGTAGAGGTATCTATACTCTCACAGTAAGAAATGAAAGCTACTCCCTTGACTTTAAAATCATTCATGTGAGTAATTAATTCAACTACATCTCTTGCCCATCTGTCAAACTTGTAAACTACTATGGCATCAACCTCTTTCCTCAATGCCTTATGATATAACATATTTTGAATAGGTCTTGTTTTCCTAGTAGATTCTTTTTCTTCAAACACTTCATAATCCCAACCTTCCATTTCAGCTTTCTTAATTAATGGAAGTCTTTGATTGTCTAGATTCAAATCATCCCTGGAAACTCTTAGATAGATTGCGACTTTCATTTGTAAGATTTTTTTATAAATGGAAATTTTATTTTTACTGGTTTAGTTGTGATTCTTTTAGCATTGAGAGTTATTGTTTTTCCATCTTTCATTTTGAATTTTATTTTTACAGGAACGGTCATTCTTTTTCCTGCATAAAAACCTTTTCTAATTTTCTTCATCTTCCCACTCCTGGAACATTTCCAATAAATCTAATTTAATTATTTCTAGTTCAGCAATAAAGTGAGAGATCTCTCCTCTGTCTTGAATGTCTGTATATTCTTTTACTGTAACAATATTCTCTCCTTGTCTAGCAATTCCAACTCTCACTTTATCTTTACGCCCCCAATCTCATCAGCCAGTTCTTCACGTGGCAAAACTTCTCCAGGTAATTCAGGAAGATGTTCTGGTTTACTGGTTAACTGTTTAATGTTTTTCTGGTTAACTGGTTCACTGTTTAAGTTTTGTTGGTTAACCAGTCTCTTAATTGTTTCTTCAAAGTCTTCACCTTTCTTTTTTTTATCGATGAGAAACTGTTTAAATTCTTTTGAAACCTTGATAGCTGTTTCCTTTCCCATGTAGTTAACTGGTTAACCGCTCTTATAAACATTGGTGAACTGGTTAACTGTTTAAGAATTATCCTACTAACCGATTAACTTTTCCCTATTAGTGTAAGGCCCCACAGATCCAAAAGTGAGACAAAAGTCTTTCTGGGAACTGATTATGAAATTTCTTCCAAATATAGAAGATATATAATATAAGTGTCCGCGTGTCCGCCAACAAGCCTTTTCAAAAATTAGAGTTTTCTGCATCTTGTGAGACCCTTGTGACGTGCCTCTCAGACACCTTGGTAACTCCATAATTAGTAGGAACATTTGCAACATCAGTTGAAGAAATTCCCAAGTTTATTAGAAGGTATCTTATGTAAGCATTCCTTTGCATGAGCCACGTCCTTGCTTGATTTGAAACTGTTCTTTTCTTAAATGCTTGAGCTTTCTTTTCCCTATAAACTTCTTCATCAACAGTATAAAAATTTGAGAATTTAAAAGGTGGAAAATTTGAGTGAGGTTTTTGATATGAATAAGTTTTCTTACCAAGTAAGTAAAGTGTTTTCTTTTGATCTTTTGAGAAGATTATATATCTTCGATCTTCATCAGGAGTAAAATACAAATGGAACAAAGCCCTACATCTCCACAAAGCAAAATACTTATCCAAGTCAAAGAAGGAAGGAATACAAAAAATAATAAATAAATTCTTTTGCCTCATCTCCGTCGCTACTCCAATCATAGATCTATTAACTTCTGATAGGGAAGCTCTATTGTTTGCTGCGGAGAATGCCTCATCCAAAACTATTGCTGTTCCTTTTTTTGTTTTAGGATCTTTAATTACTTTTAAGAAATCATCTGAATTAAAAACAATATTATCTATTGAGAAATTAGGATCTAAATACTTAGCCATTTGTTGGGCCAACACAGATTTTCCAACACCCTCTTCACCATCAACAACACAAACCCAATCCCTATCTTTTGAGATAACTCTTTTCTTAACAACATCTAATTGCTCTCTTACAATTGGTGCAACCCACAGTTCTCTTTTTTTTTCATCCAATTGTTGTTCCATAATTATAATCCTGCAAAGTCTGATTTCTTAGGCATGAAGTATTTTTCTAATTTCAATTGCCATTCCCTCACTATTTGGAAAAGCCTAGTTTCTAGTTTATGGCTGTAGTAAGTTACTTGCCTTCCCTTGTAGGTTTTTACTTTCATCTTTAAGCCATCTATTTCATTCATATAATTATTGACTTCATTTTCTTTTAGAAGAGGAGTTACATTCATAAATAATATTTTAACTTCATTGATATGTAAATTTTGTTTTGAGATCCCTGTGAGATTTGCAAAGATCCATCTTATTTTTTCTAGCGATGTGTGGATTCTTTCCAGGGTTGCAATCCCCATATTGAATTTTGCTTCGCCGTGTTCAACATCATCACCCATGATTTCTTGAAGATATTTCTTTTTTTAAACATATTTGTTATTTTCTTCGGTTCGGAAGTTGGGCGGTAGCCCAATAAGGAGCGGCTCCGCCGCTCCCAAACAGGCGCCTCTGGCGCCTGGGCGCGCGCTTTTATTCCAGAATCCGCAAAGGTAAATAGTTGAACAAAACATCAGGAGCGGTAGCGATGTTGTGATATTGGACCCTTAGAATCCGAATGTTTAACATTAGTGATAATCATGTGTATTTAACACTTGAACACTTGAATGCCCGAAAAGAGACATTTCTATAAAAACCCCAGATAAAAGACTTAAACAAAGATTCAAGTGTTTCTTTTAGTATTTTAGTATTTTTATTATAAAATTTAATAAACACATGAACACATGCAAGGGCGCGTAAAAAACTAGTGTTAGTGTTAATCAAATCTAAGAAGAGAGTTTCCCTTTAAGGACTTCTTTTTTAAAGCTTTCTAAGAAGAGAATTTTTGAACTCTAATATATATATATATATATATAAATATTTATAAATATAATAATAATAACAAAACACATGAACACATGAAAAAGAGAGGGTTAGATAAAATAGTTAATAGCTATACTCTCTTCCTGGAACACTAACACTAGTTTTTTACGCGTGCTCTTCATCTGTTCATCTGTTATTTTAAAACAAGAATTTTAAAACACTTGAACACTTGAAAAGATACATTTATAAACCCCTTAATCATTGAATGGTTATGGGATTAAAAAAACACAAACATAAATGGATCTTTATAGGATTCAAAAATAAAAAAACTTTATCTGAGTGGATCTGTTTTTGCGGAGAAATCAGAGAAGTTAAAGTAAAACCTTTTGTTGTAAAAAAACAAAAGGCCTAATAATCAAAATGGAAACAATCAAAGAACTTGAAGCAGATGAAAGGTTGAGTTATCCAACAGCTACTCTGGCTGAGAATGCACCACTGGCTTTAATTCAATTAGAATTAGAAACAAAAATCAAAACACTTAAAGGAACCTTACAATCGATCGATGAAGTTTTGTTAGAGAGAAGAAAACAAATTAATAGACTTAAGGATGAATATATGCAAGCACAATTACACACTTTTATAAATCACTTTGAAGATGAATTAAAACAAAAAATCATAGGAGAATCATCAAAATGAACGCAAGAGAGATGTTAGTTTTTTTAAGTGCTCTCGCAATGTCCCAAGCACTGAATTTGAGATATTCAAATTCGGTTCAATATATGTTTGCATTTATTGGGGTAATGACTTTGATATATACTTGGTTTACTGGAAGATATAATTAACATGAAAAATAAAGAGGAAGAAAATTTTATTGATTGCGAATGTGGATCAAGAGTTAATGGAAGATCCAATGCTCATGCAAGTTCTTTAATGCAGGCCCACATCAATTCTAGAATCCATAGAGAAAGGATGGATGCTATAAATAAAAAATTACAAAAGAAGTTAAAATGAAAACAATAAAAGAACTTGCAGAAAGAAATTTCAGACACGATAAAATTAAAATAGAAACTCTAATTGAGGTTTCAAATTTGATTCGAGGAGATATTGAATTTTGTAAGAAGAATTGTTTTTGTAAAGTAATGAATATTAAAATTGAAGGGTTAGTAAGTTCTCAAAAGATATGTGGACATTGTCATGCTAAGGATCAACTGGAAGAATTAAAACAAAGGATCGATGGGAAATGAATGCACAAGATTTTATTGATGGATCTTTTGAAGAGCGACCTATAGAAACTGCTGAGGATTGGAGACAGGCTTTTTTCCCAGGAGTGCGCACATGATGATTTCTTTTAATGATAATTTAGTTTGGTTTTGTAGAGCTGGAGAGATGGGTTGTATAACAACTCCACAATGGGTTATTTGGATTTTTATTTATCTTATAGTAATTGCTTTTGGTGTTGGATTTTTTTTAGGGAGAAGAGAAAACAAATGATACTTAGAGAATTTACAGAGGGATTTATTCCAGATAATATTTTGCATAGAGAAGAACAACTTAAAAGATTAGAAAGTGTTTTCAAAAACTTTAAGGAATTTGGAATGGGATCTAATTTATTAATTCAAGGTTTTTCTGGATCAGGGAAAACTGTAACAGTTAAAAAAATTCTTCAGGAACAGAATGGAGATTGTATTTTTGTTTCAGGGGCACAAACAAATACTGCTTTTAAATTATTAAGATCTATTTTTGATGTGAATGTTATAACAATTGAGAGAGCATTATCAGAAGGAATAATAAAATTTCAAAGAAACCCAAAAATAATTATTATAGATGAAATCAATAAATTAAAAAACGGAACTGAAATAAAAATCCTTTTTGATTTACTTAATACTTTTTATAGAGAAACAGAGTGCCCCATTATTTTAATAACAAATAAAAGAGGACTTGTTGGTTTAATGCCTGATGATGCAAGACTAACTCTAATGTTTGAAAGAATTGATTTTAATCCCTACGATGCTCTACAATTGAAAGATATTGTTGAAGAAAGGTTAAAGTCAATAAAACTAAAAAAACCCAGCATAGAGATCCCAGAGGGCAGAGTTGCATATATCTGTTCTGTGGCTCACAAAGATATGGATGGTTCAGCAAGATCTACATTAAGAGTTATAAAGAAATGTTTGTTGAATAATGATTTTTCAAATGAAACAATAGAGCAAGCAAGTAAAGGAATAAGAGAGGAAGATTGGAGAGAATTCTGGTCTAGATTTTCATTGAATCAAAAAAAGCTTTTTTCATTGTTAATTGACATAATGCCTTATCCTAAAAGAGTACCTTATTCAGATATTTTAAAACATTATTCTAAGTTTGATACTTCAACAATTTCTAAACTTGTTGATAGTATTGAAGAGACTTATATAATAGTTTCTGATTATGAGAATAAAGGAAGAGCTGGCGGAAATAAGAAATTTATTAAGTTCAATACTGAAGATCATTATAATAAAATTAAAGAATTTATAGAGGATGAAAGTATAATATTTGATTAAAATGGTAAATAAAGAATGCGACAACTGTGGGAAGGGAGATAAATTCAATGGTTGGAGATGCAATGATAAAGGGATTCAAGTTTTCTTATGTGGGAAATGTAAGAAAGAGGATGAAGAATTTGATCAAGTAATATCAAAAGAAATTTTCAAAACTAAATTAGAGGCTAGGGATGGGACAAGCTGAAATTCAAAAGATACTAGAGGATCAATCCCATAGATTAATCTCTAGTGTTGAGATAGCATACACCCTTAAACAAACCTCAAGTGTCATAACTAGGGCACTCAATCAAATGTTCAAATATCAAGAAGTTATAAAAATAAAAGTAGAAGGAATCTCTTATTGGAAATTAAAAAACAGTCCGCCAATAAGCGCGCACTTTGTTGCAGGATGAAAAAAATGAATGAAGAAAAAATTAATCTGTTATTAGAAGGGATAAATGAATTATTATGTTTATGTGGCGAGCAATATAGAGATAATCCTTTTGTTGTTGGAAGATTAAATAATTTGACAAGTAGGATTGAAAAATTACTTAACCCAACCGAAGAGCCACAACTCACAGAAAAAACTAAAGACGCTCTAGGGAGAAAAGAAGAATGATGAAATACGAAATTATAACTGGAAGAGAATTAATAGAGATAGAGAGAAAAAGATTATTAGATATACCTAAAGGAATAGATTTCAAGAACTGGTTAGGAAATAGAACTTATCCTTTAGATTGGATGAAGGAACAATTTGGAGAAACACTTATAGAAAAGGATGGAACTATTCATCCTGGTGGTGATAGATTTTATCAACATGATTGTAATGTGTGTGAAAAAGAAACATCTTTTGATGAAAAGATAATAAGTTTAGATTTAGATATGGGTGAACATAAACATAAAGTTAATATCTGTAAAAAGTGTTTAAATAAACTTTCAAAAGAATTACGCAATACTAAACAAAGAGGTAACGATAAATGAAATGGATAAATAAAACAGAAATATCAAACGAAAAAGTAATGTTTGGAATGTTATTATCTTTTTTTGGTGGATTTACTTTTGCTTATTTACATTGGGGAAAAGGTGTTCCATGGATATGAAAGTTCACAATTTAAATGAAAGGGGAACTGATGGAAAATAAATATAGATATATTCTGATAGCATTAATCTTAGTTGGATCAATATTATTCATTCCATATAAGGCAGATTGTTATATGATTGTGGAAAAGGATTCTTTAGTTTTTGAAATTAATGAAACAGGAGAATTTCAACAAGTGGGTTCTATGAAAATAGATTCTATCTGTGAAAATCATGAAAATCTTTTTAGTTATCTTATAAAGAAGTTTTTTTCAAGAAATCATTTAATAAGTAAAATTGAATTTGCAGAACTTTATAATAATGGTGAAGGAATAATACTTGATTTAAATGAAGAAAATAGTTTGAGTGATGGACTGGTTTCATATATCGATGGGGATGGAACTACCTTTGGAACTACATTACTTAATTTAAATGAAAAGGGAACTGGGAAATGAATACTAAATGCCCTTATTGTAATTATCTAGCAACTGAACATGAAACTTTAGATAACCAAAAAGATCCTAAAGAAGGAGATATAAGTTTTTGTATAAAATGTGGAGATGTAAGTCAATATTCTGGAAATCTTTTAGTGAAAATTAAAGTTGATTCTCTTGACAAATCTACTCAAAAAGAGATTAGGGATATTCAAACTGCTTGGTTAAGATCAAAAGCAATTCATAATTTAAATCAAAAGGGAACTGGGAAATGAAACCAGCAGCAAAATTATTGGTTGAAGGAGATTATGATTTAATTATAGAAGGAATAAAAAAACTTCAAGAACTAGGATTAAAAGTAGATAATGTTGGTGAAGAATGAAAATAGCTGAATTAATGCCAAACACTTTTGCTCAAGAAGAAGAAAGACTTATGCAACAATTCATAAATGCAGACGAAGAAACAAAACAAAGAATGATAGATTTAGGATTTATTGTTCGCAATTCAAGTGAAAAGGAAACTGGGAAATGAAAAAATATATAATTACTGACGAAGACAGGGACGATATTTTAAAATATATGAGAGCCAGAAATTACACCGCGGCCAAGAATACCTTAAATCAACTTCCAGAATTGGAAGATCAAGAATCATAGTTATTGTTACCCTACAATAACATCCAGTCAGATAAAGTGTTCAACCATTTTATCTCCTACCCCTTGGTTGATGGATCAGATTATCCAAGGGGTTTATAATCAAACATGAAAACAAAATATCAATGTAATTATTGTAATAGGGAGTATGAAGATTATGATGATGCTAAAGACTGTGCTGTTGATTGCTCAGATGAGGATTTAGTAAAAACAATTCACATATGTGATTATTGTAAACAAACTTCCCATGATGTTTTAAAAATAGAGAGATGTGAAAAAGTACATGAAGAAGAGCGAGATGATTTATTTCAACAAGTAAAATTAGATGAAGCAAGAGAACATCCAACCCAATCAAAATTAACATGAAAACAATAAAAGAACTTAAAAAATTGAAAAAAGAAGCTAAGAAAGATTATTGTGGAGCTTGTGATGGAAATAAAAGAATAGATTTGTGTGATAATTGTGCTGATGCCTTTGCTGAATTAGATGGACAAATAAAGGCTAAAGAAGAAGTCGTGGAATTGATTGATGAAAGAATTTCATGGTTAAGAAAATATGATCCCTCAAATCATCAAATCCATATTAGGGGAGAATTGTTATTATTAAAATTTAAGATCAAAGGAGAATGAAATTAATTGATCTTTTAAAAAGATTGAAGGAGCTGCATTTATTTTTCCATCATGTTGCGATGGATTATACTGGAAAATTATCAAAAAAATATGCTGTTTCATATTCAAATCTTCACCTAAAAACACAAAGGGATTTTATTATTGCTGAGGCAGTTATGCTTTTTGCATTGAGACATTTAGAAGGATCTGGATTCAAAATTAATAATAAAGAAGTTGTTGAAGCTCTTAAAAAATCTGTTGGTTGGGATAAGAAAAAATGAGTGAAAAAATTACACAATTAGTTAAAGAATTGAATGAGAAAAATCAAGAACTCCAAAAAGAAATAAGCAGTGTATCAGAAAATAATAATTCTTTGCTAGATAATATGAAGAAAATAGTTGAGTGGGATAAAGATTTATTGAAAGAATGGTATGAAGAATATTGGCACATTTATCCATCATCAGATAATGAATGGTTTGTTGCAGTTCCAAAATTTATTCCCTTTTCTCTTGGATGGTTAGATCATTCTTCAAAAGGATATAATATTTTTAAGATAAACCAATATACTCAATGGCTTGGAGAACTCCCTGATTTTTTAAGAAAAGAATTAAATTTAAAAGAGCCTGAAAAAATATTTGTTTCAGATGGAAATGTAATTTTTGGAGAAGGAAAAGAAGAAGAAATCAAAGATAAGTATGGTGATTTAATTTCATCAATTAGTAAAGGAACTGCAAGAATTAAATTAGGGAGAGAGTTTGATTTGATTGCAAAAATAATTGAAAATGGAAGTCTTCCTTTTGTTCCAAGACCTGTTGATGAAAAAGATTTAGTTGTAAATCAAACCCCAATTAAATTTGATGGAAAATATATTTTTCAAAAAGAAGCATGGGAAGGATTCTTGAAATATGGTGCAATTGGTTTATACTGGATGACAGGAGCTGGGAAAGATATTTTTGCTTGTTATTCATTATCAAGAGTTCAAGTAAAAGAAAATAGTATGAGATTACCAAACTTATTTGTTTCACCGAATTTAACAATTTTACAACAATTAAAAGAAGATTATTTTCCAAAATATGCTCCAGAGTTATTAAAAGAAATTCAGAATGGAAATTTAATTTTATCAACTTATCAAGGTTATGAAAAATTAAAGAATCTTAAATTTGGATTAACAATATTTGGAGAGTGCCATGTATTGCCTGCTGATACTTTTAGTAGATTTGCAACAATCAAAACAAAATATAGAATTGGGCAAAGTGCAAGTCCTTATCGTGAAGATGGAAGACATTCTTTAATTTTTGCTTTAACAGGATATCCATTTGGATTAAATTGGCAGAATCTTATGAATCTTCTTGGGAAAAAATACCATGATGTAAATGTTTATATTTTTGAAAGTATGGAACAAAAAATTAGGTTTGCAACAAATTTAATTGGTAAGGATACAAAAACCTTATTGTTTGTTGATAAAATAGATGTTGGTGAAAGGTTGTCTAATATGATCGGAGTTCCATTTATACATGGGGCAACAAAAAACAGAATTGAAATTGCAAGAGAAAGTAAAGTCTTTGTGGCTTCAAGAGTTTTGGAATTGGGAATTTCAATTAAAGATTTAGAGCATATAATTGAAGTTGATTTTTTATATGGGAGTAAAAGAGAAGAGATCCAAAGAACAGGAAGATTATTTCATAGTGAGAGCAAGAAAGCTAAGCGACATGATATTTTAATGACTAAAGAAGAGTTTGAATCTTATGGAAAAAGACTTCACGGATTAGTTGAGAAAGGATTTAAAATAAATCTTAGGCCAATGGTTTCAGGAAGTTTTCAAATTAAAAAGCCAGAGTTGGTAAAGTCAAAAGGAAAATCTGTAAGAACTGGAAAAGATTATAACCAAATTGTTGATGATTTATTTGATGAAGGTTTTTTTAGAAATCCTGTAAAAATGATTGATGTTCAAGAAAGATTGGCTAAAAGAGGTATTGTTCTTAGTGCTAGAATAAAAATGAATATCCATAATAAATTTAAATCATTAGTAAAACAAAAGAAATTAGCTAAATTTAAACAAGGCAAGAGCTTTGTTTATCAAGAGAGATAGGATGAAAATAATAAATAAAACAATTGAACTAATAGAGTTGTTAACAGCTTTACCTTATAATACATTTCAAGTTATATTAAATTTATTAAACTACAAAGATGAAGCTAATCGAAGCTGTTGAAAAAGTTTTAGAGGAAGATCCCAGAACAAGAAGGAATGAATATCTTTGGCTCTATTTAATTAAAGTTCTTAGGGTAATGGGATTCAAAATTAACATAGGGTTTGATAGATCTATGCCTTCCCCTGAATCAATCATTAAAGAACGTAGAGATGTTTTAAATAAAAAAAATACTTACGCCAAAGATTTCATCCCAGAAGAAGGAGTGACTTATAATAAACCTGAACATGAAACTAGAAGATAAAATATATTCAAAAAAAGAATTGAATGCCCATTATTTAAAGAAGTATCAAAGTAACGAAGACCAAGTAATTTATACAGATAATGTTGGAAATCAATATCACTTTATTAAAGTTGGAAAAGATTTACAATTTATTTCAATGGAAAGAAATCGAGTAAAAATAATGAGAGGATTTCATAATTAAAAGTTAACATAAATTTATAAGCCTTTTTTACTATGAATAATTGTATGGAAAGAGGATTCAAACATTATTTTAAATGGACTTTTACTAGATGGTATTTTTGGAGCTTTGTTTCTTTTTGGTCTGTTTGGAGTGGATTAGAACATATTATCAATAAATCTTTTTCACAATTTTTAGGAACTATTACTGCTGTGATTATTCTAATGTCTCTTTCATTCATAATAATTTATATAATTAAATTTTATGCGGACTAAAAAATAAAAAATGGGTTTATTCAGAAGAATATTTTCGAGACTTAGAAAAAAGGAAACTACAACAACAACAGTTCTAAGTCCCACAAAAGTTTCTTCTGTTAAAATCACAGATTTTACTTCTGGAGATAGTGTTAAAACAGTAACTTCAACTTCTCCATCTGGGGGAACAACTACTACTAGAACAGTTAGAAGTAGTGGCGGCGGATCTGTTTCCCCTGTACAACAAAAAGTGCTGATTCAAGAAACAAAAAAATTAGAAGCCACTGGAAAATCAATTGTACTTCTACCCCCTAAAAGGAGAGTTAGAATAATAAGACCTGTTCCAAGAGTTGTTCCAGTGAGAAGACCACCAGAAAAAATTACAATAAAAAAATTACCCCCTAGACCTCTTGTGACTAGAAGAAAAATCACATTTGGAAATCCCCTAGCATTTGGAAGGAATTATAATAAAGCAACAGGAGCAGAGGCGTTTACAATTGCAATTCCAATAAGAAGACAAGAAGGAAAAATACTTGTTAGAGATTTTAATTTTAGATTTAAAGACGGAAAATTAGTTAATGTAAAACCAACAGGAAGGGTTTTAATAACTGAGGAACGATTCCTTGATGCAGATAAAAGAAGAAGGGATAAAACTCCAGGTTTTACTTTTGGAGATACTAGACTTAAAAAACCAGTTATAAAAAAACCAGTTACAATAGTATTTGAAAAATTTGAAGAACTCCCTCAAGTACCTAAAAGCAAATTAGAAAAACAACTTCAAGATGTTAGAAATAAGATAAGTGAGATTGAAGTTCAAAAATTGAGGGCAAAGCCAAAGGAAAGATTGAAACTAGATAAAGAATTAAAATTAGCTGGACTAGAACTTGAAAAATTATCTGGTGAATTTGTTCTTGGAATTGTTACATTACCTTCTTCATTAAAAAGAATTATTCAAAATCCTAAAATATTACAAGCTATCCCTGCAGAAATAAAAAAAGAAGCTGTTGGATTTGGACAAATATTAAGAACAAGCCCTGGAAGAGCTATAGCTAGAATTGGGGGAGAGATACTTATATTGAAAGGAACTGGAACTGCTTTAAAAATAATAGGAAGATTGAGTGGAAGACTTGCAGCGAGATTAAATCCTAAATTTAGAGGTGTTAAAAGAACTGTAATAAACATTCCTTCTGGACAAGGTGGGAAGAAAATTATTGATATAAAAATAGGTGGCACTGTAAAAAAGATAGGAGAACCGTTGCCTAAACAAGCTGGACTTGCAGGCACGAGGGTAATTGCTGTTTCTGCACAAGCTGATAGATTAGTTAATTTACTTAAAACAAAAAGGGTTGTTAGAAAGCCAATTCCTGGAGAACCAGATTTAAAATTAATCACTAGGAGATTATTAAGAAAATTTGATAGAGGAATAATCAAAAGAAATGAATTACTAACTTTAAATCAAAGAATAAGAGTTGAAACAAAGGGTGCTGGATCTCTTTTAGAGAGATCTTTTTTCGCAGATCCTAGAGGAAGATTAAGACCATCGCGTTTGGGAAGAGAGGCTGAAGATGCTTCGTTACTTGATATTTTATTTGGAGATGTAACTTTCAGAACACAGAAGCCACAGGTCTTAGTTTTTGAGGATGTTAAAATTCAAAAGTTTCCAAAGTCATTGAAAGATGTTGAGAATAAATTAAAGGCTGGAAAGACTTTAACAAAAGAAGAAGCAAATAGATTATTACAATTTCAATTAAAAAAATCTGGAGATTTCAAACCAATAGGTGCTTTAACAAGAGAACCTGAAATTACTTTAGCTCCTGGAGAAATAGTTAAAAAATTAAAAACTTTAGCAATAACAGAGATCAATGGAAGGATAGTTCCCATTGTATCTGTAAAAGTAGTGAAGTCAAAACCTTCAACTAGAAAATTATTAAATAAAGTAAGAGAAGGAAAAATTTCTACAAAAGAATTAAAACAATTAAGAAAAAATTTAATAAAAGAAACTGGATTCAAAGCAACAGTATCTAGATCTAAAAAACCTCTTCCAAGAGTTGCAGTAAAAAGAAAATTAATTGTTGGAGCAACTAGGCTGATAAAACCTAGAAAGAGAGTTAGAAAAGTTCCTGTTACTCCAAGAAGAAAACCAAGGCCAATACCAACGCCAAGAAGAATAGCTCCTGTAAGAGTTGCAAGAGTAGTTCGTGCTGTAAGAGTTGCAAGAAGAGTAGTTCCTGCAAAACGTGCAAGAAGAGTAGCACGTCTTCTAAGAGCTCCTGTGCCAGTTAAAAAAGTAGCGAAGGTACCATCAGTTAAAAAAATAAAAAAGAAGAAAGTAGTTAAGAAAAAACCAAGGGCCTTTAATGTATTTGCTAAGCCTGTCAAGGAAAAAAAATTAATTAAAGTTAATAAAAAACCTTTATCAAAAGCTAGAGCTAAAGATTTAGGTTCTAGAGTTGTTGATACTTCATTATCTAGAACATTTAAAATTAAACCTACTGGGGGAAAACCTAAAAAAGGTGTACTAAAAGCTCCAAGTGGAAATTTTGCAAGAACAAAAAATAAGTTCAGAGATTTTAGAATTGTTAAGGGAAAAAGAGTTCCATTAAAAAATACTTTTATCGAAAAAAAGGGAAAAGCATTATTAGATACGAGGGGAGAAAAGAAAGGAATAACTTTAAGGAGACGTATTGCTATGTTGGAGAATCTCGCCAAAGCAAGAAAAGCAAAACAATTAAAAACTAAAAAACCTTTGAGAGTGAAGGTTAGAAAAAAGAGATAATGGGAAAATTTTATTTTACAAAATCAAGGGCTCAAGAACATAGGATGAAGGGCCAAAGAGTAGTTAAGTCAAAACTCAAAAATAATAAAACTGTTTTTAAATTAAAGCAAGTCAAAAAATAAGATGGTAAATGTAAAACAATTACAAAAACAGAATCAACGTTTAAAAGATCAACTTAGTAAAAGAACTGAACTTAAAAAACTTGAAGAAGAGAGAATCAGATTACAAGATCAGAATAAAAAATTGATTAGTGAATTAAAAAGAGATCCTAGAACTGAAAAAGCAAAAAAAGTATTGGGTGTTGTTGGTAGAGGTTTTTTCAGAGGTGGAGTGACTGTTGGAAAAGGATTGATTGCTTATGGAAGATTCCTTGATGAAAAAGAAAGGGGAACTAGAAGGAAAGTTAAAACCTTAAAAAAATCTAGTTCTAAAAGGAGAAAATAATATGATACACAAAAGTAAATTATTTATTTTTTTATTTGCAGTACTAATTTTAAGTACAGGGGTTTTAGCATTTTTTACTTTTTCTTATGATAAAGATGTTACTTACCAAGTAGTAGGATCTAAAGGAGATTTACTTGTTCTGGTTGATTTTACTGATCAAATTTTAAATGTTAGTCAGTCTTTAAATTCCACACAAGATCTTACAATAGTTAATCAGAATGGACTTACAATCATGGAATATATAATAGACACTAATGTAACAAATTTAGACCCTGGCAATTGTTCTGCAACAGGAGACATATCCTTTGAATTAGAAAAGCAAGGATCAGGAGTTTTAAATAATGGAACAAGTTTTAATATGTCTGCAGGAATTAACGTATTTAACTTCACAGTGTCTGCTGTAAATAATAGAGTATGTCCTCAAAATGTTACAGCTTCTTTAAGTTTTATTGAGCTCTAAATAGTCATGTTTAAAAAACACTAATTCTTATAAAAATTATGGATGAAGAGGGAAACCCTGATTTACAAGATATTGAAAAAGAGATTTCTTCAAAAGAACAAGAGAATTCATATTTAAGAAATAGGGCCCTGGGGATGCAAGATGCTGTAGAAAGTAACTTTCTTCCAAAAGCGGATTCAAATGTAATAGAATTTAAGTTATCTGCTGAGGAGCTCTTAGAAAGAATTGAACACTATTTGAGAGGAGATGTTTTAAAAAGCAGATATGGTGAAGGTAATGAAATAGAAACTTTTTATTCTGTTCCAACAAAAAAAATTACAGTAACTTTATTTGAAAATATAGAATCAAAAATAGTTTATGTTGTTGATAAACACCCTGGAGAAAAAGAGAAAAAAGATGATAGTGAGGATTGGGAAATTTTAAGTATGATTCAAGGAGAGGGAGATAAATCTGAAGAGTTGGCTGTGGAAGATAATTATAAAGATTTTTTATTGAATGAATTAAAAAAAGGACTTAGAGGAAAAAATAAAAAATTTGTTTCAAGAGGAAATGCAACAAAAGATATACCTGATCCTGAAAGAATTAATTTAAATGAATATGGGATCTCTGAAATTATGAACACTCTTTCAATGTACATAAATAAAGAAACTTTTCTATCTTATTATAAAGAAGATAGAATAAATGAAATTATGGCAGATATTGGAGATGAATTAAATAAATTCCTTCTTATCAACGGTAAATTAATGGGATTGGATACAGAATACAAAAAAACAAAATATCCTCTTATGGTTGTTACAATTTTACATACGATTGAAAGTGCTTATAGAAGAGCACTTATGGGAAATGAAAATAGGGGAACAAGAGAAGGAATTCTTATTACTCAACATCAACCACAATCAGGGATGGCAATGCCTATGCAGGCCCAAAAGAAAAGATGGAGCCCCTTCGATAAAAGCACATGGTAAATGATACTGCTCTCAGATGGATTTTAACTACACTCGGTCTTTGTGTTATGATTTTAATTTTATTATCTAACTCTTCTACTACTTCAAAAGGTGTTGGAGTTTTTCTTGGGGTACTTTTAACAGCAATGGGAATTATAGCTACAGGTCCATTAAAAAAATATTTCCAAGAAACTAGAGAAGGAAATATGAATCCTAATCATTAAAAAATTAACAAAATTTATTAAGTCAAAAAACATAGGTATTTATATGGGGGAGAGTGGTGAGAACAAAAAATCGAAAGGTCAGTTTATTTTAATAATCTGTTTTATTTTTCTTGGAACTTCCTTTTTTGTTGGAGCTCAAATTATAGCTAGAGATGTTCAAGTTTTAGATTTAGCAGAGAAAGCAAGAAATTTCTTTATAGAAACTACTAAGGGAAATATTGTTGGACAAGTAACAGGAAATAAATTTGGACAAAATTTAGCTGTTGGAACATCTGAAGAAGATATTCAAAGTCAAGGAGGAACTTTAGTTTTTTTAGAGAGTGCTGAATTTATTAGTATTATTTCTAGTGATACAACAAATGATATTCTTTTAGGTGCTAATGCAACTTCTGTTTTAATTCAAGGATTGGATGAGAATTTTATTGCAATATCTGAAATTGTAAATTTATCTGCAACCTCTACAAATACAACAAATCAATATATTAGAGTTAATAAAATGTTAGTTAATCAAGTTGGAAATTATTCTGCAAGTAATACTGGAACAATAACTGGAACTTCAGCTACGAGTTCAACAGTTCAAATAGAGATCCCTGCTGGAGAAGGCCAAAGTAAAACAACTCACTTTACAGTTCCAGCTGGACAGAATTTAATAATTACAGCGTTTAGAGTTACAATGGATACTGGAAAAGAAATAGATATTATCTTCAAAATCAGAGAAAATGCTGATGATATAATTCCTCCTATGAGCCCAGTAAAAACAATTAGAGATTTAAAAGGATTAGATTCACCTACTTCAGGAGTTAGTTTAGGAAATTTGAAATTTGATGAAAAAACAGATCTGTGGGTTGTGGGAGTAACATCTACTGGAACATCTCAAATTGAAGTAAATTATGATTTTGTACAATATGCAATTGGTTCATAAAAATTTATTAGTATTCCTATTTGTAGGAATTTTTTTACTTACAAGTATCTCAACTACAATTTACAAAGTAAATACAACAATTCAAGTACCAATAGTTTGTGTTAATGCAGGATTTTGTTCTTCTTCGACAGTTTGTAACCTTTCTATATTTGCTCCAAATGGGGATACAGTTATAAGTGGAGTTCAGGCAACACAATCAACAGATTTGGCTTTTTTTAATGTCACTTTAAATTCAACTCAAAATTCAAATTTAGGAGAACATCAGGTTGGAGGATTTTGTAAAGATGGAAGTGTAACACAATTAATTGATTTTAAATATGATGTTACTACATTTGGAACTTTAATTTCAAATTCAGGAGTATTATATGCTGTTTTATTATTAATTCTTTTTTTCATGGACTTACTTATTTTTTATATTATTTTTAGATTAAGTCCTGAAAACTTTAGGGATGAAGAAGGTGAATTTGTGGGGATATCTATAGTAAAATATGTGAGAATGGTTTTGATAGGAATTTCTTATGGATTAGTTTTATTAACTTTTAATCTGATGAATGCAGCCGCAACAACCCTCTCACAAATCTCACAATTTTCAGGAATTATTGGAGGATTATTTTCATTAATGTTAAATGGATCTTGGATTTGGACTATAGTTATGGTGATATGGTTTGTTATAACAATATGGAAGGATGGGAATTTAATTAAAGCAATTGCATCTAAATTTGATGAGGGGTTGAATCATAATGGGTAAATGTGTTTTGATTAATTCAAAAACAATTTTAACAAGAAGAGCAATAGAGTGGGAAAGATTCTTAGATTCAATTATTGGAGCAAGAGAAGATAATGGGGAAATTATAAAATTAAAAAAACCACAACTTGAAAGAATTATATTACATAACTTCGTAATGCAAAAGTTAAAAGAAGATATGATCAATCTTGAAATAAACGAGAGGGAGAAAAAGTGGATGGAAGGATGAAAGATAAAAGAGGTATTTCAACTGTTTTTATTTTATTGGGGATTTTAATTGTATTTGCAGGAGCGATAGTCTTAATAGTTTTTGGTTCTTTTACAACTCATCTAAACGAGGCATTGGATCAAAATGTAACAATAGGTCAAGTTAATCTTAAAACAATTAATGAACAAACATTTGGGCAGTTTAATACAATGATTGTTAATAATGCTGATTGGTGGGGACTTTCAATTATTTTTGGAATGATTATAGGATTATTTTTAACTTCATATTTTGCTAGAAATACTTTCCCAAAGGTAGGGATTATAATAGATCTTTTTATGATCTTGGTAGCATTTTTTATTTCTCTTTATTTAAGTGCCGTATATTCAACGTTAGTAACAGCTCTGACTTCAGCAGGAG
>SDBU01003959.1_pt1 | contig 18507 bp, 17 predicted proteins | sample 2277071 | NCBI WGS metagenome assembly SDBU01 (sample SAMN10397929, study PRJNA504765) | marine sediment metagenome | isolation source: marine sediment core GS08_GC12, 126 cmbsf | place: Arctic Ocean: Gakkel Ridge, Loki's castle | collected 2008 | reverse complement strand
CTCTCCCGCCAGTTTCTCCCCAGATAATTCCCGGGCCGATAGCATGACCTGCCGGTACTCGCCATCAATGATATAGCGGTCGATATCGACATCATTAAAATCATAGTAGAGTCGAAAGGACTGGAGCTGGTTATAGGTATTCTTCAGCGGGCGAGGGTCCCAGAGCCTGATGTTGTTGATGGTCACCTCGTTATCTTCTATGTCCTGGGGGGTTGGTGCCTCCTCGGCAGGAAAGGGCTGCTCCTCAATACGGTCAAGAGCAAAAGCCTCTCGGGTAAATTGAATATTATGCTCAATGTAGGGCGTCTCTCTCACCAACTCATTGGGCTGCACCTGAAAACGCTGTACCAAGGCAGGGAAGATGCCCCCGACGATGATGGCAGCCACTATCCATCCTATGATGCCGTAGAAGAACCAGCGAGGGTTGCGCCGTAATATGGAAACCAGCAGGATACCTATACAGATGAGCACCACTACCAGCAGAATCCACTGTGCGGGTAGCTTGGCATGCATATCAGCATAGCTGGCGCCGAAGATCACCCCCCGTTCGGAGAAGACCAGTTCCCAGATGCCGAGCCAGTAACCCCAGGCGAAAAGGCCCAGGATGGCTATGACCAGTCCGCCAATATGGGCTAAAACCTGCCGGCTAAAGTCGAACTTGAGCCGCTGCACCGTATAGCTGAGAAGATATACCCCGGCACTACCCAAAAAGGTGATTATCAGCGCTCCCAGCAGCCAGCCTCGCAGCAGGTGAAGGAAAGGCAGGGAGAAGACATAGAAGCTAATCTCCCTGTGGAAAGCCGGGTCGGTGATGCCAAAGGGCTGCCCGTTGAAGAACTGAAGCATAACCATCCAGTTGCCCTGTGCCACCAGACCAAATATCAGGCTGAGCAGGGCTGTTCCCAGGATAACGTTTAACTTGAGTATCGACTGTAGCTGACGCACTATAGCCCAGGGCCAGAAATATGTCTCTTTTTTGGGTGCCAGACGTGTAGCCAGCATCAGGTTCCCCAGAAACAGGAGGCAAAAGATAATTGCCGCTGAGAAGAAGACCAGCACCTTGGTCTTTAAAATAGTGGCATAGACGCTACCGTAACCCAGACTGTTAAACCAGAGCCACTCAGTATAGACCCCCTTTGATATGCTGATGAGGATAAACAGGGTCAACACTCCAGCCAGGATGAAGGACACCCTGGCAGTCGTCCACCCATGACGGGTAGGTGGTGCTGGTTTCTCCTCGCCCTTACTTTCCGGAAACCAGCGCTGCCACTGTCTGTCAAATGAACTCAATCTACTTACTCCGACCTTTCTAAACCATGGCGGGCAGATTTATACTACTCTCTGACTCCCATCTCACCCAGGTTATTAAATAAACTTGGAACCAGTATGAATGACAGGATAGCACACTTCATCCGTATCGGTCAATGTTACGCTTGGTTTTGGAGAGAAGTTGATTATGGGAAATGGTGGTGCTAAGATGGGCTACTAAATAATGTTCAGTGGGGGATAAGTAGATGGCTGCTGATAAGGAAATGGTTCCTCTTGAGGAGGCAAAGGAGCAAGTCAGGAGAGTGTGCCGAAGACTGGGGCTTTTGCATCTCTCCTTTGCCAAGACCTTAGCTGAAGAGCTGGGTGAAGAGACGGGAAGACAACTAGCACTGAAAGCAATCAGGGATTATGCTACCAAAATCGCTGAAGAAGTAAAAAGGGATGTAATTGCCAGGGGATTAGATACCGCCCCACAAAACTATAAAGAAGACCTCCCCTTATATGGGATGCATGAGAGAATGGAGGTGGTAGAGGTGGACGGTGAGCCCCGGATTAGGGCGTATGGTTGTGTTATGGCGAAGGTGTGGCAGGAATATGGTGAGGATAAGTTGGGGCGTCTTTATTGCTATGTTGACCCGGCAAAATATATGGTTTTTAATCCTGATTTTAAGTTGGTTCATACCAAGTCGATACCGGATGGTGATGAGTATTGTGAGCTGGTAATAAGACCCACAACCGAGCGGGAAAGAACGGAATTTGCTGATAAAGATAGCGATTGGTCGTCGGTAGATAAATAGAGGCGTTAATATTTCAAAAGCGAGGTATTTACCAGGAGGTAAGCATGAGCGGAGCCGATAAGGTCTGGTGGTTTGGGGGCGAGTATACTAAAGCAGACCTGATGGTAATGGACCCGGTACTTCTACGGGCTCTGTTCCGCGAGCGAGTACATCACACTATTGAGGTGGAAATCTACCCTATTCTCCTGGGCAGGAAGAAGCTACCACCCGGGTTTGGACTACAGCCGCAATTAATCCTTGATGTTTGGAGAGAGAGAGGCTTTGCCGACGATGCCCCCGACTTTGAGTGGGGCAAGAAGTACCTCGCTCTTGCCGAGAGGCTTCGTGCCGGCGAAAAAGTCGAGATGGACGAGCCTCTTCCGGTGCCTTTTACGGCTCAGGAGATGGCGGCGGTGCATAAGTTAATATGGGAACGCCGCTCGGTTCGTGATTGGGTTATTGGTAGAAAAGTACCTGACGATATGATTGAAAAAATCCTTGAGGCAGGTAGGGCAGCGCCATGCGGCTGTAATCTTGATATTGTTCGCTTCATTGTGATTAAAGACCCTGAAGAGGCTAAAATGCTGTGGAGTGACATCCCTACCCCCATGGAACAGTGCGTGCTAATAGTTATCTGTTATGATAAAAGGGTTTATGAGAAAGTCGGCCACGACCGCTTTGTTCCCCATAATCAGTTACTTGATTGTGCTGCCGCCGGCGACCACATGTGTCTGATGGCACACGCCCTGGGCTTGGGCGCGGTTTGGCTATCTAAGACAGATAAGACAGCTCAAACTTTTAAAAAGAAATACGGTCTTCCCGATTGTATTGAACCGGTTATGCACTTAGCGGTTGGCTGGACGGCAACGGGGTCTATTAAATCGTTGAGGATGCCGCTCGCTGATATGATGCTCACCAGGGGAAAAGCCTGATTTTAACTAGTGGATTAAGAATAATCCACTGCTGAGCATAACTGAACTAAAGCATACTCTTGATAGGTCGCCCCGAGAAGAAAGGATTATGAAAGCGCTCGTGCCTTAGGGGGATGTCCTGCCCGCTAGCATTAACCCAGACCCCGTAGCGATTTGGTCACTACAGCTTATGACGTAACTACGGAAACTTGCCAAAGGAAACATGGTATGCTAAATTTTAGAATTAGAAGAGAAGAGGTTGAAGGTATTTGTACCACGGTAATCTAAGTAGATTCTTTAGCGGTAGGAATAGAGCTGATGCCTAAAATTTACTTTATTGATGTGACCAACCGGGATGGTGTTCAAACGGCGAAACTCGGCTTGTCTAAGCTCGAAAAGACGCTGATAAATATCTACCTGAATGAGATGGGCATCTTTCAGTCTGAGTTTGGCTTCCCCACGACAAGGCATGAAACTCTCTACTTGCAGGCTAACCTGGAACTGGCTGAGATGGGAGTTTTACAACCTATTCATCTAGGAGGATGGATAAGGGCTATCGTTAGTGATGTAGAAACAGCGTTTAAGTTGGTACCTGGTATCCGACATCTTAATCTCTCTATCTCTACCTCAAATCAGATGATTGACGGTAAATTCCTGGGGAAAAAGACAAGGAGTGATATCATAAAAGATATGGTCGAAGCAGTTGATGCCGCTCGAGCTTGTGGCGCGGAGACCATAGGGGTTAATGCTGAAGATGCCTCAAGGACAATCCTGGATTTCCTGGTTGAATTTGGGCTAGCCGCCAAGGAACACGGGGCGGATAGAATAAGGTATTGTGATACCCTTGGTTATGATAATCCCTTCACCATCTATGAAGCTGTCAGAACATTGGCTGAAACCATTGGCTTGGCTATTGAGATTCACTGTCACGGTGACCTGGGGATGGCGGTAGCCAATTCTATCGCTGGCGCTAAAGGAGCTATAGATGGTGGACAGGATGCTTATATCAATACCACCATTAACGGTATTGGAGAAAGGGCGGGAAATACTGACCTGGTGGCGACTATTCTAGCGGTGACTAAGTCAAAAGGGTTCGGTGACAAATATCCACTAGGAAGCTCAATAAAGTTAACTAAAGCGTCAAAGATAGCCGAGTTTGCCAGCTATGCCTTTGGGGTGCCGATTCCAATGAACCAGCCGGGCGTTGGCGCTAATGCCTTTGCCCACGCCTCCGGTATCCATGCCGATGGCGTATTAAAAGACCCGGAGAACTATGAGCTGTACAGCTTTAAAGAGCTGGGCAGGGGTAAGCCAAAATTCGTAGAAACCGGAAGGGAAATTATTGCCGGGCAATACAGCGGGATATCCGGCTTCCGCCATGTAATGGGGAAAATGGAGGTATCATTTGCTGATAGAGAAGAGGCCAAAGAGATTCTAGAGCTGGTAAGATATGCCAATGTAGAGTCGCAAAGACCTCTGGTTGAGGATGAATTGCTGTTTATTGCCAAGTATCCACAGATTACCCGGAAGCTTTTAACTCTTAAGCCACTGGAGTAGCTTTAATCCGGACTTGTACTACTCAGCTGGCGGGTGTTTGGGTGAGGGCATAAGCCCGAACCAGATACTCGATGTTAGGCGATGTGCCTTTGCTCAATGCTCGCCTACCACTGGTGCACTCGGATATCGGTTGAGAGTGTGGGGTGTCAAGGTGTTAGCAGAAACACACATCTAAGAGATACAGCTATCGTGTGCCAGGCAGTGAGCGCCTCCAGACAAACCTTCTCAGGCTGGTGAATTCTCTTAGCGTTAATTAACCTCAGGATAAACCGGCAGCTCCCGTTCGGGACTCTTTGCTCACTCCCACTTTCCCCTGGCCCGTCTCGCAGCCCCAAGACGTTATAGATCGTTTTCGCCACGAGTACAAGGTATTGACAAGTCCTGATAGAATAAATAATGAGGAGTCGTATACGAACATCGCCCCATATTATTATGGGTGGAACAAAGAGTAACACAAAAATTCTTCGAAGAATTGCTAAACAATCTCATTGACAAATGGTATTGACAAGGTTACTTTTTAGTGCTAGTGTTTATGCACCTAGAGTTAGAAGGTAATTCAGGCGGATATAATGAATGAGAAAGTTATACTGCGGATACCAGCCCCGATTCCTCTTCTAGAAGCGGTTACACTTGAAGCAGAACCTGAACCGTTGCCAATAGACCTACAAAGGACAGCTGTAATTGTGGTAGATATGCAGAATTGCTTTCTCAGTAAGGGTGGTGTATTTGAGTTTTGGGGGCGTGACATCTCAAGCTGTCAGAAGATTATCCCCGTTATTAAAAGGGTAAACGCAGCGGCAAGGGCAAAAGGGTGCAAGGTTATCTACATTGCCCATACACTCTCGCCTGACATGAGTGATTCCAGCGGGCCAAGCTTTCCCTACTGGTATAAAGAGGAGCTCACTACCTACCGTAATTATCCTGAACTACGTGACAAGCTGACTATCCGGGGCACATGGGGTTCTGAGATTGTCGATGAGCTGAAGCCGCAGGATGGTGACTTATACGTTGAAAAGCCAAGGTACAGTGCTTTCTACGGGACAAATCTAGATGCCATCCTGAAGACATATAACATTAAGTATCTGGTATTTGTAGGAGTAGCTACTAACATTTGCGTAGAGTCCTCACTAAGAGACGCTTTCCACCTTGGTTATTTCTGTATCCTTACTTCGGATGCCACAATGAATGAGGGTCCTCCATTTACGCAGGAGGCAACAATCATTGGTGTTAAATATTGCTTTGGTTGGGTTACAACAAGCGAAAATATTGTAAAAGCTATGAAGCAACCAGAGGAGAGTGAAAATTCAGAATAAGGAGGTGCGGCTTATGAAACATTAAAGCAAAATCAGGAAATTCAGTTTGTCTAATGATTTATTTTTGAGTAGCGAAAGGTTATCTTTATTTTAGGTTGTTGGACGGCCTGAATTTGAGGCGAGGGAAAAGACTTTTCAAAATAGGAGGGAGAGATGCAAAGGAAAGATTTACCGCTGGTTGGGGTTTGGCTACTTATGCTGATATTAGTTTTTGTAATACCTTTTGTTTTCCTTGCAGACATCCCCAGATTTAGTGGGGGGTTTCTTTTTTACATTATACTATTTATAGCTCAGCTGGTATTTGTGGCTGTTTATATAACTAAATCCTGGAAGGGGGTGCTTAAGTGAGTGCAGTTTGGATGTATTTAGCAGTTTTCCTATGGTTTGCTGCTGGAAGCCTAGTTGCTTGGCGGTCCAGAAAAGGGCTAGGTAAGGGGATGGGAGAATATTTCCTAGCAAACAGAGGGATTGGTGGTATAATTGGCGCCTTCACCCTTAGTGCCACCCTGTACAGTGCCTTCATGATGGTAGGTCTGGTAGGTTTAGTCTATGCACTGGGTATTGGGGCCTTTGGCTTAGAGATGACTTATTTAGTATCCACACTATTGATACTGGCAATATTTATACCGAGGTTTTGGATTGCTGGGAAAAAATACGGATATATTACCCCCTCCGAGTTATTAGGCAATAGGTATGAAAATAAGGCAATAGCCGTAATTACAGCGGTAGTAATAGTTGTGATGGTGGTACCGCTTATCGCTACTAGCGTAATGGGTGCTGGTTATCTAATGGAGGGGCTAACTGACGGGGCGATTCCCTATTGGCTAGGTGGTTTGATCATCGTAATTATAGCCTTTATTTATGCCTGGTGGGCGGGAATGAGGTCAGTTGCCTGGACAGATGCCTTGCAGGGTGTGCTTATGCTTGGTGCAAGCCTTACACTGATTGGTTTTGTGGTATTTTATTTCTTTGGCTCACCAGCAGGATTTGTCAGCACCATTGCGACTTCATTCCCTGAAAAGCTATCTTTTACTTGGGATATGCATATCTGGTTGGGACTTAGCTTACCCTGGGTCTTTTGTATGTTGGTATACCCTCACATAAATCAAAGGTTTTACATACTGAAAAACGTCAGCTCTATACGGACTATGATTTTAGGCTTCGGCATTTTTGGATTTATCTATACAGTCATGGTTGCTCTTTTTGGGCTGGCAATACTTTACATTGCTCCAGGACTTGAAAATGCTGATGAAGCAATGCCAACTTTGCTTACGAAAGTCCCGGTGGTACTGGCGTTGTTCTTTACCATTGGCATACTCGCTGCTTCAGTCTCAACCATGAACTCTCTTGCTTTAAGCGTGAGTTCCATAGCTGGTAGAGATATCTACCGAGTTTTGTCCCCCAAAATATCAGAGGAAAAAGAATTATTCTGGGCTAAGTTGCTTATTCCATTAATGCTCATCGTAGTTTACATTTTTGCTCTGGCTAAATTTGGGCTGATTGCTATCTTGACAGTAATGACTGCCGGCGGTCTACTATCAATGCTGCCGGCACTGGTAGGAGCGTTTTTCTGGAAGCGAGGAACTGCCGCTGGCGCTATTTGGAGCATTAGTATTAGCGCAATAGTAATCGTGACACTCTATGCTACTGGGATAAAACCCCTTGGTTGGTGGCCGCCAGTGTGGGGGCTTCTTATTTCTACGGTAATATTTGTCATCGTGAGTCTGTTTACTAAGCCCCCGGTGAAGGCTGCGGAGTTTGTCGACTATACTAACAACTGGCGAGAAAATGTCAAAACACTGACGGAGTAGGCTTCCTTTTTATCTAGCCTTGGGGATGAAGAGTAGGGCTCATCTACCTGAAAATACAAGGTGGGTGAGCCCTAGCTCAAAGTAGCCCAGTGGAACCTCCATGGGTAATAATCCGGACTTTTATTGCTCAGCTGGCAGGTGTTTGGGTGAGCGATGGCGAGTAGCGAGTAATTCTCCCTTATTATTAAGCCGGGTCGTTGTCCTTACTGCTGCCTCTTGAGCTTTTTCAGGGCGTTGGCCGCCATTTTACGCACGTCCATATCTTTGTCCCTCTCGCATACCTGAGTGAGAATAGATGCCGCTGCATCACCACCAATGTTCCCTAAGGCATCAGCGGCGTCTATTCGTACGAACCAATGCATGTCCTTCTTGACCACCTCAATGAGGGTGGGTATGGCGGCCGGGTCACCAATCTCACCCAGGGCGGCAGCGGCTGCCCCACGCACGCCGTGGGTCTCGTCCTTAAGCACCTCAATAAGGGCAGGCACGGCCATCGGGTCACCAATCTTCCCCAGGGCTTCGGCGGTAGTGCTGCGTACGTAATCGTCATTGTCCTTAAGCGCCTTGATGAGGACGGATACAGCTGTCTTACTACCAATATTCCCCAATACCTCGGCAGCGTTGCCGCGCACGGGCCAGGCCTCGTCCTCGAGTGCCTCAATGTGCTTTTGAATCTCGCTCTGTGTCATTCTCATATATCCCCTTCTTCACTACTCACTATGCGGAAAGTGTTTTTCCAGTTAACCGTATTGTAAAAATATTCTAGGGGCTCTGAGCTTGGCTGTCAATATACAAGGGGTTAGTTTTCTTCTATAATGGCTTGAGAAAGGCTCAAAAATGGCTAGTGAATTGCCTGAAATCACCCTTAAAGCTATAGGCGTCGTCAGGAGTGGGATAAAGCAGCCACCAGGAGCAGGGTATAGCTGGGAGAGAATCATTTCCGATATCGTGGTCGATAGTAGTCTAACCGAGGCTCTGGATAACCTGGAGGAATTCTCCCACATCATAGTTCTCTACTGGATGCATCAGTCTACTGTCAGCGGTCAATTACCAACCAAAGTTCACCCTATGGCTAAACAGGAACTCCCTGTGGTAGGGCTTTTCGCCACCCGCTCACCACATAGACCTAATCCGGTGGGCAAAGCTACGGTTAGGCTCCTGCAACGCCGGGATAACATACTCAAGGTTCAAGGGCTTGATGCTATCGACGGCACACCAGTGATTGATATCAAGCCCTACATCCCCGGATATGATTCAGTGTCTAATGCCACGGTACCGTCATGGGTAAACAATCGATAGGCCAGACGCTACTAAATATCTACCACCAGCTTATGACTCGCTATGGGCCTCAGCACTGGTGGCCGGCACAGGAGCCGTTTGAGATAATAGTTGGTGCCATCCTTACCCAATCAGCCGCCTGGAGCAATGTGGAGAAGGCCATAGCCAACCTGAAAGCAGCAAAGGCACTATCACCAAAAACACTGCGCCGGTTATCTCTCCCCGAAGTCGCTAACCTTATCTACTCCTGTGGTTATTATAATGTCAAGGCACTAAAACTCAAATCCTTGGTTCACTGGCTTGGAGAATACTATGATGACAATCTTACTCAGCTGTTTGCCAATAGTACTGACCACCTCCGTCAACAGCTTCTTGCCGTTCATGGCATTGGACCGGAGACGGCTGATTCCATAATCCTGTATGCTGCCCACCAGCCGGTTTTTGTTATTGATGCTTATACCCGTCGTATCTTCAACCGTGTCGGACTGGCCCCGATGAGTAATAGCTATACTGTCTATCAGCAGCTTTTTATGGATAATCTACCGGCTGATGCCCGGCTATTTAATGAATACCACGCCCTGCTGGTCTGCCTGGGTAAGAATGTCTGCCGTAGCCGCCCCCTTTGCCCGCAATGCTGTCTCAATGATATGTGCCATCTCCATATGACTTCGTCAAGCAGTCTCCCCTTTAAAGAAGTAGAGAAATAGTTTGTCTCAGAGAGGCTTGCTTCTTGACCTTGACGCTACTAGTAAGGTCAGCTAAGATGAGTTGGAACAGTAAAAGGAAGCTCGATTTTATGTCCTACGTTACTCTTATCTATACCAGGAAAGACCATGTCGCTTATATAACCCTCAACCGCCCTGAGGTGAATAATATCATCAACCAGCAGCTGGCTCAGGAACTGGAGGATGTTTGTCATCAAATAAGCCGGGATGACGATATTTATGTGGTCGTGGTTACCGGCGCCGGAGGGAGAGCTTTCTGTCGAGGGAGTGAGCTGGAGCAATTGATTCAATCCGGTGATACCGGTAAAACATTGTCGGCGAAACTAAAAGGGGTAGGGCTAAGCTATAGTGCTGCCGCCGCTATAGCCGGTATTGACCGACCGGTTATCGCGGCTATTAATGGAGATGCGCTGGGACAGGGGCTGGAGATTGCTCTGAGCTGTGATATCAGGCTTGCTTCACATAAGGCTTGGCTGGGCTTCCCTCATGTCGCTATAGGGTTTATTCCTATGGATGGTGGTACCCAACGGCTGCCTCGCCTGGTGGGTAAAGGTAAAGCTCTGGAGTTAATTCTTACTGCTGAAATTATAAGTGCTGAGGAGGCATTTGAAATAGGATTGGTCAACAAAGTGGTTGCTGAGGATAACCTAGCGGCTGAGGTTGAGGCTTTAGCCAAGACCATAGCCAGCAAGGGTCCTATCGCCCTCAGATATGCTAAGGAGGCGGTAAATAAAGGGCTGGATTTAACCCTTGAGCAGGGACTGCGCCTGGAGGCTGACCTTTACTTTATCCTGCACACAACTGCCGATAGAACAGAGGGCATCAAAGCCTTCTTGCAAGAGAGACCTCCCCAGTTCAAGGGGACTTAGGCTAAATAGTTGATAAATAATCTCGATGAGCAATTTTGAGGTAATTATCTACGACAAGCAGGATGGTACAGGCTATATTACTCTCAACCGTCCCCAGTTTCTGAATGCTTATAACATCCAGATGAGAGATGAGCTATACCAAGTGCTGGGCGCGATTAGGGACGACCCTGAGGTGAAGGTAGCCATATTTAGCGGCGCTGGGGAAAGGGCTTTCTGCGCCGGGGCTGACCTGACCGAGTTCCTCACCGCTCCGTCTCCGGTAATTGCCCGACAGGCGCGTTGGGAGCGTGATGTTTGGGGGCTTTTTCTGAACATTGACAAGCCGTTAATTGCGGCTCTCCATGGTTATGTTTTGGGCTCCGGGATAGAAATAGCTCTGTGTTGTGATATTAGACTGGCCTCGGAAGATACCCAATTCGGTCTGCCTGAGGTAGGATTGGGTATCATTCCTGCCGCGGGGGCTACCCAAACCCTGCCTCGGGTAATAGGCGGGGCGAAGGCATTAGAAATGCTGCTAACCGGCAGATGGATTAAGGCGGAGGAAGCGCGCCGTCTAAAGCTGGTTAATCAGGTAGTATCCCGACGCGACTTGTTACCCATGGCTGAAAAGCTGGCGAATAGAATCAAGGGCTATAACCCGATAGCGGTAACCTGTGCCAAAGAGGCAATCACCAGGGGGCTTGACCTGACCCTGGAACAAGGGCTGGCACTTGAGACCAAGCTCAGTGATTATTTATTGACCTCACTCCTTGACAGAGGCTAATGCAATGGAGGAACAGAGCCTGGATACCCTGGCGGATAAGGTAGCCGACTTAATTATTAACGCTCAAAAGGTGGTGGTTTTCACCGGTGCCGGGATTAGCACCGAATCTGGAATCCCCGATTTTCGCAGCCCGGGTGGCATCTGGGACAGGTTTGACCCGGATGATTTCACCTATCAGAAGTTTGTTGAGGACCCTGAAGCCAGGCGGAAGCACTGGCGGATGCTTCAGGAAGGGGGTCTCACCACTAAGGCTAAGCCAAACCTTGCCCACTATGCTATCGCTGAGCTGGATAGGTTGGGTAAGCTGGATTGTGTCATTACCCAGAATGTGGATAGTCTCCACCAAAAGGCAGGGGTTCCCGATAACAAGGTGTTTGAACTCCACGGTAATATGCTGTGGGCAGTGTGTTTGAGCTGTGGTCAGCGTTATCCCTTTGCCCAGATTAAGACCAGACTAGACCAGGGTGAAGAGATTCTAGACTGTGAGGCTTGCCATGGCTTGCTTAAACCAGACGCTGTTTTCTTCGGTGAGTCACTGCCAGAGAAGGTGCTACAAGAGGCAACCTCTCGTTCAGGTAACTGCGACCTGTTTATCGTGATTGGCTCGACCCTGGTGGTTTACCCTGCCGCCTATATGCCTATCTATGCCACTGATTCTGGAGTCAAATTAGTTATTATCAACCTCAGCTCTACCCCTATGGACCACCAGGCTACAGTGCTGATTAGAGCTAAAGCCGGGGAGACAATGTCAGAGGTACTACAACGGGTGAGAGAAAAAGGCAGTTGAGACTAATACACAGTCTCGTCACCTCAGTGCAGCATTGATTTTACCAGTGGGCTAGGTTAGAATATTAGACTGGTTGGAAGCTGATATAAATAATTCCCTACAGGAGATAAGATGAATACCGCGGATTTTCTCAGTATAGCCACCGCAATTTGCCCGGACAAGAATGCCATAACCTTCGAGGGAAAGAGGTATACCTTCAGCCAGTTAAATGAGCGGGTTAATAGACTGGCCCGGGCGTTGTCCAATCTGGGTGTAAACAAGGACGACAGAGTGGCTATGTTGCAGGTCAACTGTAACCAATGTGTGGAAACCTACTTTGCAGTGGCCAAACTCGGTGCTATCTACGTGCCTTTGAACTTTAGAGCCAAGGGGGACGAACTCACCTATATGCTCAATAGCTCCGAAGCCAATACCCTGTTTGTCGGCGAACGATATGTTGACCTGGTAAATTCCATAAACTCCCGGCTGACTTCGGTGCGCCACTTCATATCTATTGAAAGTAAGCATGATGGCATGCGATATTATGAGGATATGATATCGTCATCGCCGGCTGAGGAAGTAGTGACTGATATTAATGATGATGACACCACTATGCTGATGTATACCGCGGGCACCACTGGCTTGCCTAAGGGAGTAATGCTATCTCACAATAGCTTTGCGGTTTATATGTTGGAGAACGTAACCCCAGCTGACCCAGTAGCTGAAGAGAAGAATATCCTTACTGTTCCCCTGTACCATGTGGCTGGGATTCAGGTGATGATGGCGGCAATTTATGGGGGACGAACTCTGGTAATGGAACGGCAGTTTGAACCCGGGGAGTGGATGGAGTTGGTGGAGAGAGAGAAGGTCAATCGGGCGATGATGGTTCCCACCATGCTAAAACAATTGATGGACCATCCTGATTTCAGTAAGCGCGACCTGAGCAGCCTTAAGGTTATAACTTATGGCGCCGCCCCTATGCCCCCCGAGGTTATTAAGCGGGCGGTGAACGTCTTTCCTTGGGTGAGCTTTATAAATGCCTTTGGACAAACAGAGACGGCTTCAACTATTACCACGCTGGGTCCGGAAGACCATGTCATTGAAGGCAGCGAAGCGGAAAAGGAGAAAAAGTTGAAGCGGCTGTCCTCCATTGGCAAGCCTATGTCCGATGTTGAGATGAAGATATTTGATGAGGAGGGTCATGAGCTACCGGTGGGACAGGTGGGCGAGATTGTGACTAGAGGACCGAGGATAATGACCGGCTACTGGAAGGACCAGGAAAAAACGGAAAAAATTATTGATAAAGATGGTTGGGTCCATACGGGTGATATGGGCTATGTGGATGAAGATGGCTATTTCTTCCTGGCAGGTAGGGCAACGGATATGATTATCAGAGGTGGGGAAAATATTGCCCCCGAAGAAATTGAGAACATATTACATTCTCACCCCAAGATTGACGAGGCGGCGGTAATTGGTATCCCTGATGAGGAGTGGGGGGAGCAGCCCAGAGCAGTGATAGTTCTCAAGAAGGGAGAGACGGCCACCCCTGAGGAAATAATGGAGTATTGCCGGGACAAAGTAGCTAGTTTCAAGAGGCCCAGGTCGGTCATTTTTGTGGATGAACTTCCCCGTAATCCTATGGGTAAGGTTATTAAAAGGGTGCTGCGCCAGCAATACGGAGAAGCCTAAAACCCTTTCACTAAAATCTCCCTTATATTGGATGTAATGAAGCCAGATATTGTCGAATTGGTAACAAGCATGCTTGCCGGCACAAGGACCTCCCTTGCCCACCTTATCTCCGCAGTGGAAGGGGAGAGTCCGGACATTCCTGAAATAATGAAAATGATCAATCCTCGTTTGGGCAAAGCATACCGTATAGGTATTACCGGACCTCCCGGCGGGGGGAAGAGCACCCTCGTCGATAAGCTAGCGGCTGTCATTAGAGGTAGAGGGTTATCCGTGGGGGTTATAGCTGTAGACCCAAGTAGCCCCATCAGCGGTGGGGCAATATTGGGCGATAGAATAAGAATGCAGCAGCATTACCTGGATGATGAAGTATTTATTCGTAGTATGGCAACCAGAGGCAGTCACGGTGGGCTGGCTAAGGCAGTCCGGGCTACCGTAAATCTGCTGGACGCCTTTGGCAAAGATATTATTATGGTGGAGACAGTTGGCGTTGGGCAGACGGAAACAAGCATCATGGAGATAGCAGATACTATCGTGCTTGTTCTGGTGCCAGAGTCTGGGGATGCCATACAGGTTATGAAAGCCGGGCTGATAGAAGTGGCTGATATCATTGTGGTTAATAAGGCAGACCATGAGGGCGCAGAAAGGCTGGTTACTGCACTTAAAGATACGTTGATATTCGACGGTAAACAAATCAGGCAATCAATTATGGTTACTCAGGCCATAAATGACATAGGCATTGAGGAGCTCTACCAGGAATTAGACAAGCGTCGCCGAGTTTGTTAAACTTAACTAGGGACAGCGGGAAGACGTGGGGCTGCGTTTAATAGCATGTCGCTAGAAATACCCGGCAAAGATTCATAACCTCATCTTACCTTAAGGAGAAAGCATGTCGGAGAGAAAGCAGGTGTTTATGACTACAGTTGATGGGACTGTAGTTAATAGAGTATATACACCAGCTGATTTAGCCGAGGCCAAATATGAGGAGATTGGGCTCCCTGGGGAGTATCCATTCACCCGGCATATCATGCCTACTGGCTATCGGGGCAGGCTATGGACTATGCGGCAATACTCTGGTTTTGGCTCAGTAGAAGAGACAAACGAGCGATATAAGTATCTGTATGAACAGGGACAGACTGGCTTTAGCGTCGCCTTCCAACTACCTACTCAGGAGGGATACGATTCAGACCATCCTCTCGCTGCCGGAGAGGTCGGGAAATGTGGTGTCGCTATAGACTCACTTCAAGATATGGAGCGGCTGTGGGACGGAATTCCGCTGGCAGAAGTAAGCACCTCAATGACGATTAATGCCACGGCACCAATTTTATTGGCGATGTATATTGCTGCCGCTGAGAAGCAGGGGGCTGACCCCGGTAAGCTCAGAGGTACGGTTCAGAATGATATATTAAAGGAATATATCGCCCGCAACACGTATATCTTTGAACCAAGCGCCTCTATGCGCTTAGTTACTGATATCTGCTCTTACTGCGCCCAGAATATGCCGGAATGGAACTCAATAAGCATCAGCGGTTATCATATGCGGGAGGCCGGTTCTACCGCGGCTCAGGAAGCCGGCTTTACCCTCGCCAACGGGATTGCCTATGTTCAGGCAATGATAGACAAGGGAATGGAGGTTGACTCTTTTGCCCCCCGTTTCTCCTTCTTCTTTGCTAGCTATACCAATCTTCTTGAAGAGGTTGCCAAATTCAGAGCGCTGCGTCGGATGTGGGCCAGGATAATGAAGGAAAGGTTTGACGCCAAGAATCCGAGGTCTACGATGTTGAGATACCATGTCCAGACTGATGGTTTTACCCTGACCGAGCAGCAACCACTTAATAACATTGTAAGAGTAACCCTGCAGGCTTTAGCCGCCGCCTTGGGAAGCTGCCAATCGTTACATACTAACTCATTTGATGAGGCATTAGCCTTACCCGGTGAGCAGGCAGTGCAGGTGGCGCTGAGAACCCAACAAATCATTGCCTATGAGAGCGGGGTGACAGATACCGTTGACCCGCTTGGCGGTTCCTACTATATAGAGTGGTTAACCAATCAAATAGAGAACAAGGCAATGAGCTATATTGATGAAATCGATAAAATGGGTGGTGCCCTAAGGGCAATAGAGCAAGGGTATATTCAAAAAGAAATTATGAGCGCCGCCTATAACCACCAACGGGCAGTGGATTCCGGTGAACAGGTCATTATTGGTGTTAATAAGTTCATAACTAAGGATAAGCACATCCCGGAGACGTTAGAGATTGGTATCGAAACTGAGCAAAGACAGATAGAAAGACTACAAAAATTAAAGCAGGAGAGAGATAACCAAAAGGTGCGCCAGATTCTGGACACTGTGCGCCATGTGGCGGGGAGTGGTGAGAATATTATGCCGGTATTGATTGAGGCGGTTAAAGCTGACACAACCGTTGGAGAAATAAGTGACGCCCTTAGAGACGTGTTTGGTGAATATAGAGAACCCAGCATCTTCTAAGTGAGGAACATTGGCCGTGCCTAACCGAAAAATACGGGTCTTAATTGCTAAACCCGGGCTGGATGGACACGATAGAGGCGCTAAAGTAGTGGCTCGGGGTTTAAGAGATGCCGGGATGGAAGTAATCTATCTCGGATTGCGTTTAACACCAGAGCAAATTGCGGAGGCGGTGATGCAAGAAGATGTAGATGTGGTTGGTCTAAGTTGTTTGTCAGGTGCCCATATGACTTTATTCCCCAAGACAGTAAGACTTATCCGGGAGAAGGGAGGGAAGGATATCCTGATTATGGGTGGTGGTATCATACCTGAGAAGGATGTTCCTAAGCTAGAAGAGGCTGGTATTGCCCATACTTTTGGACCGGGTACATCTATTGATGAGACGGCCAAGTTTATTGAAGCAAATCTGGAGAAGCCGGGTAATGATAGGGAAGATTAACCATATAGCGGTTGCCGTGAACAATCTTGAAGAGGCCATAAAACTATATACTGATGTGTTAGGGCTAAAGGTTAAAGAGATAGAGGTTGTGGAGAACCAGAAGGTAAAAACCGCGGTGATTCCAGTGGGCGAAAGTAAAATTGAACTGTTGGAATCAACCGACCCTGAGGGACCAATTGCCCGGCATATTGAAAGAAAGGGAGAGGGGTTACATCATTTGGCTTTGGAGGTCAGCGATATTCAAGGTGCTCTGGAAACAGTAAGTAAGCGAGGGATTTCGCTCATTGATGAGAAGCCAAGAATTGGTGCTGGTGGTCATAAGATAGCCTTTCTTCATCCTAAGGGGACTAAGGTATTAATCGAGCTAATTGAGCCCAGAAAGTAGTAACACCGTGGAAAAAGATAAGCAAATAAAGAAAAGATTATTAGCTGAGCTGCGAGAAAGCCGACAAGAGATTGAACAGATGGGAGGGGAGGCAGGCGCAGACCGGCAGAAGAAGCGAGGTAAACTAACCGCCCGCGCTCGAATAGAGATGCTGCTAGATAAGGACAGCTTTCGTGAGGTGGGAATGTTTGCCAAGCATAGAGGTACCGCTCTGGGTATGGATAAGGTAAGTATTCCGGCCGATGGAGTGATTACCGGCTACGGGGAAATTGACGGGAGAAAGGTCTACATTTTTTCCCAGGATTTCACCAGCCTGGGTGGAACTTTATCCGAAATACACGCCACCAAGATTTGCAATATGATTGATAGCGCCGTCAAGGCAGGCTGCCCCATCATCGGCATAAATGATTCCGGAGGCGCCCGCATTCAGGATGGTGTGGATGCCCTGTCTGGTTATGGGCGAATGTTCTTCAGAAATACATTAGCCTCTGGTATAGTCCCTCAGATATGCGCCATCCTTGGTCCCTGTGCCGGGGGTGCCGTATATTCTCCAGCACTGATGGACTTTATATTTATGGTTAAAGGCATAAGTTATGCCTTTATCACCGGCCCCAGGGTAGTCAAGGCAGTGATGGGGCAGGAGATTAGTGAGGAGGAGCTTGGCGGTGCCACCGTTGCTCAGAAAAAGTCGGGGGTCGTCTGCCGCTCCGAAAGTAGTGAGGCGGAGTGCTTGCAGAGCATAAGGGAACTGCTGGAATATCTGCCCTCAAGTAACCGAGAGGCGCCTGAAAGAGTTGATTGGGGGGATACCCCGGACCGAGCAGATTCGACCATATTTGATATTGTGCCGGCAAATCCGAGGACGCCGTATAACATGCATAAAATAATTGAGACTGTATTTGACCAGAGGCAGGATGGGCCGAAAAATTACTTTGAGCTGTTCCCTCTATTTGCCACCAATATAATCACTTGTTTTGCTAGATTGAACGGGTGGTCAGTGGGCATAATAGCTAACCAGCCGATGTCCAAGGCAGGAGCCTTGGATATTGATGCCTGCGATAAAGCCTCCCGGTTTATCCGGTTCTGTGATGCCTTTAATATCCCGATTATCAACCTGGTTGATGTGCCTGGATATATGCCCGGAGCCGAGCAGGAATGGGGCGGAATAATCAGGCATGGCGCCAAGATGCTTTATGCCTATTCGGAGGCAACGGTACCCAAGATAACCATCACCATCAGGAAAGCGTATGGAGGTTCTTATCTCGGAATGTGCAGCAAGGATTTAGGAGCTGACACCGTATTTTGCTGGCCAACTACTGAACTTGCCGTAATGGGTCCCGAGGGAGCAGTCCCCATAATATTCAGAAAGGAATTGGAAAAGGCAGATAATAGAGAGGAATTGTTACAGGAGAAGATGAAGGAGTATAGAGAATTATTTGCCAATCCATATCGGGCCGCTGAGCACCTGCATGTTGAC
>SDBU01003958.1_pt1 | contig 18508 bp, 23 predicted proteins | sample 2277071 | NCBI WGS metagenome assembly SDBU01 (sample SAMN10397929, study PRJNA504765) | marine sediment metagenome | isolation source: marine sediment core GS08_GC12, 126 cmbsf | place: Arctic Ocean: Gakkel Ridge, Loki's castle | collected 2008 | reverse complement strand
CGCCTGTGGCGAGTTGGACGTTCGATGTTCGATGTTCATTTTTTTCAGTAAACCTTCCACAGTCCATCCAGTGCAAAAATAACTTAGCGCTTATGGGGGGGTATGCATGGCTAGTGCCCATCCGGAAATTCGGGATGGGTACAGCACGGTTTCCGATTGAAGCTCCCTGCAGCCCGCGAAGCACTGCCGTCAGGCAGAACCTGCAGGGAATGCGCTCGCTGTTGCAGTTCAGAAATGAAGATCAAGTCTGCCGGAACAGCTAACCCGGTCATAGACTCTCCGCAGCACGGCCTATTCTGACTTCCAGCCATGCTCCCCAATGAGCTTTACGAACCGACATCCCCCCAAGTCGGTCTTGTGGACGCCGTCTTCGTCTCTGCGGAGCTTGAGGAGAGTTTGGGAGAACCTGTTACCAACCGGGATGACCAGGCGGCCACCTATCGTGAGTTGTTGCACAAGTTTCTCGGGCACCTCCGGTGCCCCGGCTGTCACGATGATCGCCTCAAATGGACTCTCATCGGGCCAGCCTACGGTCCCATCGGAACACTTGGCAACGACATTGTGGCATCCAAGTTGATCCAAGAGCTTGCGGGCACTGACAAACAGCTCCCTCACCCGTTCAATCGTATAGACCCGAAAGGCCAACTCTGCCAGTATGGCTGTCTGATAACCTGAGCCGGTCCCGATCTCAAGGACACGATCATCCTTGTTCAACTCAAGGGCTTGAGTCATCTCCGCGACAATATAAGGCTGGGATATGGTCTGGCCTTCACCAATGGGGAGCGGAAAATCTCCATAGGCCTGGTCCTGCAGGGCTTCACCTATGAAAAGGTGGCGGGGTACCTTACGCATAGCCTCAATGACCCCATGGTCATGGATACCACGGGCCTCGATTTGCGTGCTAACCATCTTTTCCCGTATACGTTTAAACTTCACCACAACCCCCGTGACACGCCCCTTGCTTTAGAACCCTTCGTACACCACCCTCCCCTGCTTGCGTTTCGGGGCAGGGGGTGACTCATCTGGATACCCCATGGGGATGACTGCCACGAGGGTCTTGTCGCGGATACCCAAGAATTCATTAATCTGGTCAGCCACATGCAAAGGGCCTGTCATCCAACAGGTACCCAATCCCTCGGCATGGGCCGCCAGCAGAAGATTCTGAATCGCTGCAGCCACGGTCTGGACACTGGTTTCGGGCCTTTCCCTGGTCGGCTCGTAAAAGGCAAGGACAAGGACCGGGGCCCCGCCGAGCCTGCTGAAGAATTTCTTGGCAGCTTCTACTACTGGCGGCCTTTCCGCAAATACCTCTTTGAGCACCGGCTCGATATAGTCATAGCTTTTGCTTGCCAACCCCACAAGGGCGTCTTTTCGCTCTCCTGTGACTACTAAGAAATACCAGTTTTGCAGGTTCATGCCGGACGGGGCCCAGATGGCCATTTCAAGAATCCTGTCCAAGACTTCCTTGGGTACAGGATCTGGTTTGAATCTGCGAATGCTTCTTCGGCCCTTAATTGCTTCGTAAAGTTCCATAGTCCTGCCTTCCCTGAAACGCAAAAAATTTCTATCAGAATAGGCACTTGGAGTCAAGGGGAAGGGCGTTTCCGGTTTACGTGATACAACGGTTATGATATCGTTTCAGAAAGATTGACGACTCACTATAGACACTCTGCTATTGACAAATGAGAAATCACGGAGGTTGACATGTCCTTGAAAGAAAATCTGAGAAAAAAGATCTTGATAGACAGCCTTGCAAAGGCTGTATCGCAGTCCATCGGCCCCTCGGGCGGGCCCCGCAAGATCGATAAAGAGAACGTGCGAAAGCTCCTTTCCTTCACCCCCTTTGTGCTCGAAAAAAGGAGAGACCTCGAGCTCTATTTCAGAGAGATGGAGCCTGGCATTGGAGAGGTTCTGAGCCTTGATAATGAACTTCCCCTTTACGGCAAAACCAGCCTTGAGGATGTGACCATGCGCAGGAGCCCGGAACTGAAAGAGATGGTCAAAATAAGAAACATCTTAAAGATCCTGAGTGTAAAAGACATCCTTGTATGTAATGGAAGGGACGCGGTGCAATATATGCATGACCAGGCCCTGGAACTCGTTGATCTGAGCTTCGATGAAGAGGACGTCGAGGAAATGGCCAAAGAAGGGATTGATGCCCTTGTCGGGGCAGATTTCGAAGGAGTCATGGAAATCCTTGAGCTCTTTGTAGAGCTTCTGGGTTACAGGTCCGTGCCGGCAGAAGTACTGGTCAATGACTATGTGATGTTCGGCTCTCACCGGGAGACGGTAGATGGAACGGAAGCCTTTGGCCCTATCATCATGTATAACGATAGAACGAACGTGCTTAGGCTTATCAAAGAAACTATCTCTGTGGACGCGCCTCTTGCAAATGTGAAAATCCCGGGAGTGGCCCTGGGTGAAGTTGAACCAGACGCAGAAGGGTACGAAGTCTTCCAGTTCTTGAAGGCGGCAGCCCTAAAACTGGAACGTCCCACGCTTCATTAAAACCAAGCATTGCCGCAAATGAGTGACTACAACCAAGAACAGTCAGAAGCGATTGCAATGGTGGGGCGCCACCTCAAAGCGCGGTCGTCTTCTGAACTTGCAAGGCTGAAGACAAGGATAAGAAACTATCTCCGATTTAGAAAAGAACTAGGCCACTTCTCGCAACACCATTTCTCACAGATTTGCACTCAGAAGTGTTACCAAGACCATTATAGTGCATGCTGCAATCGCGAAGGGATCATAACTTTTTTTGCTGATGTGGTGATCAATGCCCTGGTGTCGCCAGACGAGGAGATTGATCGGCTGTTGCAAGTCGTCAGCCTCCCAAACCTTGGCCCCAAGTGCGTCTATCTGGGGAGAAGGGGCTGCCTATGGCGCATAAAGCCGATTGTGTGCGAGATGTTCCTGTGTGAATATGCGAGGAATAGCGTATTTGACAAAGGCCCGAATGCACGGAGGCAATGGGAAAGACTAAGACGGAGAGAAAAAAGATACACCTGGCCAAATCGTCCGGTCCTTTTTGATGACCTGGAGGCCTGTTTTATCCGGGCAGGATATGCTTCCAGTCTGATGTATTTTCATAACAGCCCTGGACTCTTGAGGGTAAAGAGCTTGGCCATGACAAAGAAGAGAACCGCTCTCCGGAAATTTTGATAAATCAGGACAACACGAAAATGAACAAGAAGAACTCAAATCTATGTAACTCGCCAATTCCCTCAAAGTGGAATGAATTCCTTATAATCAGGTATCTTCTTCCATATATTTCTTTCCACATATCTTAAACATCGCATTCTTCTCTCGGTCTAACCATTTAGAATCCAAGGCGATGTTCCCAAGCCAAGAATGTTGCATGATTTTTGCTTTAACTTGTTCTTGACAACGGGAGGATGCTCTGATGACCGGAAAGCCAATGCATAGAGAATTGGAACAAAAGGTCTGGGATTTAGAGAAAGAAGCTGCCGAGCGCAAGCAGGTGGAGGAGGCGCAAGATGAAGGGTAAAAGCGCAAACCCTAAAAGTATAAGCGAAAGATTGACCCTTGGCTGGACAGTAGACTGAACCCGTTGAACTCTATGAGGAAATGATCTTAAACAGGATGGAACGCGAAATCATTATGACACTTGATAGGCACTAAGAGAGTTCGTGGAATGAATCATTCATGTCAGAACTGTTTGTACTACCGAGAGAGTAGCGGACCGATAGGGGGGGTGTGTCAACGGCACGCTCCCAAGCCAGTTGCTGTTGACGACAGAAGGCGAGAGTCACGCGACTCCTGGGCATATTGGCCGAGGGTGAGGCATGATGATGCTTGTGGAGATTGGCAACCAGAGGACTGAGTTGGTTGACAAGACAATTGATCTGATTGCTCGCAAATTCTCGGAAATATTTGACCGGCTTGCTCCCCGCGCACGAAGTGCTGCCGTAAGGCAGAACCCCCGTCCTTTAGGGCGGGGTCAAGGGGAGCTATACAAGAATGTTTATCTTCCTTACCGGGGAGGCTTCACAACGAAATCATGTGGTGGACTGTCACTAGCCGGATATCCATTCTGGCATGTTTTCGTAAAACTTGTTTGGACTGCTCTTGAGGATCCATTCTTTGGGAGACTGAAACCCTCGTAGCCTCGATAAATCGGGATGGGGAATGCGCTCGCTTTTGCAGTTCAAACATCAACTGCGGCGGAGGATCTCGGAACCAAACACTGTTGCTATATCGATTAGTTCCCTCAGATCTCCATAACTATGCTGAATTTTTAGCAATGGTAAGAACTCAACCGCTGTCCGGCGTCATCCTTCATCCCTCTCTGCGCAGGACAACCTCCGCCTGCTATATACTCTCGATGTCTCTTGTTTGACAAACCAGTCACCCATTCTTACTTTCCTAGTAAAATAGTAGACTACCTTGGCAACTATTTAGATCAACAAGATAAGACCTTTGCATAACTCCTTGGAACGGCCCTCATGAGTTTTTTGGGGTACCCATCCGGGCGAAGCGAACGGCCTACGTCAGTGGGCAAATTCTAAACTGTTTGAGGCCGTTAGGCCGAGTTTTAGCGCTCCGGTTGCGCCTGACGGCTTGAACAGAAGCACTGCGTGCTAGGATTTAGTGAGCAAGTCCCGACCTTGTCGGGATCAACAAGCTCATGTAACTAAGTGAGAAGGGGTTGTGCAAAGGTCTCAAGATGAGGTGCATCATCCGGAATGTGTGTGCGTGCATGATGTGGTTTGTAAGATTGATGTCCTGGGTGAGTTTGTTTGTGACACATACGTTTGGAACGGAAAATCCATAGAAAGGAGAGGAAAAATGGGAAGAAAATGTTTGATCTCAGTGGATAACTCAAAGAACTCCTTGAAGGCGGTTGACTACGTGGCAAAACATTTAGACCATGACGTTTCGCTTACGCTGCTGAGCGTGTTGTCGGATCCAATGCCGGCGTGTGGGTTGGATGGCCCGTCTCTCACTCCCCTGTTCAAGCAAAATATAAGAACATTATGTGCCACAGAACAGGCAAAGAAATCTGCTGTGGAAGGGTTTATGGACGAGGCGAAAAAGACCTTGGTCAAAGCTGGCTTTCCTTCCAAAAATGTCTCCACTAGGCTGCGGAAGAAAAGGGCCGGTATTGCAAAGGACATCTTGAAGGAAGCAGCTCGGGGTAAATATGACACCTTGGTCATGGGGAGAAGGGGTCTGTCAGGTATCAACAAGTTTTTGAGCAGTAGTGTTTCCGACAGAGTCCTTCGCCGTGCGAAAAATATCTCTGTCGTTGTTGTTGATTAAGAACCGCGTAGATTTTGGAGTGGCGTTGTTGATTGCCCAGGCATCCGGGCTTCCTATTGCCCTGAGAAGCCATAGAGTCTGGACGAGCTTCAGGAATGGAGTTTTGATAATCAGGCTTCCCAGGGCCGAGGAGGCAAAAAGATCAAGGTCGGATGGGCGAGCATTGGCCTTCTCGAAGTTTTGAGGGCAATGGGAAAGGAGGTGAAGAGAATGAATCTCGAATTAAGCGACGAGCAAAGAGAAATAATGCGGCGTGCTCTTGAGGTGTACGTTTCTGACCCGAGAGCGGAGATCGTCAAAACAGAAAAACATGAATGGAAGCAGGGCTTACATAAGGAGAAGGATGTTCTCAAGGAAATAATTGCAAAGGTTGCATAGGGAGCCTCTTTGAAATGGGTTCTGCAGTGCGTAAGCTATTTGCCCTACCCCTTCATTCATATGGATTTTTGTGTTAGTCAGGCAGGTAAAAGGTGCGCGTTCGAGTTGGGACTCCTGGAGACCTTTGAAAAATGTTCAATTTTGTTCAAGTTCAAGGGCAATTACCCGGGACGGGGGAATTGGACAGCCGTCAGGCTGCCCGATAGGGCGATCCCGCAGGACTGCGGGAGAGTCAACGCGAAGATTTAGCGCTGACGGTTGCGCGCAAGCGCTTGAGAAGAGGCACTTCGTGCAACCGCAGGAATACATTGAGTATTTTGAGGGTAGCGCTGACGCTTCACTGCGTGCGAAATCTGAGCCTGACGCAGGCACTTTAGTGAAGCTTTAGCGCTAATTGGGCAAAAGAGGGGGTTTTTCAAAGGTCTCTCCTGATGACCGTATCAAACACGCCTGTCAACGGAGTGGTACGGCCCTGCCCATCCCAGACCATACCGACGCAGGATAGGGTTGGAGAGAGTCTCGAAGGAGGTCGTGATGGAGTGGAGAAAGATTACCGCTATCTTCCGGGTCGACAAACTGGAAGAGGTGGAACGACGCTTGAGGGAACTGGGGGTGCGCGGGATTAGCGTAACCCGGGGCAAGGGGTATGGTGAGTACGCGAATTTTTTTACACGTGACTGGTGCGTGACCCATGCTCGTGTCGAAGTGTTTAATACCGCGTCCAGGGCAGAAGAAATCGCGAGGGCTATCATGGACGCTGCGCACACTGGAATCGCCGGAGACGGCATTGTAGCGATTCTTCCTGTGGAACGAATCTACCGTATTCGCACCAAGGCCGAAGCACGCACCGGGGAAATATAGCTATGTATTTGGTGCATCCTTCCAGTTTCATCGTCTAACGACTATCACCCCCCATGCTTGGGATGGATGCCGTCTTCTACTCGCGACAGCGATCCCTGCCGCACAACTTCGAATGAGACGAATGTTAGATTGAGTCTTAGTGCACAGGGAGGGGTTGATTGGAGATGTTGCAGGCCTCAGACGATTCGTTTGAAAGCCTTTTCGACCTGGCGCAGGCTTCGGTGAACATACGTTGGTCGACCGTGGGGACAATGGGAAGCAGCATGTCCAAGGGCATCCAGTTGTTCCAACAAAGCCTTCATCTGTTCTTCCGCAAGCTTTTGATTCGCCCTTATGGCGCCGTGACAGGCCATGATGGATAAGCATTCGTCCACGCCCCGATCCAGGCCTGAGGCAAGACCGATCTCAGCCGCCTTTTCCACAATCTCCATGACCAGCGGCTTGATGGATCTGCCGGCCAGTAAGGCCGGGACAGACTTTATCAGGTAGGTCTTCCCTCCAAAGGGTTCTACTTCCAGGCCCATATCCCTCAGGCCCTCTATAAGCGTCTCCAGGATGCCGGCCTCCCGATGAGTCAACTCTAAGGTCTCAGGCACTAGCAAACCCTGCGTGGAAACCGCTGAGCGCCTGTAGGCGGCCTTGAGGGATTCAAAAACGACGCGCTCATGGGCAGCATGCTGATCGATCAGGACCAGACCATCTTCAGACTCGCAAACGATGTAGGTGTCGTGGAGCTGGCCGATGACCCTTAGAGAGGAAAACAATTTTTCCTGCCACAGGGGTGGTGTGGTCTCAGGTTCGTGGCTGGGTGTCCGGAAAGTAAGTTCGGGTTTGGGCTCACTGACTTTTCCGTGAGATGGAGAAAGTCTGTATGGGATCGGTCGGTGCCTTGGTTTCATGGTGACGGTTTGCCCCCATTTGGGACGATCAAATTTCTGCAGGCTCTCTGATACAGCCCTTGCAACCACGTCATGGGCCTGTTTTGGGGCCTCAAAGCGAACCGAGTTCTTGGTGGGGTGGACGTTCACATCTACCTGATCATGGGGAAGGCTCACGAACAGTACCACCAGAGGGAACTTCCCTTTCATCAGGTGCCCCGCATAGGCTTCCATGACGGCATGGTTGAGCACCTTGTCCCGGACAAACCTTCCATTAACGTAAAGGTACAGTCCACGAGATGTCGTCCGCGCGGCGTCGGGAGAGGCCACAAATCCGTGAACACTGATGTTCCCGCCCTTGTAATCCACTTCATACAAACGTCCCTCCAAATCTCCCCCCAGTATATCGATCACGCGGTGAAGGGAGTTTCGGGTGGGACTCCAGTTCCCAAGGACTCTTCCGTTGTGTAAGAACTTGAAATGGATGCCGGGCCAGGCAAGGGCCGTACGGGTCACAGTGTCGCTGATGTGGCCCATCTCGGTCTGCTCCGTTTTTAGATACTTCCGTCTGGCAGGGGTGTTGAAAAATAAACGATTCACCGAAATCATGGTTCCCTTGGGAGCCCCGATCTCAGCAACTTCCTTGACTTTTCCGCCTGCAATCACGATTCGGGTCCCCGCCTCAGATGACGCTGCCCTGGTCACAATCTCCATCTCTGAAACAGAGGCGATACTAGGAAGGGCCTCCCCCCTGAATCCGAGTGTGGCTATGGAAAAAAGATCTTTCTCGTTATGGATCTTGCTGGTCGCATAGCGCTCTATAGACAGGATTGCATCGTCACGATCCATGCCAACGCCGTTGTCAGAGACTCTAATGAGGGCGCGCCCACCCTTCTTGATTTCCACCATCACCTTGGTGCTATCGGCATCAATGGCATTCTCAATCAGCTCCTTTGCCACCGAGGCCGGACGCTCTACAACCTCACCAGCAGCGATCTTGTTAGACAGTAATTCAGGGAGGATTCTTATACGTGACATCTTGCAGGTTGCAGTCTGGGCTTCAAGCCTTTCGCCTTAGCCCTTCTCGGAAAAAAAGCGCATAAGAAATTCGGCATCTTTTGGTGACAGATTGAACTTCACACACGCCTGTTCGATTGCCTTAGCCAAGCTCACATTCGATTCATACTGAAGCTTGTCTGATATCCACTTCGTTGCCTTTCTCAGCTCTTCACCTTCAGGCTGAATGCTCATGTTGTCCCGCCTTTCTCGCTCGAGGGGTGTTTGTATGGTCACTCATGATAAGAGGACATTACCTCTTACAGAGTGCTCAAAGGTTGGGCTTGGGGGTATGGAAATCAGTTGCCTGTTCAAAATTGTACGCTACCTTAATAAGCTTTTCCTCGTCAAAATGTTTGCTCAAGATCTGCAGTCCCACCGGGAGCCCGTCTTTGCTGAATCCGCACGGTACAGAAATTCCGGCAATTCCTGCCAGACTGGACGGCAGAGTAAAAATGTCTGACAAATACATGGCAAGGGGATCGTCCAATTTCTCCCCAAGCTTGAACGCAGGTGTGGGGGCCACGGGCGCAAGCAATACGTCGCATGTTTCAAACGCTTGATTAAAGTCTTGCATAATCAGGGTCCGGACCTGGGAGGCCTTTCCATAGTAGGCATCGTAGTACCCTGCCGACAGGGCATAGGTCCCGATGATGATCCTTCGCTGGACCTCCGGTCCAAATCCTTTTGACCGAGTTTCCCTATACATTTCTATCAATTCATCGGCTCCCTTATCTCGAAACCCGTATCTAACGCCATCATATCTGGCAAGGTTTGAGCTTGCCTCAGCAGGTGCGATCAAATAATAGACAGCCACAGCATATTCTGTATGGGGCAGGGACACGGACTTACGGGTTGCCCCAAGGTCCTCAATGACCTTAATTGCGGCATGAACCGCTTGCGCCACATCCTCATCCAGTCCTTCAGCGAAATACTCCTCTGGTATTCCGACCACAAGCCCATCTACACCTGGTTGCAACGCCTTGGTATAGTCCGGAACTTCCCGGGGCACGGATGTTGAGTCATTCGGATCATGGCCACAGATTGCATTCATGAGGATTGCACTATCGGTCACGTCTTTGGTAATGGGCCCGATCTGGTCAAGGGAAGAGGCGAATGCGACAAGGCCAAAACGAGAGACGCGCCCGTACGTTGGTTTAATACCCACCACCCCACAATGACAAGCAGGCTGCCTTATGGACCCCCCTGTGTCGGTCCCAATCGCCCCGATGCACTCATCGGCAGCTACGGCTGCTGCCGAGCCTCCGCTGGAGCCTCCGGGAATTCGTGTCAAGTCCCATGGGTTCCGCGTCGGCATAAAGGCTGAGTGTTCTGTGGAGGAGCCCATGGCGAATTCATCCATATTGGCTTTCCCAATAATGACGGCGTGGGCATCCTTGAATTTGTTTATGATTGGGCTGCTAAAGCGTGGAGTGAAGTTGTCCAATATCTTGGATCCACACGTCGTTCTAATTCCCTCTGTGCACAGAATATCTTTAATGGCCAGCGGAATACCTGTGAGTGGTCCCCCGTTGCCCTGCCTGATTATCTCGTCTGCATCCGAAGCGTCAGCCATGGCACGGTCCTTGACCAACGTGATGTAAGCTCCAACCTTATCTTCAACCTCTTCTATGCGATCAAAAACCGCAGAGGTCAGCTCCGCAGAAGTGATCTCTCCCTTCATCAGGAGTTCATGCGCTTCGTGTATAGTTAATCGACACAACTCCATGTTTGAAACCTACTTTCTATGGGAGCATTCGCACATTCTTGCACCACCCTAAATGGATCCGGACTCTTTTCAACGTGTAATCCGCAAATCCGAATATCAAAATCCGTACTGTTTTCAAGGCGTGAGCCGCAAATCCGAAACGATATCAAAATCCAAATGTTCGAAATTCAAAACAAAAGCGGACAGCAACTGGCGTATTCTGTTTTGGTCATTGATATTTGTGTCATTCGAATTTGTTTAGCGCAAGCTTCACTTCGTGTCGAATTTCGATATTCGAATTTCGGATTTCACTGGCTACCCTATAACTTTTGGAACAACAAAGCTTCCGTCTTCGACCTGGGGGGCGTTTGCCAAAGCCTGATCCGCAGGAATCGAGTCCTTGACTTCATCTTCGCGAAACACATTATTCATGAAAATGGCATGAGAGGTAGATGGCACATTCTCGGTGTTAACACGATTGAGCGTATCCATGTAGGTCAGGATCTCTCCCAGTTGCTTGGTATAAAGTTCAATGGCCTCCTCATCAAGATTCAGCCGGGCCAATTTTGCCACATGGACGACCTCTTCTCTGGTAATCTTCATGATGATAAATACCCCCTGATAGTCACTCCCGAACAATCATTATTTCAAAGTTCTCCCGCTTAAGCCTCGCAGCTACCCGGCTTGCCTCATTGGAATCCGTAAAATGGCCCACCCGCACCCTATGATAGGTCCCCTTTCCAGGCAGGGTTACCGCTACTTCATAGGCCTCGTAACCTTTACCTTTAAGGCGGGCAACCATCTGCCTAGCCTTCTGAGCATCATTTAACGATGCAACCTGGATGGTCAAAAGCTCCTGCCCTTCTATCTTGTCTGGTTTGGGGACTTCCGGGGGCGTTGCGTCGAGCTTTGCAGTAGGCTTACGCACTACTGCAAGCTTTAATGGGATCTGTTCCTTCTTATCTGTCTTGTTTGCTCCAATTGCCTCTGGGGATGTTGCGTCGACCTTTACGGTCGGCTTGGGCGCTTTTGCAAACTTAAACCTGGGCTCTTCCTTCTTATCCGTGAGGATCTCGTAGAAATCAAGCTCCGGATCCTTGGAAAGGTTGCCTGTCTCAATTTTGGAAAGTGCCTGATCTGTTTTCAACGCCTTTTGTTTCAGAGCTATCAGCCCTTCCTTGAGCTTCTTCACATCAAAACGAACCGGAGAAAGGCCGCGCCCTACCAAGACACCCAGGGTAAACATCCAAACCATTGAGACAAAAGCGACCCCCAACCAAAAAACAAGCTTTTTACGGTTGAGTTCAACAGTAAATTGAGATTTTTTGGACGAAGCTTTCTCTTTAGACTTTGAAGCCTTCTTACTCATGCCGAGATCAGCCTTTCTACATAGTTTCTGGTGCCGACACCCCCATCAGGGACAGCCCATTCCTTATGATGATCCGGATAGCTGAAACCAGGTATAGTCTTGCTGCCGAGAGTCTCGCATCGTCACTTACGACCTTGTGCTTGTTGCGGTCGTGATAGTAGGCGTGAAAGGCTCCTGCCAGATCTTTTAAGTAAAACGGGATATGATGAGGCTCCATCAAGAGGGCGCTTTGACCGACAACCTCTTGATATTGTGCCATCAACTTAATAAGCTCAAGTTCCTCCGAAAGGTTAATGAGTTCAGGAAAACCTTCATCCCAAGAAATATTCGTGTAACCCCGCTCTTCGGCTTTCTTGAGAATGTTGGAGATCCTGGCATGGACGTATTGCACATAGTAGACTGGATTTTCGTTGGACTCCTTTTTGGCCAGTTCCAGATCAAAGTCAAGCGGACTTTCATAATGGCGTAGTAAGAATAGAAAACGTGCCGCATCCCGCCCTACCTCATCTATAACCTCCCTTAGGGTAACGAATTCGCCCGCCCGTGATGACATAGGTGCCGATTTGCCGCCTCGAAGGAGCTTCACCAATTGAACCAGGAGAACCTGAAATCGGTCTTCGTCGTACCCAAGGGCCTGGATCGAGGCTGCAACGCGAGGAATATAGCCATGGTGATCTGCTCCCCAAATATCGAGAATGCGATCGAACCCTCGTTCAAACTTGTCCTTATGGTAGGCAATGTCTGAGGCAAAGTAGGTGGTCAAGCCATTGGCGCGAACCACAACCCGGTCCTTTTCATCACCAAAGTCTTTGGTACGAAACCACAGCGCCCCTTCATGTTCATACACACCTCCCCGGCTTTTACACTCTTGAATCACTGCCTGGACAGATCCTGAATCATACAGGGACTGCTCGCTGAACCAATTATCAAAGGAGACACCAAAGGCGACCAGGTCTTCCCGAATCCCTGTGAGGATCTTATCGGCTGCAAATCTTGAACAAAGCGTAACGGCCTCTTCCTCAGGAAGATCCGTCAAGTGTTGCCCTTCTTGATCAAGGAGCATACGGGCCAACTCCTTGATGTAACCTCCCTGATAGCCGTCTTTTGGCAAATCGATGGTTTTCCCCTGGAGCTGTTGATACCGAACAAACACAGATTCACCGAGGGTACGGATCTGGCGTCCAGAGTCGTTCACATAGTATTCCTTTTCCACCTTATAACCCGCTGCCTTGAATATGGCCGCCAGAGTTTCGCCCACCGCAGCACAGCGTCCATGGCCCACATGGAGAGGACCTGTTGGGTTGGCACTTACAAATTCGATCTGGAGGCGCTTTCCAAGCCCGATCTGAGAGGTACCATAGGCTTTATCCTTATCATGAACGCTTTTGAGAACCTCGTACCATTTGTCCTGGGCAACGAAGAAATTAATGAACCCCGGCCCTGCTACCTCCGTCTTTGAAAGGAGGTGCTCGGAGTCCTCAACATGATCTATAATGATCCTTGCAATGTCCCGTGGCGCCTTTTTTTGAGATGCTGCCATGGTCATGGCAATGTTCGTGCTGTAGTCGCCATGCGCAGCGATCTTGGGCGTATCCATTACAATGGATGGAGTGGGATCGACGGAATGAAGATGCCCGGCAGTCAGGGCAGACGTTATGGCGTGCTGCACCAGGAGGGCGAGCTTTTCTTTCATGGGATGCCTATTAACGAGTTTTAGGACCCAAGTCAAGAAACAAAGGAGGACAGGGTGTTGCCCAAATGGCTGTCCAAGCAACCTTCGGGGAACTGCCTTGGGACATCTTCACGAAAGGTGATTTGGGCCAACAGACTTGCTACACATTGCACCAGGAAGTTTAGGGATTGACAGTGTTCACATCAAAATCTATGATCGGATCATCGTCCTGGGCTGTGCGGGAAAGGAATCTACCCCGGGCACTAGGGTCTCGTCTCTGAATAAGTTTAATTACTATAACCCCAGCCGAAAGCCTCTTCCGAGCGACATTGAGCATTTTCGGGCACGGAGTGAACCTCTGCGCTATTAGACGTCAGCTGAATGCAGCGTTAAGAATCATAAACTGTTTGAGGGCCTTAGGCCCGAGTTTTTAGGATTTAGCGGAACGAAGCTGACGTCCCGAAAATGGTCACGGAGTAAGGAAAATGGCTTGATGGCGAAGCCATGTTTTTTGAATAGACTTATGAGACACAACACTAGGGTGTCTGGTACAAAGCAAAAGAGGGGGGCGTCATGACTGAAATCATTGATGTGACTGCGAGAGAGATTCTGGATTCACGAGGTAATCCGACCGTGGAGGTGGACATGATGGTTGCCTCTGGCGCTGTCGGGCGGGCAGCAGTTCCCTCAGGGGCCTCTACGGGAAAGCGGGAGGCCCTGGAGTTGCGAGATAAGCGGCGGAAGCGTTATGGCGGGAAGGGTGTATCAAAGGCGGTGAAGAATGTGAAGGAGATCATTGCTCCTGCGCTTTTGGGCGCAGACGCTTCTGACCAGGCAGGTTTGGACCGTCGTCTCATAGAGCTTGACGGGACGCCTAACAAGTCCAAGCTGGGGGCAAATGCGATTCTTGGGGTATCTCTTGCTGCGGCCAGGGCCGCCGCTCAGGCCTTTCAGATGCCTCTGTATCGTTACATTGGCGGCATAAACGCCAGCGTCCTTCCTGTTCCCATGATGAACATCATCAACGGTGGTGCGCATGCGGCCAATAACCTGGACATCCAGGAATTCATGATCGTTCCCATGGGGGCCGGGACGTTTGCTGAAACGATCAGGATGGGAGTCGAGACCTTCCATCAGTTAAAAGCGGTCCTAAAGGCCCAAGGCCATAACGTAGCGGTTGGAGATGAGGGCGGTTTTGCGCCAAACCTCGACTCTAACGAAGAAGCTATCCGTTTGATCATGATAGCCATTGAGAAGGCCGGTTATAAGCCGGGCAAAGACATCGGGATTGCCCTGGATGTTGCAGCCAGCGAGTTTTACCGCAATGGGAAGTATGTATTAAAAGGTGAAGGTAAAAAAGGGATGAGTGCCCAGGCCATGACTGAGTATTATGAAAGACTCATAGAGACCTATCCGATCCTTTCCATTGAAGATGGTCTGGCCGAACAGGACTGGCTCGGATGGGAGATCATGACCCAACGCCTTGAAGACAAGATACAGATTGTGGGAGACGACATCTTCGTCACCAATCCCAAGATCTTTGCAAAAGGAATCAGTCGTGGCATTGCCAACGCTATCCTGATTAAGCTGAACCAGATCGGCACCCTGAGCGAAACCCTGGAAACCGTGGAAATGGCACGGGAAGCTGGATATGAAACGATCATCTCACACCGCTCGGGCGAAACTGAAGACACCTTTATCGCGGACCTGGCTGTCGGCCTGAACGCCGGGCAAATAAAGACGGGCTCTGCCTCCCGCACAGACCGTATTGCCAAGTACAACCGACTATTGAGGATTGAAGAAGAATTCGGAAAAGGCGCCTGGATTTCTGAACTTTACGCATAAGGGATTGGGGGACGGCTTAGCTAAAATAAATACGCGCGACCTTGTTCCACAACCCCTGCACCCCTAGGATCAGCTCTGCCACTTCCCTCACAGCGCCCCTACCGCCAGGAGCAAGGGTGACGTAATGCGCTGTATCAAAGAGGTATTCGGAGGCATCAGCCACAACAACAGCGAATCCCACCCGGTTCATGACAGGCAAATCCACGATGTCGTCTCCCACAAAGGCCACTTCCTCGAACTTGAGGCGTTTTTTGGAAAGGAGTTTCTCAAGGATCGGAGTCTTGTCCCTAACCCCCTGTGCCACTTCGGTAATGCCTAAATCAGCCGCTCTCTTCTCCACCAACGGAGAACTTCTGCCAGATATCAGTGCGGTCTCTATGCCGGCCTGATTCAGCATCTTGATCCCATGGCCGTCCCGCACATCAAAGGCCTTAGACTCTGTGCCGTCATCGTGATAGATGAGTCGGCCGTCGGTCATGACACCATCCACATCCAGAACAAGGATCTTCACCCGCTCCACCCGAGCCCGGACCTCGGCATTGAGGCGCTTCACCACAGAAGGGGCCTTGACGCGTTCTTTTGTACCAGGCTCTTCAAGAAAACCTAATTGCCCTGTCATACATGCCTCGCTTTTTTCTTTAGATCTCTATCTCAGTTCTGTCCCTCTATCACGACCGCATGCCACATTACCAGCGAATAATGTACTGTGCTGAAATTTATCGATAAATATCACCACGCCACCTGGCCGGTCAAGGCTATTTGCTGGGGCCAATTTTGGGTGAAGTCATATGCCCACCAACTCAACCTTCAATAATTCGGAGCCTCTCCCAGCGTGAAAGGCAGGGTCAGAAATGACCCTGCCTTTTTATATTGGTGAATGCTTTGGGGGGGGGGCGCCTATGTCTTCTATTGAAGCTCCCTGCAGCAAGCTGCAGGGAATGTTCTCGCTATAGCAGTTGAAACCATACAGACTTCCCGTTCGGCCTATTTTCTCCGTTACAACGGTATAGAACAAATAGTGTCAGTCTCGAACTGAGTAGCTTCTTGTAATCCTTTTTGAATCAGGTCTTAATAAAGCACTATCAAAAGTAATACACCCTTGGCCTAAGGGACTCTCTTTGGCCTTGCTCCTTTCTCTTTTCATTACATATCAATTCTTAATCTCGTCTTGTTCTTTCACCCTGGAACCACTTCTGGTTGTATCCTCAGGGCAACTGCCCTTTCTAGTTATCTTTCAGGTGGCCTTGCTTAGAGAGCCCCCGACTTTATACAAGGCGTCCATCAAATGACCCAACCGTGCGCGCAATTCTCTATATCCATCCGCCGTCAGTTCCCCTTCACATAGTTCAACGGCTTGAATGGCTTCTTCTATTTTCTCAAGTGCTGCTGCGTGTCTTGCTGGCTTGCCAGCGCTCCTTTTTTCTTTTCCGTCCAACGTGTCTTTTCTCCTCTCTGTCGTGGAATCGCAATCCCCATACTGAGCATTCACCATCGGCGTTTTAAGCCACAATTTCAATCTTGATTTGGAATAGACACCGGACACACAACCAACATGCTGTATGGTATAAGATATTGAAGCTCCCTGCAGCAAGCTGCAGGGAATCTTCGACTGTAAGAAATTTTACAATTTCTAGATTCGCTCGCTAACCCCGCAGCAAGCTACGGGGAATGCGCTCGCTATAGCAGTTCAATAACGTAAATCTATTCAGCATTCAACTACAAATCCTCCTGAAGAAATCAATATGTTCCAATCTTCCATCAAAGTGTAAATGATACTTTCGGTTTGCTCGGAGTGAACTGGTAGACAGAAAAGGGCCTGAGATTAGCGGTGAGAGTTAATATCCCGACTAGTCTCAGAGTTCTTCCACCAGTCAATTCAGGCAACAGACAGAGTGTAGTCAACAAACAAAAAGCCCCTGGTGCAAATGCAGACACCAAGGGCATTGTCGTGGGGAGTCAAAAAAAGACTTTATCCCGGGGGTTTCTTCCTATTTAATGACCAACTGATTACCAGATTAAGCTGCTACATAAATTCCCCTGGCAGCTCTCTTGATTTTGCCCTGCTTGGACGCTCTCATTAGAATATTTCTGACTTTCTTGTCTGCAAACCCTGTCTTTTTCATCAACGTGGGAGCATCAACGCCTTTCTTCGTCCTCTTGATAATCCTTAGTATCTGATCAGTAGCAGTTAACGCAGTGGCTTTTTTACGAGCGGCCTTTTTAGGAGCGGCTTTTTTACGAACGACTTTTTTACGAGCGGCCTTTTTAGGAGCAGCTTTCTTACGAACGACTTTTTTACGGGCGGCCTTTTTGGGGGCGGCTTTTTTACGAGCGGCCTTTTTAGGAGCGGCTTTTTTACGAACGACTTTTTTGGCAGCAGCTCTTTTCGCCGGAGCCTTTTTTCTGACTTTGGCCTTGACCTTGGGTTTGCGCTTCGGAGCAGCTTTAGCCTTTCCAAGCTTGTCAACGGCCTTCATCACTCTTTCCGTCTTCTTTGCAAGTGCTTTGAGTTCCTTGGTTACAACCCTCAGATCCTTTTTTAGACTTTTCATTTACACTTTCCTCCTTTTTGGGGTTTATCCGATATCTACCATCTCTTTTAGCTCTTTCCCACACTTGAAAAAGGGGAGCTTTTTTTGTGGCACCGGCGTTGGCTCACCTGTTTTTGGATTTCTGCCCACGTACCCCTTGTAATCTTTGACATAGATACTACAAAACCCTCTGATTTCGATGCGGTCACCACTTGCGAGGGCCTTTGACATTTCATCAAAGAACAACTCAACGACCTCGTTGGCTTTGGTTCTTGAAAGTCCACTCTCGCTTCTAACAGCCTCTATGAGTTCTGCCTTGTTCATATGTGCCTCCTGGAATGTCACTTAAATATATATCATAAAGAATTAATAAAGAAAGTCAATAAATATTAATCGCTTTCCTAAACTTTCTTGCGAACTACTATTATGCATGATGTTGACTCTTTATTTTATAGAACAACTCGTTTCTTTTGTCAATTGCCGAATTGAGGTTTTCCTTCCGTAAGCCAACCGTTTTGCCTGTGTAGTGAGTTGTTGGGTGGTAGGGATAAGAACTGCCAAGAGATATATCAGAGAGGACCCGCGATATTCTGAACGAAGAATTTGGCATGTCAGAATAGGATCCAAATACCATTGAGGTAGCTAAGAGGGCTGCCATCGTAAGCTTCATGCTGAACGGCTGATATGGAGTATATGAATATTCTGATAAAATCGTATGCTACATGGAGCAATGAATCAGATAGAGAAGCCAGTTTATGTCCATAAAGAGCCTTAGGCCTGTTCAGCTTCACTGCGCGAGTGAAGCCTCCCCGCCCTTCAGGGCGGGGGTTCCCGGTAAGGAAGATAAACATTCTTGTATAGCTCCCCTTGACCCCGCCCTAAAGGACGGGCGTTCTGCCTTACGGCAGCACTTCGTGCGCGGGGAGC
>SDBU01003957.1_pt1 | contig 18513 bp, 16 predicted proteins | sample 2277071 | NCBI WGS metagenome assembly SDBU01 (sample SAMN10397929, study PRJNA504765) | marine sediment metagenome | isolation source: marine sediment core GS08_GC12, 126 cmbsf | place: Arctic Ocean: Gakkel Ridge, Loki's castle | collected 2008 | reverse complement strand
TTTCCGCCTAATCCACGATATACAAATGAAATTCAAATTTCAAGAAATAACACTTTTATTTATGCAGGTAATTCAAGTGCATTATCTGTTCAAGGATTTAACTGGTATGGGGGTGTTATGGATGAATGTGATGAAGGCAAGAAATTAAAAGAATACATTCTTTCTAATATGATTTCAAGATTTCAAGATAAAGCAGGAATGTTAATTTATTGTTCTTCCGAAAGATTTGAAAATTTTACTTTTTCCAAAACTAAAAGAAAAGAAGATATTATATGGTAAAACTAAATATTTATAAGGAGAAAAATAGAATAATAAAAAAGGTAAATATAAATGAAAAATAAACTTTATTATGGTGATAATTTAGACATACTTAGGAAAAAAATTAAAGATAATAGTATTGATTTATGCTACATTGACCCGCCTTTTAATTCAAAAAGAACCTATAATCAAATTTATCTTAATAAAGGTGAGGAAGATAAAGCACAGGCACAGGTATTTATTGATACTTGGGAATGGAATGATAGAGCGAATGAAGGTTTTGAACAAATAACAGAAAATTACAATGGAGTTTTTACCGCACAAAGCATTGATTTGATACAAGGATTATCAAAAGTCTTAGGAAAGGAAAGTTTATTATCTTATTTAGTTAGTATGACTTTACGAATTGCAGAAATCCAGAGAGTTTTAAAACCAACAGGAATTTTTTATCTTCATTGTAACCCTACCGCAGGCCATTATTTAAAATTGATTTTGGATGCAATATTTTGTCCTAAAGGTGGAGATTTTAGGAATGAAATTATTTGGGGATATAGAACTGGTGGAATTTCAAAAAAATGGTTTGGTCGTAAACACGGCATAATATTTTTCTATTCTAAATCTAATAATTATTTTTTTAATCACTTAAAGGAAAAGGCTTATATACCTACATTAAAGAATAGAACTTTTGCAATTGAAAAATTACAAGCTAAATTAGATACAGAAGGATGTGAAATTTGTGGACAAAAGGGCGGTTATTATCATATGGGAGCAATGAGAGATATTTGGGAAATACAACCATTGTTTAGAAATAATAAAGAAAGACTCGGTTATCCCACTCAAAAACCCGAAGCACTTTTAGAAAGGATTATAAAAGCAAGTAGTAATGAAGGTGATATCGTTTTGGATGCATACTGCGGATGCGGAACTACCGTAGCAGTTGCAGAGAGATTAAAGAGAAAATGGATCGGGATTGATATTACTTATCAAAGTATTAGTGTTATTTTAAGACGGCTTGGAGATAGTTTTGGCAAAGATATTTTAGATAATATTTATTTAGATGGAATACCTAAAGATATGGAATCGGCAAGGGCTTTAGCAAACAAGAAAGATGACAGATTAAGAAAAGAATTTGAAAAATGGGCTATATTAACTTATACAAACAATAGAGCAATGATTAACGAAAAGAAAGGGGCAGATAAGGGTATAGATGGGACTTCTTTTATTTTAGCAGGTAAAGATGAATATAAAAAAATACTTTTCTCGGTTAAATCAGGGGAACAAATAAAATCAGGAGACATAAGAGATTTAAAAGGAACTATGCAAAGAGAAGGTGCAGTTATGGGTATATTCTTAACATTAGAGCCACCAACAAAACCTATGATTACAGAATCTAAGAGTGCAGGTTGTTATACTTATAAATTAACCGGGACTAAATACCCTGTTATAGATATAATTAAAATTGAAGAAATGCTAAATGGTGCACGATTAAATATTCCTACTTCTCATTCAATAGAGGTTTTAAAAAAAGCCTCAAGAATTAAAGAAGTAGAACAAACAGAAATTGAAGATTTATTAAAAGGAAAGAAATTAAATAATCATAAATAAAAGCCACTATCTTTAACTAATACATTGCGTTATTTAATATAAAGGAGTGTAAATGAGAAGACCAATATTTCTAATTATTATTATTTCTTATGGGTTTTATAAGATTGGATACATTGAATGTGAAAAAGATTTAAAAGCAACAGAACTTTTTAATAAATAAAAAGGATAAGAAATGAAAAAATTGTTATTGGTATTAGTGGTTTTAATATTGTTTTGTGGGAAAGCAATAACCGAACCAGAAGTGATAGGCACCACATTAACATATAAGGTAATATCATATAACAATATTCCTATTGAAGAAAAACCAGAATCATTAATAATACCAATCGAAATAAGATTAATTGATTATATAAAAAATGAAAAACTTCAAGCAGATCTCAGGTTTTCAAAACTTGGGTGGATTTCTTCATCTAATAAATTTAATAGTACAAATGAAATTTATATTGAATTTCAAGGATATGGAATTAATATTACATTAACAGATTTAATAATTACAAAATCTAATATGAGTGGAAAATATTATTGGGGATACTCTGAAAATGTTAGGATTAAATTTGTTGCAGTTAATATGGATTTTTATCTCTAATCAATAAAGTGCTTTTACCGTTTCGGCAATCGTGATCTATTTTTCTAAGATATCCAATTCTTCCGCTACCAAGATCCATTGGGAATATTTCAAAATCAATTACCTTTAAAGTACCTAAAACTTTCGCAGTATTTAGAAATTTCACATAAGGAGCAAATTTTGCTGTTAATCGAATAAGATAGTGTGGAAAAGCATATTCATAAATTACCTTCTTTGAGAAATCCTTCGATTCTTTATAACCTATAAATCTATTATTAATAGCAGGAAATTCTCTTCTACGATATAATTCTATAGAAGTTACATTAAGACTAGTCTGTTTTGATAAACTATCTTGGCTTAAAACTAATCCGGGACAAGTAATGTTTATAATATCTCCAATTTCAAATCTTGCAGATTCTTCTGTTGAAATATTCTCATCATAAAATTTGATAAACACATTACTATCACCTATCTCATAAAAAGTATCATTTTTATATGCAAGGACATAGTCTGGTCTTACACCTAAGCCCTCAACTAATACAATACTATCAAACCAAACATAATCATCGGCATTACTATCATTTGAGTATCCCTTAATAGTTATAGCAGTTGTAGTACTATTAGTTGAAAAAGTTCCTGCAAGTTCTACCCATTTTTCGCTTGTAGTTGATAAAGCAGTCCAATCATTTATAGTACCCGAAATATCAAGATTAGCGGTATGAGCAAGATTAGCAGAAGTTATCCCTCCATCGGTTTTTGCAAAACCCATTATTGCATAATTTGTACTTGTAGATAATCCTGTAATCGCTTGAGACATGCAAGAAGTACTCGAATCCGATGAGGCAAGTTTCACACTCTGTTGCCCTATCACAAAAGTAGAAGTATCTGCCGTTGCTGCACATCCAGTTGTTGACCAGTTATCTGCTATACTTTCTTCGAAATAAGAATCGGTTATTAAGTTTTCTACCCTGTCAGACCATTTGTTTGAATTTGCTTTTGTTATTATACATTTGCTATTTATAGGATAAGTAGAAGGAGAGTCGGTAGAAGTAAAATCTGTAACATCATAACTCTCTAAAATAGTATCTAATCGCAATAAACCATTTTCAATATTACTAGTAGTAGGAGTGGCTTTTATGGTCCCTGTCCCAGCATATTCCTTTACTGCTGTTCCTGATCCTCTTTCCTGTGTTCTAACTTCTATTAGGTCACCAATTTGTATATCTGAGATACCAGAGGAAATATAAACTTGAGTATCAGTTGCTTCATACGCTGAACTCAATACAGTTTCAATATTTTTATCATAGTAAATATATTTGAATTTTACCATCTTGTCATCTAAAGTTCCAGACTCCACACACATCATTTTTATTGATTTTGTTTGGGTATCTCTTTGTTCCACGATTACTTCCATTTTCATTTTATCTCTTTGAACCTCATCATCGGCATCAAGGGGTGGAACTAAACTTAATTCTGTTGAAGGAAGTTCTAATTTTACAACTGAGGGAATAATCATACAAGAATTATATATTTCTTTTACACCATCATCAACAGATATATCAATAAATCTTTTATGGTTTCCTATATTACCAAAAGTATAACTAACAGTTGAAGATATAGTTCTTGGAATAAAAAAGAAATTTTCTCCCTCAAAACCCATAAGATAATTACATTTTTCTGCTAGTAATCCTAAGGCATCCCAAAGACTTAACCCGCTAAAATCTGCTAATTCTACTCTTGAAGAATAATAAACATCATATTTCCATAAATAATATTTTCCAGTAGGACTATCTAGTTGTGTTTCAGCAAGATAATTTGGTGCAGAAACTCCATAAACAATACCCCTATTATTTACAGAAGAATGAGAGTCCTTAATTGTATAAGAATCTAAAGTTAAGTTAGATGCCAAGTTTGAATCTCCTACAACAAAAGGGTGCCCATTATCTACCATACTATAAGAATGGGTACTTGCATTAGTATCCCATACATATTGCATAAGATAACCTTTTTCAATATCAGCAAAATAAGAAATAATAGTATCATTTGTAGTTGCACCAACATCTTTCACTAATTGTAAAAAAGGAGTTGGGGAAGTTTTTCTCATAGTTAGAAGATTTGCACCATCACCAAAATAATAATATGCCAAGAAGTGCATATCATTTTTACCTAATTTATCTCTTTGAATTCCTGATACTAATAATTTAGGGTAGGCTTGGAGAGTTCCCTCATCAATAGAAATCATATCGAGAAATGTGGGATAACTATTTGAACCATCACTATTTGAATCATAATTTACAGTTAAATCATATTTAATATCTGTGGTCCTGTTAATAGTTGCTATATAACTTCTACATTCTCCTGCTGTTCCCGATCCATCATTGTGTTTCCAACCTGATAAACCTACAGTAACAGAAGCAAATCCTTCATTAGCACAACCACAAGTAGGATGTAATGCAATACTATTTTGTTTATATCCATCTCCATTATTTACTGTAGTTACAACATCATCTTCAATATCATAAAAAAAATAATCAAAATATTCATCACTAGAAGCATCATAAACAAATTTACTAAAAAAAATACAACCCGAATCATTTGATTCTTGATTGAACACTATGAAACCTTTTTGCCCTAAAGAAAATCGAAGAATACTTTCTGATCCAGCATCATCATCACCTCTAATTATAATAGGTATATATCCTTTTGAAGTTTCAAGATCTTTTGTTCTCCCTGGACTAGTAAGAGAAGGAGAATCTGTTATACTAGCAGCAGATTCTATTATATTACTTGAATCTATAAACAATAAAGCATGCTCCCCATATCCTGGAACATCGTGATTTTCTTGAATTGGAGCTCCTATGGTTTTTTGGGGGAAGGGAATTAATACATTTTCACTATTTTTTGATACTGCACCATAATTTCCCTGTCCCAACATTTCAGCACCACTTCCTTCTGCATATCTAGCACAAAATTCTCCAGTAAAAACATCTTTAATACTTGATTCTAAAACAGTTAATACATCATTAGGAGAAGAAAAAGAAATCTTAAATACTTTTAAAGTAGTTGTTATAGAATATAATCTACTATTTCCTGCTGGTGCATCTGGGTCGTAGGAATCGTGCCAAGCTGTACCTATAATATAACCTCTATTGCTATCAAACCATAGTCTTTTTACATTATATTTATATCCACTTACCGATTCTGTTGCTAAAGTTGCAGTATTTACTGAGGTGTAAAGATCTTTTTCAGGTCTATACATCCATAACTCATTATCGCAACCCATATATATTCTTGATATATTAAATTCCATATCAGACGAAGCTGAACCCTTTAAGGAATCTTTTAAGGTTAAAGTGGTTGTATTTGTTGCTTCTGATACAGCGGTTATCTCGTAAACCCCATCATTGTTATTCGTTACATCATTTTTAATGCAAAGCGAATCACCTGGAACAGGTCTTAAACTGCTACTTCCTCCGTAATCTACGCTACCGAAATTCACAGCCACAGTAGTAGCTTCATCCGTTGCAGAAGTTACAACACAACTATTGAAGTCTGGATTCGTCCCAAAATTCCAAGCACAGATAGCTCGGCAAGTTAATCCCTTCTCCTGCCAAGTTGAACCAGCATCCGATCCTTCATTTGCTCTAAAACTTGTTTCCGTTCCAGCAGATAATTCTGGAGGGCGTCCATAGGTAGAAAGCACTCTAGTATCAGAATTCTTTTCTGCTAAACTATCAGCCGTCGGAATTTTTATATTCTTTTGAATATTAAAGGTGTTGGGCAACTCTCCAGTTGAATCCGCAAATTCTTGTTTAAGAAGTTTCTCAGCAAGGAAACCTATGGGCTTATTAGAATACCAACCCAAGCCATCTTTCACAACTTCTGCACTCTGTTCTATAAGTTTCTGTGCAAGACTAGTAAGTGTAAAAGTACAAGTTTTTGAAGTTCTTGAAGTATTTTCTATTAAAAATGTTCCTATTTCACCTTGAGAGATAAATCCATTCTTCAGGACAACTTTCATATCTACCTTGACTTTTCTACCGCCATAGACGGTGTTCTGGTAGTTATTCGTATAGGTAAAATAAGCATCGTTGTCATAAATGGTTTTTAAAGAACTCTTAAAAGAATTCCCAAAGAAATCCGAAGAAGTAGCACTATCCGCTAAAGGAATTGGTTTTGAGAAAAAAGAATCCTTATTGCTCATAATTATTTGTTTAATTGAGGATTGAAATGAACTAATGCCTACCCGACCTTCTGATGTCTGGCTTAAAACTCCTAAGTTCATTGCAAGATTTTTCCCTTTATCCTCTGCCCTCTCAGTCCAATCCACCCATTCTGAATTTCGTTGTGAACCACCTGATGGGATTCCATCATCCTCTACGAAAATTTTTATTTCAACATTTTGTATATCAGAATCTAATCCATCTGTTAAGTAACTCATACATCAATTCCTTTTAATTTAAAATATTCTATAAACTTATCGTACTTTCTATCCATATAAACATCAGAAGAAACATTATCATAAAAATAATGAAAGAACTTTGTAACTTTTTTAATAGAAGTAATTCTAATTCTAAAAAGAGATTTTCTTTCTTGTTTTAATTTAACATTTAAATTTAATTGTCTATTTAAAATATTACACATTTTTTCCAAGAACAAAAAAGAGCCACTAACTATTTCAACAGAAATATACCCTCTTTTACACACTGAAACACACCCGTCTCCATCAAAATAACCCCGAATAAAATGTCTTTGTAAATTATCTTTTAAATTATTAGGATATTCAAGAATCAAAGATTTTCTAGGGACTATATTACATTTTACTAAATCATTAAACATTTTATCGGAAGTAATTAATAAAAAATATAGATTTTTATGAAATTGTGTTTTTTTTCTAGCTAAACGAACAAGATGATTAGAATTTATAGAAAATTTAAATTTCTCTAAATGATTTTTTTCAGCTTGAGCAAGTTGAACTCTAAAATTAAAATGGCATTTCCCATTTTTTGTGTACTTTGCTATACAAACATTCCCATCAGCAGCAATGAAACCAAGCCAATATGCCTTATCAGGAGAATCTATGTTCTCAAAATATTCCCAATTACAAGAATATTTTAATTTAGACTCACTTATAGTCTTTAATTTATTACCACTTTTCTTTATCAAATTAGCAATTTTCGTTTCACCCACTTTAAAATGATTGGCAATTTCTCGTATAAGAATCTTTTTTTGAAAATACATTTCTAAAACTTTCTCTATAGGAATAAAACCATGTTTTTTTTTATAATATTCTCCTAATCCCGCACTTATTTGGGGACATTTTTTATCCTTATTCCAAGCAACAAAACTCTTTCCAAAATTACAACTATTCTCCCCTCTATTATATAAATAAAAACATTCTCTTGTATGAAACTTCTTATCCTTCTTACTAGTTCTAAATTCTATTCCACAATTTTTACATGTCTTTTTATATTTTCTTCTTCCCTTATTATAAGCTATTTGAACCCCTTTTTTACCCTTATTCCAAACCTCCCGTCCTTTATTAGATTCACTTATCTTTTTTCTATATTCTTTCAAATGATGTTTACCAAACATAGGATGATTTTCATCCTTATTATACAAATGATAACATCCTAATGTATGAAACTTTGCAACTTTTCTATTAGTTTCAAACTCTACCCCACATCCTCTACAAATTTTTTTATGTCTTTTGCTTTTTTTTAACTTTTCAATCATTTTCCACCTTTAAACTTAATTATAACTTATATTAATATAATAACTTCTAAGCAAAAAAGCAAGGAAAATCTTTATTATATTTCCAAAAAAGTAAAAGTAAAACTTTTTTTACTCCGATCCCAACTGCTCTTATTTATATTTGTTATCTTCATTTTCCCAAAAATCACGGGAGGCGTACGAAACGGAGAACTGCCCCAATGTTCCGCCGTATGTAAACTTAAACTATAACCTAATTTTTGCCACATACTTAATATTTGAAGATTCTTCCAAAAATCCGTACTACAATTCTCAAAGCGGCAGTTGAAAGTCCACCTCACATTTTTTCTATCGTCTTGTTGTATATGGCTTTCTGTACCTCCTAACAATAAATTCTTCTGTGTAAAATCTTTAGGTATCCATGTGCTTGTACCAAACGCAGGAAGCTCCGTAAACTTATAAACCGCATTAGCCTCATCATCCGTTAAGCGGGCATGCTCCATATACACAGCATCCAAATTAAGCATTAATTTATGAAGCCCGTAAGAATCATCATAAAAAGTAATATTTCCCGCTGAGGTTAAACTTGAAGCAGTTTTAGTGGTGACCGAAACACTATGTATCCAACTAGACTTTTCAATATTAGAGGTAGCAGTTAATATCCAATTATCTTCCATAATAGTTGAACTACCATCATAAGCATCCAAACGAACCCTAACTACACCAGGAGCAAAATCTGTAACTTTATACCTATAAAAACAACCCAGCCTATAATAAGTCGATGCTAATAAATCTCCTACCGAGAAATCATACTTTGCTATTGTTCTAAGTTGAATAGGATTAGTAGTAGGTTCAACAAAATATTTCAAACAATAAAAATCATCAACTCCATAAGTTGTAAAAGTTCTTAAATCACTTGTATCCCTATCAGAAATAGGTAAATTTAATCCTTGTAATCTTGGATGCCAATATATATCTCCATTAAAACTATTAATATTAGTATAAGTTTCAGCAGTCCAGGAATCTGGGAAATAGTTTCCTACACCTGAAACAGGATCACCAGTATTATAAGCAAAAAGTAAATTCTCTGTAAAATCGATTGCCGATGAAGTCCCATCATCAGAAATACATCCTGTATCAACTATTTTTTCTTCTGTTGCATATAAATTACTTGAGTTTGAAGAAGGGCCTATTTTAACTTTGTCATTCCTACCTAAAGTTGATAAAAGAGTAGGTGTGACAGAAGTTGCTGTTATGCTACTAATACCTCCAGAAATTTCTGTCGTAGATATAGTATCAGCAAGCACTGTATCAAAAGAAACACTTTTTCTAAATGAATTGTTTTTTATTCTGCTCAATACTCCTAAAGACATGAATTTTGCAATAATAAACCTCCATTCCTTCCAAATGACAATGAAAATGATCTTTAATCTTTCTCATCTCCCATCTTATTTTATTAAACCCTTTAATTATATCATTCTTTTCTTTTTCACTAATTGTACTTCTATGTTCTCTTAAAACAATCATAGGAACTTTGCAGGTTAAACAATCTAATACTACCCATTTTTCAGAAGTATAATACCAATGAGTTAGTTTTTTAAGTTCACATAATTCACAAGACATTAATTTCCCTTTTTATATTTTAAAATTAAATCAAATATTTCATTTTTAAAGCATTTATTCAAAATTTCAACATTAGGAATAATACAATGTCCTCCTATTCCTTTTTGAGGGGGGTATAATATTGGTCTTATAACGTTATCTCTTCCTAATCTTTTATTTCCTTCATTATAAGTTATATTAAAATCAGTTACAACTTTTTCAAAATCTATCTCATATTCATCACAAATCTTTTTCATCTCACCATGCCAAGCAATATAAAGACCATAGGAAGTAGTACTAAAAAGTTTTCCTAATTCTGTTATTACTGAAGGTCTAAAAGATTTTGTTTTTATTCCTAAACTCTCAAAATGTTCTTCAGCAAGTTTCTTTGATTTTGTATCATGATATCCTATATATTTTGTAAAAACTTTTATTTCTTCATAAAGATTGGGATGAAGCCCTCTTATCGGGCTATGAACAATAGAATATTTAAGTTTCAAATACAAAGATAAAGTAGTAAAAGGTTCTACTGTAGAATGAATAATACTCAACATAGGTTCTATCTGGCATATCTCATTACTAACTGCCTCTACAAAATTATCATCCCAAGGGATACAAATATGTAAAATATCAATATCTTCTAATCCATCATCCCTATTCAAGTCTTTTACTTTTGGATTTTCATAAAATTTAGCTATAGCCTGCCCAACTTCCCCATATCCTAAAATTCCTACTTTCATACATTCTTTCCTATAATAAATTTAATTGTCTATTTTTTATCTCTTTATTATTTAATATATCATTACAATATTTTATCCATAAATCTCTAATATATTTAAGACTTGTTTTTGCATGACACTTCCTACATAAAGTAATTAAATTACTAAAACTATTATTTTTCTTATTATAATCAATATGATGAACACTATGTGATTCTTTACTTTCTTTAATCTCACACATTTTGCAAACATATTTATCTCTTTTTCTTATTTGCTTTTTTAACTTATCATTAAAATCAATTCCATAAAGTTCAAAAGATTTACCTCCTATCCAATTTGGATTATTTTCACCTTTTAAACTAATAGAAATATTCTTACAATGTTCTTTAGGTAATTTTTTTCCTTTTCTAGGAGAGGGTTTCCCTTTGTTTTTCCCTAACATTGATTTTCTCATATTCTCACAATGCTCTTCTGTGTGTTTTCCCCCTAATCTTGACTTTCTCATGCTCTCACAATGTTCTTTTGAAAGTTTCACTCCTTCTTTTGCTTTACTTATGTTCTCACAATGTTTCTTAGATTTCTTCTTACCTTTTAAAGAATTACTTATTTGATTTTTCTCTTTCTCTGTCCTAGGGGGTCTCTTCTTATCTCTCCAATAACCTATTCCACCTTTACTTGATTCACTCATTTGTTTCAATGACTTTTTTGTATGCTTTCTTCCATACATAGGATGATTTTTACCTTTACTATATAATCTATAGCATTCCCAATTACAAAACTTTTTATCTTTCCTACTATTTTCAAATTTTAAAAACTTCCCACAAAATTTACAAACTTTTTTATACATTTTATATATTCTCCTTAAAAATAAATGTGAAGTCTTTAAGTCCCAAATTATAACGATTTTGCTTTATACCTCTTAATTCCATCTTACCAATCAAAATACTTGGCAACAAATCCTCTGGGTTTTCCGTTAAATGAAGAATTAAATTCCGTCCCTCTTTCTGCCATGCAAGAAGTATTTCTAAGTTTCGATAAAATGAAGAAGAAGTTCCTTCAAATCTACAACTATATGTCCAGAGTTTTGACATCCTTCCAGTCATATTGAAATAATTCATTGCCCCGTCCTTCATCTCTGTAGATTGCTCAAAATCTTCATAAAAAAAATTCTCGCTACCTAGCACAGGAAGTTCAGTAAATGTATATACAGCATCTGTAGCATCATCTGTACCAGAACTGAACTCCACATAGAAACAATCTAAGTATAAAATACAATTTGCTTCAGTATCTGTTAAACTACCCGAAGCCCTATGATGAAGAATATCAAAATAACAAGTAGTAGGATTTGCTAATGTTTTAGATGCTGTAGTATTAATAAGCGTCCAAGTTATCGGCTGACTAGCATCATCAGCACGAGAACACCTATAATTTATTACATAATTAGAACTTGTATCTCTTAATCGAAATCGGATTTGTGAAAATTCAGTTCCGGATAACCATTTAATCTTATAAATCCCACCTAACCTATAATATGTAGAAGGTAATAAAGCATCATCTAAAGTCTGTGAAAAAAGTTGATAAGTATCAGCAGTTGTTGCACCTGACATCTTTATTTTTAAACTATAAAAATCAGTGCCACCTAAACCATATTCATAATTTGTTGATCCGTCAGAAGAGGCTTCTGAATCTAATAATCTACATAAAGGATAGTCAGTTATTGTAGCTGCATTGCGAGTAAAGTCCCATCCAGATGGGAAGACAGTGGATACTCCTGTAACTAAATCATCATCTAAGTAATAATAATCTATTGTGTCTGATACTGTAAAAGTATAAACTCCAGCAGAGTGGGAAATATTGCTTATTTTTACTTCTTCGGATACTCCAGGATTTCTTGTATGTGAGGATGGGCCGAGCCTAATAATATCTGTTCCAACTAAATTTTCTATCTCAGAAATACTACTATTATCCATCTCACAAACAGTATCACCAGCAGAAACTGTAGCAACAATATCCCCATAATAACTTAAAGGATAGTTAAATTTTGGGTTTCTAACATTTTCAGCAATTCCAAGTTTTAAATATTCTGACATTTAATTACCTTAATATATTTTAAAACTTTATTTATACATTTCTTCGGAGATTCTTTAATCTCATGTTCCCAAAAACGAAATACTTTATAACTATTAAATGAATAGACTAAATCTTGAGTTACATCCCGTTGTTTAACTTCTGGTCTATTATGCCAATAGTCCCCATCACATTGTATTATTATATCATAGTCTGGTAAATAAAAATCAACAACACCTATCTTACAAAGCGGAACATTAGACTGATAGTTTAATCCCACTCTTTCTAATTCATCTCCAATTGCTACCTCTATTGAGGTCTTTTTAAATTTCCAATTCTTTGAAGATAATTGTTTTACCGTTAACTCTCTTCTTTTCTGTGAAAAATCATTACTTTCTTTCCTATATAAATCATAACAACTCCTTAAGTGAAATTTCTGTCTTTCTAAAGAAGTTTCAAATTCTATTCCACAACCTTTGCACATCTTCTTATATTTTTTACCTTTACCTTTATTCCAAGAAATACCACCTTTTTTAAACTCAGTTTCAGGAGAAATTCTTTGTCCTTTCCTTCTTTCACTTATTTTCCTTCCTGCTTCTGGGTGAATATCATAATATTGTTTCATTCTTTTCTTGTGTTTTTCTCTTTCTTCTGGATTTTTATAAAACTCCCTCACTTTTTCACCATGTTCAATCCCTTTTTCGGGATGTTCTTTATAATATTTCTCTAATTTTTTACTATGTTCTATTCGAGCATTAGGATTTTCTTCATGAAATTTCTTCATTCTTTCGCTATCTCTTCTGCTAAAATCAGGGTCGCTCTTGATAGCATCTATCATAATTTGATTATTTCTTTTCCCTGCTTCTGGATTTTCTTTATAGTATTCCTTTTTGGCTTTACTTATTGATTTACTATGTCTCTCTCTTAAACTTTTAGGTACTAACTTTTATATTCCTTTACAAAAACATTGTGGTAGCCTAAATGAAAATTATTTATCACCTTTAATAATTTCCCGCAAATTTCACATTTCACTGATTCATTTTTATTCATCTTTGTGGTATCCTCGTTAGATCTATTTCTCCACTCCGGATTGATTGCTCAATTGCCGTGACACATAACTCAGCCATCTCTTTTTCTAATACTCCTACTCCCCCATTAGATACATAAATACTCCCCTGAGAAGAAATATTTATACTAGGAGCAATACTGATGTTCATTGGATTTAGCATAGTTGTGGCTCCATATTGCCTCTGTTTACCCCCAGCAATTGCTGTCTCTTCTTCATCAGCAGCAGGAATTGCTAAATTTGCCGCAGCTCTACTTGCCATATATCCAACACCAACTGCCGCAACCATACCGACACCTGTCCAACCAAGAGCAGCAGCAAGTCCACTTAATCCTTGAACATTACTCCAAACTTCTCTTGCTTTTATTTTTACTATTTGGGCTTGTATATAAGCCTTTAATTCTTCAAAAATCAAAGCAGCAGCAACATTTTTAAATTTTATTCTTCTTCTTACTTCCGCATCAAAAAATGTTTGAGAATTTGCTTCCATAAACCCTATCATTCTTTTATGGGTTTTTGCTAATGTAGCTTGCAATCCAGACCTAATTTTCAATTCTTCTTCCCATATTCTCACTTTCAATTCCATTGCCCTTCGTTCAAGTTCAACTTCTACATTCTTATCTCCTTCATATTCTTTTAAAATAGCTTTTCTATAATCTTCAAATTCTTCCAGTCGCAATCTCGCCCCAAATGCACCTCCTACCATCCCCCCTATCCTTCTCTTTCCACGCCATTCTTTAGCTATTCCAGATAACCTATCCGCTGTCTTTTCTTCCACTTTTAAATTTGTTGCTTTTAATCTAGTTAATTCTTCTAAAACCCTCAAAGCTGCTTCTTTATCTTTATCATCAATCTTATCTAAAGCCATAATTTGTGTTCTGAGACTTCTCATCTCAATAGCAGCTTTTATATTCTCTTTTTCCCATAAAGTTCTTGCTCTTAATAATTCAATTTGGTCTTTCATTTTCATAATTATTATATCTAAACTCTTTCTTTGTTTCTCATCAATCTCAATAGCTATCTCATCAATTTTATTTGTTTCTTTTGTTTTCTTATTATATTCTTCTATTTCTTTATTATATTTAATTAACCTTTCAAGAGGCCCACTCATTGCTTTAGCTATCTTAGGGTACTGCCATTCTAATGCTCGCATTACTGTTAGCCATTTTCCTGCCTCTTTAGTAAACTCCTCAGGTCTTGTTAATTTTTTTAAATCCTCCATCATTCTTTTAACCATTGGAACATCTTTACCTAAAGCAGGCCCTATTACTGCACCCATTACTCCTCTTGGACGCATACCTTTCTCAAGCCCTTTTAAAGATTCTTGAAGTTCAACAAAAGCTTCACTTCGTTTCCTTACCGTTTCAAGAATTTTAGTATCAAATATTTCCGCTTGTCTAATATAAGCCTGAGTTAATTCTTCAGCCGCATCTTTTAATTCTAATGTTTTTCTTCTACTTCGTTCCATTGCAAAAATAGCTGCCCCAAGAATAGTAGTTACAGCAAATAATACTGGATTAAATGCTTTAAATATAGTAATTAAAGTAAGAGCTTCTAATCCAAAAGCTTTTAAATATCTTATACCTAAAACCAAATTCATTAGAAGTTGAGTTTTAATAAGTTTATTTAAAACTATCAAAAGTAATTTCAATTTAATCAATGAAGTTATAAGATTAGGGAAAGTTTTAACAAAAATCAAAAAAGGAGATAAAACAGAAGAAACAACAAACCAAAAAGTTCTTAAAGCACTTGAAGCTTGATCTATATAATAATCAAGTCTTGTCTCTATATAATATTCATTAACTTTTACCCATTCTTGAACACCTTTATAAACTTCTTTAAGACGATCTATAAGAACAATTAATCTAGGAACAAGTATATCACCTATTCCAGCGGACATATTAAACCAAGCATCTTTCATCATTGAAACTACTCCCTTAAAAGTAACTTTCAACTCTTCTGTTGCTCCTCTAAACTTACTATCAGCATCTGTCCAAGCTTTCATTAACATTTTTTTAGTCTCTTCAGCAGTATACTGCACACCATATTGAAACCCAAGCATAGCAGTTACACCTTTTTCCCTAAAAGTATCTGCTGCTGCTGCTCCAGCAGATAACATTCTCATAACTTGACCTGTAGCTAAATTAATATTCATTCCTACAGCTGCGGCCAAATCACCAATAAGAGGCATCCATTGCATTATTTCTTTACTGCCACCACGCAAAACACCAGCAAGCATAGTTCCTGATTCCATTATTTCTTTAAATTCAAAAGGAACTTTAGCAGCATACTCTCCTAATTCTTTAAATAAAACATTTGATTTTTCAACACTTCCTAATAAAACCTTTAACCTCACTCCAAATGTTTCCATTAATTCAGTAGATTTAATAAATCCCTCTAATGTTCTAAATAATCCCGCAAAAGCAAAAACCACAATCAAAATTTGATTACGCAAAGCACCCAACATTCTACGAGTATTACTAGTTGAAACTCTAAATCTACCCTGAAAAGTATCTGCCTCTTTAAACGACTTTGCCATCTTCTTATTAGCCGCCGTAACCCGACTAGCCCCCATAGTCCTAACAGAAAATCTTATATTTATTATTTTTTCTATTCTTTCCGCCAAAAAACTTTCAACTCCTTAAAAAGTTATACTAGTTGAAACTCGCTTTTTAAAATTCTCTAAAAAATTAACAGTTAAACTTTTTAACATACTATTTATTTTTGAATCTATCTTCTTTAAAGATTCTTTATCAAACCCAAGAAAAGGTCTTTCAGGTATAACTACTTTCTTAAATACTTTTCCTGTCTCTTTATCTGGCCAATTAGTCAATCTTAATCCTCTAATTGCTCCTAAACTTATTATTGTACCTTGTGGAGGACTTTTAGGAAACTGATGTACCCAAGCATAAGGACAAGTAGAATATTGAATTAACTCTGATATCCCTCTTCTTCTTTCAGTTTTTGTTCTAAAACTTCTTCTTAATTTCCCGCTGTCAGTTAATATCCCTCTCCCTAAAGTTCCTTTTTTCTTTTTCTGTATAGTTCTATACTCCCCTAATTCTTTCCATTTTCTACCAGAAGGACTAGTTTCAGTTCTAAACCTTCTTTGCACCATCGCCTTCATTATCTTACTAACTTTCGTATCCAAAAAAACTCTTATAGTTTTTCCTTCAGGACTTAATTCTTTTTCAAAATACTTCCCAGCTCTATTCAACCCCATAACCAAATCATCCATACTCATCTTTTTTGTATCAATTGTAACTTGTATGTCTTGCTGTGCTATTTATTTCACCTTCTTTTTTTCAATAGACTTATAATAATCTCTTTCATAATCTATTTTTGCTTTCCTTATACAATTAAAACATTCTATTAACTTATTAGTTTGGTCAAACAAACCCCCACTCTCTGGTAAAACACCATACTCTTTTACCATTCCCTCTAATGAAATAATAGAATCGTACTCAGGATCAATAACCGAAGTCAAACAAACACTTCTCCCCTCACCTAAATTATGAAAAAATTTCATAAATACAGAAAAAAGAGACATATGCGGGGGTTCATAACCAGCTAATTTTACTAGCAAATCAAAAAACCCTTCTTGATTTACTGTCTTTAACTCTTCATCAACAGGTACAAATCCTTCATATGCACTTTTCTCTTCAAATATAGGAACTGGAATAGTAATCTCTTCTTCCTCAAGAAAACAATACCTTTTTTCTAAAAATTTTACTCCTCTACATGTGTCACAGTCATAGATTTTTTGTCTTTCAGATTCTTCGGTTTTCCAGTGGTTAAAATAGACGAGGAGTTCAAACTTTTTTTTTCTCCCTCTTTTAACTTTGAAATATCACTAACGACTTCAAGAATTTCATTCAATAAATCGTTTGACATCTCCTGAAACAATTTCTTTAAATCCTCAGTATTATCTATAAGTTTTATTATAGTTTTTCCATCTCCACCATGATCTGTAGAAAATTTCCAATTCTCAACAGCAGCAATATTATCAATAAATTCATCTTGATCCGCTCTTCTCATTTTTACAAAATCCCATTCATCAAATCCACCTCTTGGATTAGATTTTCTACAATTCATATATCTCGTAGCTGATCTACTTCCATCTCCAGATAACTTAGGTCTAATATGAAAAACAGTTTGTTCATCTTCTGGTTCTGTTTCCCTGTCATCTACAGGGACATACTTATAAATAGTTTTTCTTGAAATTCCACTTAATGCCATTTTGTTTCTCCTTTAAATTTAATTATTAAGGTATACCTCTAACTAAATTAGCTTTTAAATAATTCATTTTTACATCCGCTACCCCATAAGTCCCATCATAAACTCCAGAAAAATTAATCTCATGCCCTGTCTCCACATCCCCAGTTTGACTAATACTGGTAGTTTTAACATTTAATGCTATATCTACTTGATTTACCGTAGTTTCTGTATCAGCTCCATCTTCTGTGTAAAGTGCAAGAACATAGTCTGTCCCTGCCTTATATTTAGTCACAGGTACAATTCCACCTTCTGTTGAGGCACTCCAAGGTAAAAAGAAACTTCCCTCAACAGTAAACCTACCTAACTTATAGCCTTGAATTGTAGAACTATTGTAAAATAACGGAGCTGCATTGTTAGAAAAAGTTACACTGAAATTAGGAATTGCCACAGTTGTACCACCTGTAGTACCTACCTTACAAGTAAAATCCTGAAACTTCCAAGAAGTTGGTTTTGCAGGGAAACTAATACTTTTCCAAGTATCTGCATCATTCACAACACCAATATCATCAACAGTAGCAACATTATGACTCGCACCCAACACCTCGGCTGAATACTTTACTACCCCTCTCTCCTCGGAACTAAGAGTTATACTTCTAACTATACATCCAGTAAAGTATTGAGAAGCATTGTCATTAGTTATC
>SDBU01003956.1_pt1 | contig 18515 bp, 17 predicted proteins | sample 2277071 | NCBI WGS metagenome assembly SDBU01 (sample SAMN10397929, study PRJNA504765) | marine sediment metagenome | isolation source: marine sediment core GS08_GC12, 126 cmbsf | place: Arctic Ocean: Gakkel Ridge, Loki's castle | collected 2008 | reverse complement strand
CCTTGATATGAGATGCCCTATTCTCCCCCAATTTTGCTAAGATTGGAAGCCAGAATCCTGGGGTTGATTTTCCTACCCCGTTTTGCTTCGAAATCCCCAGTAGCCCACCACTTGCGCACATTGGAGGAAGCTGGCCTCGTCACCAGTCGTCGCGATGGCAGGTCTACCTACTACGCCGTCCAGAAAGAAGAGTTGACCAAGCATCACATCTTTGAGTAGGGGGCCTGGGAAAGCGCCGACTGCCGACCGGGGGCCAGAAACTCAAACCCACAGTACGAGGTTCTAAACAGGCGAAAGAGGAGTCCCACATGGCCAAGTTGAAGGAGGTCTTCGGTACCAAGAACCATGCCATCCGGCGGACGTTGCTTATCGGAGCAGCTTTTGTTTTGGGATTCATCGTATTGAGCGTCATTGGCATTCAGGCATGGGAATGGTCCAACAGCGTGGCCTTCTGCACCAACGTCTGCCACGACGTGCACCCCGAAGAGTCGGTTGCCTACCAGGACTCGTACCATGCTCAGGTCAAATGCACTGAATGTCACATGAGTCGGGTAGGCACGCTGCGTAACGTCTTCCTCAAGGCCGGCCACCTTAAGCACTTGCCACAGACGATCTTGCGCCAGTACGAGCACCCCCTGGAAGCGGAAACGCTGCGCCCGGCCAACGAATCGTGCGAACTCTGCCACTGGCCGCCGGCCTTCCACGGTGACACGGTGTGGGAGATCAGGCACTTTGAGCCAGACGAGCAAAACACCGAAAAGCGTACTTATGTGATCCTCAAAACCGGTGGTGGTGAGCGAGAGAGGGGGCTGGGGTACGGCATCCACTGGCACATCGCAAACCCGGTCGAATATATCGCCACTGACGAGCATAAGCAAGACATCCGCTGGGTACGGACCACCCTGCCCGATGGTCAGACGGTCGAGTATAATGATGTCATCAACCCCCTGTCGGCTGAGGAGATTGCCAAGGCCGAAAAACGGACTATGGATTGTGTGGACTGCCACAACAAGGTAGGCCATCCCTTCCCTTCTCCGGACCGGATGGTTGACAGCGCCTTTACCGAGGGCCGTATCAGCCCTGAGCTGCCGTTTGCCAAGCAGCAAATGATGGCCTTGCTCGCTGCCAGCTATCCCAGCCAGGAAGCGGCATTGGAGGCCATCGAGTCACTGGAAGCGCAATACAAGGCCGCGTACCCCGAGGTGGCCGCCAGCTATGCCACTGATATCAAGCAGGCTGCCGAAGTGGCCAAAGAGCTCGTCCCCCGACTGGTGTTCGAGGAGCCGGGTGTCACCTGGCAGTCCTTCCCGGATAATGATGGGCACATAGAGTTCCCCGGCTGCTTCCGCTGCCACGATGGCAAGCACCTGAGCCCAGAGGGCGAATCCATTCGCCTGCATTGCAACATCTGCCACAGTATCCCGGTGACGGTGGACGCTGGGGACCGCCCGCCTGAGATGCCAGTCGCCTCGCTCCAGGAGCCAGCGTCGCACCTGGAAACTAACTTTATAGCCGACCACCGCTTCCAGGCCAATAGCGCCTGCGTGGAGTGCCACGGCGAGATCGCCTTTGGCGACGATGATTCGAGCTTTTGTGCCAACTCGGCCTGTCACGGGATGGCATGGCCTTCGGTGGAGCTAGATGCGGCTTTCCCGCATCCCATTAAGCTGGAGGGCAAGCACACTGAGGTATGGTGCCACGACTGCCACAACGGGGTGAGAGAGCCCTCGTACGAGTGTGCCGACTGCCACGAGCCGGCCATGGAGCCCCACTTTGGCCAGGTGTGCGAGGACTGCCACACGCCGATTGGGTGGGACCAGGCGGAACTGGGTGATTTCGAACACCCGGCAGCTTTGGAAGGCGGCCACGCAGACCTGGATTGCTCCGCGTGCCATGCTGCTGGCCAGAGCCTGACTTACGAATGTGCCGCCTGCCATCAGCCGCCCAGCGAGCCCCACTTTGGGCCAGACTGCGAGACGTGCCACACGCCGGCAGGCTTCAAAGGCGCGACCCTCCCGCCGGAGCTGCACCCGGTGCCGCTGGTCGGCGGCCACCAGCGCGCCACCTGCGACGTGTGCCATGCCGAGGGTAAGCGGGTGCCAGAATACGTATGCAGCAACTGCCACCGGCCGCCGGAGGATCACCTGGAGGGAACATGCGACACCTGCCACGCTCCGGAAGGATGGGCCGAGTCGGCGGCCTCTCTTGTGGCCCAATTTCCACAGATCCCACACGTCTTGGACGGGCTGGAGGACTGCCTGGTGTGCCACGACCCGGTCAGTCAGATTAAACCAGTGCCGGGCGACCATGAAGGCCGTGTCAATGAGCAGTGTGGCCTGTGCCACAAAGTCGCGCCGTAGGTGATGTCTCCATGGCATTCCCGAGCGAAAGGGGGGATGAAGACAGGCATAGTGAGAAATCGTTAGCTGATTTACCAACATCCTAATTGGAGAGGAGGGAAAAAATGGTATCACTTGATGCGTTGCGAGTGGTCCCCATCTTCGCAGGGCTGGGCGAAGATGATCTGGAAAAGATCATCCCTCTCTGTCACGAAGAAGTGCACGGGGATGAAACGAAACTGTTCGACGAGGGGAGTCAGGCAAGGGTCCTTTACGTCATCGAGGAAGGTAAGGTGGCGATCGAGGTTGACTTCCATGTGAGCCGAGGCATGTCTCCCCATCCGATCACCGTCACCGAGGCTAGAGCGAACGAAATCTTCGGTTGGTCGGCTCTGGTGAGCCCCCACCACATGACGGCCAGCGCACGGTGTATGGGCAGGACGAAGCTCATTGCCATAGATGGCCCGAAGCTCAATGAATTGCTTGAGCAGGACCCGCGCTTGGGATTGACCGTGATGCGCAATGTAGCTCAACTCATCCGAGCCCGGCTCTTGAGTACAAGAGCTTCTCTGGTCAGCAAGGAAGGGCTGGATCTCCTGTACCACCTCTACAGCTATTAGCATGCTGGCTCAACCCCTTCGGCGCCAACGTCGAGGATGCCTTGAACCCCTCACCGGGCTCATCGGCGAAACCCGACAAGCACCGTGCCCTCTTTGCGGCTGTCGGGACAGATGAGGATACCACCATAGCTATTACTAAAAGTGAAAGGGGGGATGAGGATACGCATTGAGAAATCGTTAGACGATCTACCAAAATCTTAAGTCGAAAGGAGAGTTGAAATGTGGAAGAAGTTCAATAGTAAGATCTGGATTGGCGTGATCTTGCTCGTAGCAGTCGCTGTGATAGCTGGCTGCTCAGGATCAGCCGGGCCTTCAGGGCCGGCAGGTCCCGCTGGTCCTACCGGACCTGCCGGCCCTCAAGGAGCCGTTGGTCCTGCTGGCCCTGATGGCGCTGATGGCCCCGCTGGCCCTGCTGGCCCCGCTGGCGCCGCTGGCGCTGCCGGTGAAGGCAGCGCTGCCCAGGTCACCTGTGTAGAATGCCACAACGATACCTCGTTGATCACCGGGATGCAGACTGCCTGGAGCGAGTCTGTGCATGGAACGGGTGAATCCTACGGACGAGGAACCAGCGCTGGTTGCGCCGGATGTCACTCTGGTGGCAGCTTCAGCGACATGGTTGCTGCAGGGCTCGCCCCGAACGAGGTCGAGGCTGGCGATCCTAACCCGACCCGCCAGGACTGCCGCGCCTGCCACCAGATCCACACCAGCTACACCGGTGAGGACTGGGCTTTGGCGACCACTGACCCGGTAGTGCTTTATGCCCTCGAAGATGCGACCTTTGACGGCGGTATGGGCAATTTGTGCGTCAACTGCCACCAGCCGCGCCGTGCAATTGAAGCCACAGACGGTATCGTTAATTGGAGCAGCACTCACTACGGTCCGCACCACGGCCCGCAGAGCTCCATACTGCTTGGTATCGGCGGCGCCGGTGTTGAAGGCAGTCCCAGCATGCACGCCTTGATAGTGGAAGACACCTGCGTGACCTGCCACATGGGCGAAGGCGACGATCACACCTTTGAACCCAGCGTTGCCGCTTGCCAGCCTTGCCATGCCGATGCCGAAAACTTCGATATCAACGGCCTGCAGACCGAGGTCCAGGCGATGCTCGATGAGCTTAAAGAGGCTCTGGTCGCAAATGGCATGCTTGATGAAGAAGAAGACGAAGCGATTGTTGGCGAGTACCCTGAAGCGGAAGCTGGCGCTTTGTGGAACTACATCACGATCGCTCATGAAGACAAGAGCCTGGGTGTCCACAACCCGGCTTACACCAAGGCTTTGCTTGAAGCATCTCTCGCAACACTTGGCGAGTAATCTTCACGCAAAATAGTACGTAAGCTCCAAACAGGGCTGCCAGTATGGCAGCCCTGTTCTTGTGTAAGAGGTTATTAGCCGTTTGCGTCAAAATTCCCAGAGTGGAGAAATCCATTCTGTCGATGTCGATGATCGTGACTATATCCAAAAAATCACAGATGTTCAGGCATCGGTGGTAATTCTCGATGCTGTGGATAGCGAAGAAGCTAGATGTTGTCTCTTTTGCGAATTGCTGACCGCCTTTCCAATTCCAGTACTTCCAGAAGGATCCTGGAGCTTTTGCCCACAACGGCAAGTATATCATCCAGGTACTGTACGATAGCCTGGAAGACGTTGGTGGGGATACAAGTGGCATGGTCCGGCTTTAGAACGGAGACTGAGCTCTTTCGACGGAATGCCTGCCTGGGCCTTGGTTTGATAGACCCAGGCTCTCAGAATAAGTAGGCTGGAGCACAAGCTCCAGCCCACTTTCCTGTTCATACGTTGAATTGCGGGTAGTGGTTAAATGGTAAGTGATGATACTTTGCAGCGTGCAGCGAACCCGCTGATTGAGTAGCGCCAGCGTATCGAAGTCAAGGGTGAGCGGCACTTGCAGGCTCGTTCTTGGCTTCTATACGTCGCTGCCGCTCCTACTCAGCCAGCGAACTCGCGAGGCCATCACTTACTTCTTTACCACTACCGAATTGCGAACTACTGAAATTGACAGCAGAGTGCTTTTGTGCTATATTCTATTCAGGTAGAGAAACGGGGAGGATCATCAATGACCGCACTTAGAGCGCGAAGCAAATTCATCATAGGCGGAGCCATCATTGTGTTGGCGGTGGGCTATCTCATCGTCAGCAGCATCGGGGGCTCGACGGCCTATTACCTGACCGTTGAGGAAGTGAGGGCAGAGGGTCCCTCGGAGCAGACCGTGAGGGTTGCTGGGAATGTCGTAGGAGAGACTATTGAGTGGAACGCCAAAGAATTGGTACTCAGGTTCAGCATCGCCGACGCTAGCGGAAGCCTGGCTGTGATCTACAACGGCCCCCGTCCCGACATGCTTCAGGATGAAGCGGAGGCCATAGTCGAGGGCAAGTACCTCGAAGGAGGATCCTTCGAGGCCAATAATCTACTCCTCAAGTGTCCATCCAAGTACCAGGAGGCAGCAACGGCCACCGCAGAGCCCCCGGCTAAGTGATCTTTCATCCAGCAGACCTCGGAGGTTTTCAGACGTGATTTCGCAAATAAACCGGCTAGACAATCAATGCAACTTCATCAACGGAGGCACTGCCGGAAACCTCCGAGGTCTTAAGTCGTCACCACTGAGTGGCTATTTGTCTAGGAGGTAAGTTTTCATGACCATTGTCGGCTATGGCGCTCTGGCGCTGGCTTTAGTGATTTCTATCTATACCGCAATAGCCTCGATCTTAGGAGCCCGCCGTGGGTCCCCGAAGCTGGCAGGGAGCGCCCAAAAGGGGGTTACGGCCACAGCCGTGTTGGTCACTTTGGCCTCGGCCATCTTGATCTATCTATTGCTAACCCGCGACTTTCAGGTTGAGTATGTGTACCGCTACGTCAGCACCTACTTGCCGACCATCTATACTCTCGCCGCTTTCTGGGCCGGGCAAGAGGGATCTCTCCTCCTCTGGCTGTGGCTCCTGACCATCTTCTCCGCCCTCATAGCTCGCCGAGAAGAGGGTTGGAGTCAGGAGCTCAAGCCCTACGCTCTGGCGGTGTTGGCTCTTTGCCAGGCCTTCTTCGCCCTTCTTCTGGTCTTTGCTTCCAACCCCTTCGCCACCTCCGCTACCATACCCACCGAAGGTTTCGGCATGAACCCCCTGCTGGAAAACTTCTGGATGATCATTCACCCGCCCGTAGTGTTTATCGGCTACGCTGCCTATACTGTTCCCTTCGCCTTCGCCATCGCCGCCCTGATAACGGGGAAATTGGACAAGGGGTGGGTACGGGGCATTCGGCGCTGGAACCTCTTCTCCTGGCTTTTCCTGGGCCTGGGCATCATCCTGGGCGCGTGGTGGGCTTACCTGGAACTGGGCTGGGGTGGGTATTGGGGCTGGGACCCGGTGGAGAATGCCTCCCTTATCCCCTGGCTGGTGGGCACGGCTTTCCTGCACTCAGCGACGATGCAGGAGCGGCGAGGCATCTTCAAGGTATGGAACATCGCCCTGGCTGTTATGACCTTCGTCCTCTGTATCTTCGCCACCTTCGTCACCAGGAGCGGCATCATCCAATCGGTGCATGCCTTCGGCGAGTCAGTCATAGGTTACTACTTCCTGGCCTTTCTTGTTGTCATCTTGATCTTTTCCTTTGGGCTGACTTTCTACCGGCGTCGAGAGTTGGCCAGCGAAAGGGAGATGAAGTCGCTGCTTTCCCGCGAGGCAGGCTTTCTTCTCAACAACCTCCTCTTTGTGGGGCTGGCTTTGGCCGTGTTTATCGGCACTATCTTCCCCGCAGTCAGCGAGATCGTGCGAGGCGTGCAGGTAGCCCTGGGGGCCTCCTTCTTCGAGCGGGTCTTCTCCCCTCTGGCCCTGGCTCTGGTCGTCCTCATCGGTGTCTGTCCCCGGCTGGGCTGGCGGCAGACTTCATCCAGACGATTCCTGCGAAGCCTGCTCTATCCCGGCATCGTGGCCCTGGCTGCCGCGGTGGTGATCTTCGTGCTGGGAATCACAGAGCCGTTTGCTCTCTTGTCCTTCGCCGTTTGTGCATTCGTGGCCAGCAGCATCCTGTGGGAGTTTTTGCGGGGCACAATGGCCCGCCACCGCTCGACGGGAGAGGACTATCTTCTGGCCTTCAGGCGACTGATCACCAAAAACCGCAGGCGCTACGGCGGCTACCTCGTCCACCTGAGCATCGTCATCATCACCGTGGGGGTTATTGGCTCCTCCCTTTACCAGACCGAGTACCAGGTGACCCTGGCCGAGGGCGAGACGGTGACTGTCAAAGACTACACTCTGGAGCATGAGGGGTTTTGGGTCGAGACTACGCCAGGCAAGCATCGGTTCGCCACACCTTTGGGCGTTTACCGTGATAACAAGAGAATCGCCACCCTGGTGCCGGAGAAGAACTTCCACTGGAACGTCGAGCAGTGGGTGACCGAGGTAGCCATCCGCACCAGTCTCAAAGAAGATTTGTACGTGATCCTGTCTTCCGTGGCTGAGGATGGTTCGGCCACCTTCCAAATCCTGATCAATCCCCTGGTGGTGTGGCTTTGGATCGGCGGGGGGCTTCTGCTCGTGGGCACTACCGTGGCTATCTGGCCCAGTGAAGCTCAAAGCTCAAAGTTCAAAGCTCAAAGTGATTTGGCGCAGGGTCAAGATGCAAGAGGCGGGAAGCAAGATGATTGAGGTGCGCGGCTTGGTCAAATCCTTCGGCAGCAAGGTGGCTTTGGATGGCCTTGACCTGGACGTGGCCGAGGGGGAGTTCCTGACCCTGGTGGGTCCCAACGGGGCGGGTAAGACCACTCTCATCCGTATCCTGGCCACTCTGACCAAGCCCACGGAGGGTAGCGTGCGCGTAGCCGGGTACGATCTGGCCGGGCAGGGCAGCGACGTCCGCCGGCGCATCGGCCTGGCCTCCCACCAGACCCTCCTCTACGGAGACCTCTCGGCCGAGGAGAACCTGCGCTTCTATGGCCGCATGTACGATGTGCCCGAATTGGAGGAAGGCATTACGGCCCTCTTCCAGCGCGTTGGCCTGGATCATCGCCGCCACGATCTGGTGCGCACCTTCTCCCGTGGCATGCAGCAGCGCCTATCCCTGGCTCGAGCCCTCTTGCACGACCCCGCTCTCTTGCTGTTGGACGAGCCCTACACCGGCCTGGACCAGCAAGCCGCTGAGATGCTGAGGGAGGTGCTGGCGGCCCTCTCCCCCCCTCTTTCCCCCCAAAAGTTGGGGGGGATGAAAGGGGGGGCGGGATCCCGCACCGTGCTGATGACCACCCATAACCTGGAGCGGGGGCTGGAGCTTTGCGATCGGGCGGCCATTTTGGTCAATGGTCGCATCGTCCACCAGGAAGCTAAGGACAGCTTAGACGTAGTCAGCTTTCAAGAGACGTACCGTCGTTGTATTGACGTTTCACGTTTCACGTTTCACGGCGGGGTGGGACGATGAGATTCCTGCGGAAAGTGCTGGTCATCGTCCAGAAAGACGTGGCGGTCGAGTTGCGCACCAAAGAGATGCTCAGCTCGATGTTCGTCTTCTCCCTGCTGGTGATCGTGATCTTCAGTTTTGCCTTCGAGCTGCGGGTCGAGGACGTGCGGAAGGTGGCTCCTGGCGTCCTCTGGGTGACCTTCGTCTTCGCAGGGATGTTGGGATTGAATCGCTCTTTCGTCCTGGAGAAGGACAAGGGTTGCCTGGAGGGCCTGCTGCTGTGCCCGGTGGATCGCAGCGCCATCTACTTCGGCAAGATGCTGGGGAACGTCATCTTCATGACCATAGTGGAGGCCATGATCCTCCCCATCTTCTCCGTCCTGTTCAACGTCTCCCTCTTCCAGCCCGTCTTGCTCCTGATCGTCGTTTTGGGCACCCTGGGCTTCGCCGGGGTGGGCACCCTCTTTTCAGCGATGGCCGTCCACACCCGGGCGCGGGAGGTGATGTTGCCCGTCCTGCTCTTTCCCGTCGTGGTGCCAGCCATGATCGCCGCCGTCAAAGCCACCGGTGGCATCCTCGACGGCCAACCGTTCTCAGAGATAGCCCATTGGGTGAGGCTGCTCGCGGTCTTCGACGTGGTGTTTTTCGCCATATCCTTCATGACCTTTGATTACGTGGTGGAGGAGTGAATTGGAGGTTGGAAGTTGGAGGTTGGAGGTTGGAGATTGGAGGTTGGAAGTTGGAGGCCTTTGATCGCCGAAGGTCTCTGACCGAGGCGAGAAGAGTTTTGGGTTTCGAGTTTTGGGTTTCGGGTTTTCCTGTCAACGAATGAAGCAACGAATAAACGAATAAGTCTCGACAGCAGATCTCATTCGTTTATTCGTTTGGTATTCGTTGACAGAGGAGGCCAGGCCAATTCCAATTCGGAGGATGTCTTCATGACTAACAAAAACTATCGCCTCAGTGATTTTCTCACCTGGGCCAGCGCTATCGTCATGATAGTGGCGCTCTACATGGTCTTCGTCTACGCCCCCACTGAGCGGACTATGGGCGATATGCAGCGCGTTTTCTATTTCCACGTATCGTCGGCCTGGGTGGGCTTCTTTGCCTTCTTCGTCACCCTGATCGCCAGCGTTGCTTACCTTTGGAAAGGGACACGCAAGTGGGATATTGTGGCCCTCTCCTCGGTGGAGGTAGGGGTGACCTTCATGACCATGGCCATCATCAGCGGGTCCTTATGGGCCAAGGTGGCCTGGAACGTGTGGTGGACCTGGGATCCCCGTCTCACCAGCAGCGCCATCCTGTGGCTGATATACGTCTCTTATCTGATGCTCCGCAACGCCATTGACGAGGAGGCCCGTCGAGCCCGATTCGCTGCCGTCTACGGCATCGTGGGCTTCGTTAGTGTGCCCATCACCTTCATGGCCATCCGCTGGTGGCGGACCATTCATCCGGTGATCTTGGATAGCCAGGGCTTCAGCCTGGCCACACCGATGCTGATCACCATGCTCTTCTGCATCGGGACTTTCACCTTGCTCTATTTCACCCTACTCGTCCACCGGATGCATCTCGAGCAATTGGCTGATGAGGTGGAACAACTAAAGCATATCGTGGCATAGCTGAAACAAAACTCTCAAGCGTGTCATTGCGAGGAGCGAAGGAAGCGAAGCGGCTGAAGCGACGAAGCAATCTCCTCGTCAGCAGAGGGAGATTGCTTCGCTCCCTACGGTCGCTCGCAATGACATAGCTTCCGCAACATTCGACTAAGCTATAGGAGGTTATTGTCATGGGAGATCTGGTTTATATTTTCGCCGCTTACGCAGTTTTTTGGGCCTTGACCTTTGCCTTCGTCTTCAACATCGCCCGACGTCAGAAGGGCTTGCAGAGGGAGATCGAGTCCCTGAGGCGGGCCCTGGAGACCAGGCAAGAGAGAATGTGAGAGGAGGAGAAAAATGAGACTTCATAGAACGAGATCAGGCTTGAAATGGCTGATGTTGTTGTTCCTGCTCGCCTGTCTTCTGTGGGGCCTGGTATCGCCTGTCCCCCCAAAGCTGGCAGCTCAATCTACCATCAAACGATCCAGCTCCGCCATCGCCGTAACATCCGACGGCGCTTTTTGTCTGGCTTGGAATAAGGGTTCCTCATTTGACAGATTCAGGCACTCATGGTATATTTGGGGAGCATTGATTCCTCAATAGTACCTCCTCAGAGATTGCCAGCCAGAAAGGATGCTTATGGTCACTGATTCCGTTCACCTGAGTGTGCAGAACGTCTCGCTGAGCTTCGGGGGGATCCAGGCCTTGGCCAGCGTCAGCTTTGATGTCCGGGAGGGGGAGATTCTGGCCATCATTGGCCCCAATGGCGCTGGCAAGACCTCAATGCTCAATTGTATGAACAACTTCTACCGACCGGACAAGGGTCGGATCATCTTCGAGGGGCACGACCTCACTCGTCTGCCGCCGCATCGCATCGCCCAACTGGGCGTCGCCCGCACATTTCAGAACATCGCCCTGTACACCGGCCTGAGTACGCTGGACAACTTGATGGCAGCGCGCCACATTCACATGCGGGCCGGGCTTCTGCAAAGTCTGTTGTACTGGGGACCAGCTCACCGTGAGGATATCGCCCACCGCCAGGTCGTGGAGGAGATCATTGACTTTCTGGAGATAGAGCACATCCGCAAGGCCGTCGTCGGAACCCTGCCCTATGGCCTGCGCAAGCGCGTCGAGCTGGGCCGCGCCCTGGCGATGGAACCGCATTTGTTGCTCCTCGACGAGCCCATGACGGGCATGAATCAGGAAGAGAAAGAAGACATGGCTCGCTTCATTTTGGACATCCACGAGCGTCACGGCAAGACCATCCTGTTGATCGAACATGACATGGGGCTGGTCATGGACATCGCCGACCGGGTCGTGGTGCTCGACTTTGGGTCAAAGATCGCCGAGGGGACGCCGGAGGAAATCCGCCGCGACGAAACGGTGATCAGAGCCTATCTGGGGGAGGAAACGACGTGATGAGCAACCCCGACACTCTTCCCAAGAGCCTGCTAGTCGGCTACCAGAAATACGGCAACCGCAAGATCGCCATGCGCCAGAAGGACCTGGGCATCTGGCGGTCCTATACCTGGCAGGACTCGTACGAACAGGTGCGCCAGTTGAGCCTGGGTCTAATCAGCTTGGGTCTGAAACGCGACGACAAGGTCTGCATTATCGGTGACAACGCCCCCCAATACTTCTGGGCCCAATTGGCCATCCAGTCAGGCGGCGGAGTGGCGGTCGGCATCTTCACCGATAGCGCTCCGCGTGAGATCCAGTACATCGTCAGTCACTCAGACGCCGTGTTCGTCTTCGCCAAAGACCAGGAGCAATGCGACAAGCTGCTCGAGATCCGCGACCAGGTGCCCGCCGTCCAGCGCGTGATCTACTGGGATGACAAGGGGTTGTGGAGCTACGACGAGCCCTGGCTGATCAGTTTCGAGGAAGTCCAGGGCCTGGGACGAGCGCTGGACGCCGAGCAACCAGACCTCTTCGAAAGCTCCGTAAATCAGGGTCGCAGCGAAGACCTGGCCGTCTTCTGCTACACGTCGGGCACCACGGGCCTGCCCAAAGGGGCCATGATCAGCCACGGAAACCTCATCGCCGGCTGCGACCAGACCATAGAGGTTGATCCCCGCCTGGAGACGGACGAATACATGTCCTTTCTGCCCCCAGCCTGGATCACCGAAAACACCCTGGGTTTGAGCGTCCACTTGCGCACCGGCATGATGGTTAACTTCCCCGAAGCGCCGGAGACCGTGCAGCAGAACATCCGTGAAGTCGCGCCCCAATCGCTGCTCTTCAGCGCCCGTCTGTGGGAGAACATGGTGGCGATGGTTCAGGTCAAGATGATCGAGAGCACCTGGATCAACCGCTTTCTGTACAAGGTCTTCATGCCGGTGGGCTACAAGGTCGCTGGCCTGCGCTTCGAGGAGCGCAAACCGGTGGGACCACTCTGGCGTTTCTTGCACACGTTGGGAGAATTAGCCGTCTTTCAGCCGCTGCGTGATAAGTTGGGATTGGTCAGCGTGAAATCGGCCTATTCCTCTGGAGCCGCGCTGAACCCAGACGTGATTCGCTTCTTCCGTGCCATCGGGGTCAACATCAAGCAACTGTACGGCTCGACCGAGGCGCAGGTGCACACCCTGCACATCGGCGACGACGTGAGGTTTGAGACGGTTGGCGTCCCCCCGCCTGGGATGGAAGTCAAGATCGCAGAAGGCGGCGAGATCCTGGTCAAGGGCGCAACAGTCATCCGAGGCTACTATAAGAACCCTGAGGCCACCGAGAAAGCGTTCTTCGTTGACCAGGAGGGTCAGCGCTGGTATCGTACCGGGGATGCTGGTCACATTGACTCAAGCGGTCACCTGATTTACCTTGACCGGGTGAAGGAGATGCTCACCCTGTCCAGTGGCGAGAAGTATTCGCCGCAGTACATCGAAGGGCGGCTCAAGTTCAGCCCCTACATCCGCAACGTGATGTCCATCGGTGGTGAGGACAACCCTTTCGTGACCGCGCTGGTCAACATTGACTTCGACAACGTCGGTCGCTGGGCAGAGAGGCAGGGCCTGACCTACACCACCTTTGTGCACCTCTCTCAAAAGCCTGAGGTCTACCAGTTGATTCGAAAGGACGTCGAGGGGGTCAACCGCACCCTGCCACCGGCGGCCCGGGTCAAGAAGTTCGTGCTGCTGCACAAGGAATTCGATGCTGACGAAGGCGAGCTGACCCGCACGCGCAAGCTACGGCGGGGGCTGCTGGGCGAGCGCTACGGGGACATGATCGAGGCGATGTATGGCGGACGCGATGAAGTGCAGGTGCAGGCGGCCGTCAAGTACCGCGATGGGCGGGAGGGGGTCATTGAGACCACTGTGCACATCGCAACCCTCGAAGACTGAAGTTTTGATATAAGGCAGTTGAGCAAAACTCACCCTGTGAGACGGCCCGGGGACGGGCCTACGAGCGGAAAGCAGGGTTACTTTTGCGCTAGTGCGATATAAGGCTCTAGCACCCGTCCCCGGGTGCGTTTTTGGCGGCCCGAGGACGGGCCTTGGAGCTTATATCAAAATCCCAGGGAGATGAAATAACGGAGGAAGAACCGGCATGAACTGGCAACTGATTCCCCAATTCGCCATCACCGGCCTGCTGGCCGGCGGCCCGATTGCCCTGAGCGCTCTTGGCCTGGTGTTGATCTTCAAATCGTCGTACATTTTCAACTTCGCTCAGGGCCAATTGCTGCTCATGGGAGCGTTGATCACTTGGTGGTTCTCGATGGAACTCGGTCTCCCCCTGTGGGCGGCCATCATCTTGGCTCTCGCCCTGTCCGCGCTATTGGGCCTGGCCATCGAGCGCCTGGCGCTGCGCCCCATGACGGGCCAGCCTTTGCTGTCCATCATCCTGATGACATTGGCGTTGAGCCAGGTTCTACAAGGTCTTGCCCTGCTGCTGTTCGGCGGCGTGCAGCGGAACTTCCCCCAGATATTCTCGGCCGCCAACCCCTATCGCATCACCACGCCCTTCGTCTACAATGATAAGTCCATCGTAGTGATCTTGAAGCAGAATCTCACCTGGTCGTTCGTGGTGGCGGTGCTGGGGGTGCTGGTCATCAGTGCTTTCTTCCGCTTTACCAAGACAGGGCTGGCGATGCGAGGCACTTCTGAGGATCACGAGCTGGCCCAGAGCATCGGCCTGCGCATCCACCGCATTTTCGGCCTGTCGTGGGCGCTGGCCGGAGTGGTGGCCACCGTGGGGGGCATTCTGCTGGCTACCTCCAGTGGTCTCGACATCAGCCTGTCGGTGGTGGTGCTGGCGGCGTTTCCAGCCGTCTTGCTGGGCGGTCTGGAATCAATCCCCGGCACGATTGTTGGCGGTCTGATCATTGGACTGTCCCAAGGGTTGGTGGCCGCTTCCAAAGTTTCCCTCGTGCGCAACGCAGCGGAGATCATGCCCTACGTGGTGCTGCTGATCGTGCTCATCTTCCGGCCTGAGGGTCTCTTTGGTCAGAAGCGTATCGAGAGGATCTAACCTATGGCTATCCGTCCAGCCGGCGAATTCGATACCAGCTACGCTCGCGACATGGCCAATATCCGGCGGCCGTGGCAATGGTGGCTGCTGTTCGCCTTTATCCTGGCTCTGTATACGCTGCCTTTCTATGCTGGCCAAAGCTTGGTATCGTTAGTCAACCGCATCGGCATCACCATCATCGCCGTGCAGGGGTTGAATATGCTAACCGGCTACACCGGCCAGATTTCCCTGGGGCAGGCGGCTTTCATGACCGCAGGGGGATACATTTCGGCCCTTTTGGTCAACAATCTGGGCTGGTCTTTCTTCGCTGCCCTGCCGGTGGCGGCGTTGGGCGCGGGGATAGTCGGTCTGGTCTTTGGTTTGCCCTCGCTGAGGGTCAAAGGTTTCTACCTGGTTATGGCTACCCTGGCCGCGCAGTTCATCATTCCCTGGTTCACTCGCAACGCTTTCCATGATGTGCTTAACGGAGCCCAGGGCTTGAACGTGCAAGTCCCTGTCTTGTTCGGTCTCGAATTCAACAGTCCGCAGCGCTACATCTACATTACGCTGACCGTGTTGATCCTCTCCACGATAGTCGCCCACAATGTCTCTCGCTCGCGCCTGGGCCGTGCTTTCGTGGCTATCCGCGATAACGACCTGGCCGCTGAAGTCCTGGGCGTGAATCTGTTCAAGTACAAACTCCAGGCTTTCTTCCTGGCCGCTGTCTACGCCGGCGTGGCCGGAGCGCTGGCAGCCCACAACATCCGCCACCTGAACTCAGAGACGTTCAACCTGACCGACTCGGTTTTCTACCTGGGTATGCTGGTGGTGGGAGGACTGGGTTTCAGTCTAGGCCCGATCTTCGGGGCCATCATCGTAGAGGGGCTGATCGAGGGAGCCACGCTGTTTGGCCCTTTGTTCAGCAGTACCTTCCCTTCCACTGCCGCGGGCGCGGTGCAAGCGCTGCGCCCTCTCTTCTTTGGCACGGCTCTGATGCTGTTCCTGATCTTCGAGCCGCGCGGCCTGGCGCATCGCTGGTACTTGCTCAAGGCTGCCTGGCGCCTGCGGCCGTTCTCCCATTGATGAAAGGGGGTGATAACAAATCATCAAACGCTTGTGTTGAGCCCTTCGATGGTAAGCGAAGCGGCCTCAGGACAGGCTTTGTCGAAAGATCGGTGAACGCTGGGCAGGCGCGTTGCCTGCCAATTAGCCAACAATCACTAAACCAAACAAGGAGGAGTGTGACAGATGCTTAAGAAGAGTCTAGTCAATCTAGCTGTAGTGTTGTCGCTGCTACTGAGCCTGGGGCTCGGTGTGGCCAACGCTGCTCCCCCCGCCCAGGCGGAAGTGACCTACACGGTGAAGTTGGGTGACAACCTCTGGACCCTGGCGGAGAAGTACTTGGGCAACGGCCCGGCCTACTGGGCTATTGTTGATGTGACCAACGCCAAGCACACAGAAGATTCGAGCTTCGCCTCGATCGAGAACCCCAGCCTGATCCACCCCGGTTGGAAGCTGGTGATTCCTGTGACCGAGGCACTGGCTCTAACGGGCGAGACCATTACCATCTACCACTTCGGCGACCTATCGGGCCCTTATGCCGCTATCACAGGCCCCCTCATCCACGGGGCCGAGGATGCGGTGGCAGCCATCAATGAAGCGGGCGGCATATACGGCGCGACCCTGGCCCTCAAGTTCGCCGACACCGCTAGCAGCATTGACGAGGCCGTAGCCGCTTACGACCGCTTCACGGGCGAAGGTGAAAATCCCCTGGTGATGATCACCTATGGTTCGGGCGAAGTTGAAGCTCTGGCTCAGCGCTTTGCAGAGGACAAGATCGTTAATCTCACGGCCGGTCTCAGCGCCCGAGGCTTCTACATTGACTCCGGTTACACCTTTGGCCTTGGCCCGATATACCCCGACCAGATCGGCACGGTCATGGCCTTCCTGAAGGACAACTGGGACACCTACAAGCCCGCTGACGCCGGGGACGCAATCAAGTTGGCCTGTCTCAGTTGGCCGACGGCCTTTGGCCAGGGAGCCTTGACGGACGAGAGCCGGGCGTACCTGGCCGACTTGGGCATTGAGGTCGTTGCCGAAGAGGTCTATGACGTTTCGCCCGCGGCCGATACCACTGCCGCTATCTTGAACGCCCAGGTAGCGGGGGCCAACGTGATCTGGACGAACACCCTGGCCTTCGGCACCTCGGTCATCTTGAACGACTTGAATGCCCTGGGCCTGCGCGATCAGTTCGTCGTTGGCGCCGACAACTGGGGGATGGACCTGGCAACCTATGCTTTCCTGGCTGATCCGGCCTACGGCGTGGGGTTGATCGCGGCTTTCCCCTATCTGTGGTGGACAGACGCGGACAACGCTGGCATCCAGTATGCTCAGCAGCTCTTCGAAGCCAACGAACGGACGGCTGGCGAGCACAACGTGGGCTACCTGCTCCTGGTGGCAGGCATGGACATGGCTGTGAAGGCTATCCAACATGCCATTGACACCGTGGGCTATGAGAATCTGACCGGTGAAGCGGTGCACGATGCCCTGGTCGCCATGAGTCCCTTTGAAGCACTGGACGGCGTGCTGCGGGCGGACTTCTCAGGCGGCAGTCGGTCCCCGCATGTATCTCAGATCCGCATGATCCAGGGCGGCCCGGATGCCTTCGTCGTCCTGCAGGATTGGGCAGAAATACCCGACCTGCGTCCAACTGAATAGCCTCTCAGCGGACATTCAACAGGGAGCGCTCTCCATGAGCGCTCCCATCTTTCAGGCACATACAAATGTTGGGGGAGCGAGCGCCGGTTGAGTAGCGAAGCGTATCGAAACCAAGCAAGCGGCCATGCGGGCAACCCGCTTGGCCTCGATACGTCGCTACGCTCCTACTCGGCCGGCGCTAGACGTGTCTCCTTTCTCAGTGCTCCCCTCTTTCGTTAGTTGATCTAGCCCATGCTCAAACTCAACAACATCGAAGTCGTTTACAGCGACGTAATCCAGGTGCTTCGCGGCGTGTCCATTGACGTGCCGCTTGGCAAGATCGTCGGCCTGCTCGGCGCCAACGGGGCTGGGAAGAGCACCACCCTCAAGGCCATCTCTGGCCTGCTGCGCACCCAGGAGGGCGAGGTTACTCGGGGCAATATAGAGCTCGACGGCCAGCGCATTGACCGCCTCTCCCCGGAGAAGATCGTTCAACTGGGCATCATCCAGGTGCTGGAGGGAAGACGCTTGTTCCGACACCTGACCGTCGAAGAGAATCTGATCCTCGGTGGGGTGGCTCGTGGCGGCGCTTCACGGCGCTCTGTCAGCCAGGACTTGGAGCAGGTCTACCACTACTTCCCTCGGCTCAAAGACCTTCGCCGGCGCACCAGCGGCTACCTTTCCGGCGGTGAGCAGCAGATGCTGGTCATCGGGCGGGCGCTGATGGCCCATCCACGGTTGATGCTGTTGGATGAGCCCTCTCTGGGCCTGGCTCCCTTGCTGGTCAGAGAGATCTTTCGAGTGATCAGCGAGATGAGCGCGGACGAGGGCATGGCCATCTTGTTAGTCGAGCAAAACGCCCGCATGGCGCTGAGCGTGGCCGACTACGCTTACGTCATGGAAAACGGGCGCGTGGTGCTCGACGGCCCCGCGGAGCAACTGGCAGAAAACGAGGACATCAAAGAGTTCTACCTGGGCCTGACCCAACTGGGCGAGCGAAAGAGCTACCGCGACGTGAAGCACTACAAGCGCCGCAAACGTTGGTTGGGCTGAGATTACGTGGCTCGAATCTGTCAACGAATAAACAACGAATAAACGAATTTCGTCCTTGGCGCCTGATTCGTTTATTCGTTTCACATTCGTTGACAGCGACTTGCAGACCCTGCCCAAGCCCTCTATCCAGACTCAGTGGATCCAAGATTGCTCTGAGGGGATTGCCAAATCCCCGCCTTTGGCCTGGATCTGGCGATCCAGGCCGAGCATAATTGGATCTACTGAGACTTCAGTGTACTTAGTACTTATGGAGGAAGTCTAACCATGAAAAGGGTGCATTTCGGTTTAGTTGGTTGACTTTGGGTCTGGTATGGTGTACCATGCCAGTATGGACAATCAAGCACCGAAAACGCAGAAAGCGACAGGCA
>SDBU01003955.1_pt1 | contig 18516 bp, 15 predicted proteins | sample 2277071 | NCBI WGS metagenome assembly SDBU01 (sample SAMN10397929, study PRJNA504765) | marine sediment metagenome | isolation source: marine sediment core GS08_GC12, 126 cmbsf | place: Arctic Ocean: Gakkel Ridge, Loki's castle | collected 2008 | reverse complement strand
TCATACACCCGGCTGATTCATCCAGCATGTTGAAGGTTTAGCTGAAAATCCGGCTCCCGGCGGCAATCATACTGCCACTTGTCAGACTTGCCATGACCCCCATGCACTCAATAATATGCATCAATTACGTACGCTGGAAACCACTACTCTTTATAACGGTGTAACTATCACCGAAGGTGGTGCCGGTAAACTTTGTATGAATTGCCATATGACTCGCAGGGATGCCAATACATATGCTGAAGTTGGTCAAACCAGCAGTCATTTCGGACCGCATTATGGTGTCCAGGCTGATATGCTGGCTGCTACTAATGCCATCACTTTCGGTCAAACATTACCGTCCTCACCGCATTTAACAGCCACAGAAAACTCCTGTGTCGACTGTCATATGCATAATGACAACGGCGCAGATGACAATGGCGTTCCTCTGGAATACGGTGGTCACTCCTGGAATATGTCAGATCCGAATACCGGTTATGAGCATGTGGAAGCATGTGCCAACTGTCATGGTGATATTGGTGATAGCTTTGGCGATAAAAAGCTATTCCTGGACGGCTATGCCGACCATGACGGTAACGGAACCGCCGAAGGTCTCCAGCACGAGGTCCACGGTTTGATGGATGAACTTGCTGCCCTGCTACCCCATGCTGATAGCGTTGCCGGTTACGATCCTCATGATGCTCCTACCCTTGAGTGGACACGCACCGAAATCAAGGCAGCCTACAACTACGATTATATCTACTATGACCACAGTTATGGTATCCATAACCCGCGTTATACTGTAGCCCTGTTAAAAGTTTCAATTCAGGCCATGCTGAACAACGCTGTTGAAGGTGACATCGTGGCGATTGAAGACGTTCCGAACGATCAAGGGTATGCAATACGTCTGGTATGGGACAAGTTCGTCGATGATGGCGTTTCCCCCGACCCGGTTGAAACCTATATCGTAAAACGCAACGATGATTTCGGCACTAACCCCGGTTTCACTACCGTTGGTGAATTATCAGCCGAAGGTGCCCCACGCTACGCCATGGTCGTACCGACTGTGTTTAATCTGGGTGGTACCGATACAGCTGCAGCATTAACTGAATTTATTGTAGTTGCCCTGCATGAATCGGGTGCTGTCAATGCATCACTGCCTGGTGAAGGTTTCTCTATCGATAACCTCGTGCCGGCTGCTCCAACAAATCTCTTAGCCTCGGCTATCGATAATTATTCAGTGGAACTGAGCTGGGATGCGTCTATAGATGCAGATGTTAATTACTACCTGATCTATCGTGAAAGCGTTGAAATCGGCACAACTGCCGATCTGAATTTCACTGATACTGGTCTGGCAACCGGTGATTACACCTATGAAATTGCCGCTGTTGACTTTAGCGGTAACGAAGGTGAAGCCACATCTGTTAACATTGCCGTATTGAGTGTTGATGGCAGCGCATTACCAATAGTGTATGAATTATCACAGAACTACCCCAATCCGTTCAACCCGGTAACGACGATTAAATTCTCCTTACCGGAAGCTGGTCAAGTAAATATGACAGTCTTTAATTCCGTTGGACAGGTTGTAACAGAGTTGGTCAATCAGAACATGGATGTTGGACACCATAGCATCAATTTCCGTGGTGATAACTTACCGTCCGGTGTGTATTTCTATACCATCAGCAGTAAGAATTTCACTCGGACCAACAAGATGATTCTGTTGAAATAAACTTCGCACATCAGTGTATCCGTAATGGGAGAGCTTTTTGCTCCCCTCTGATCGGAGTACAAAAAAGTCCCTGGTATGAAACGCGGGGACTTTTTTTATTGCCGGATAATGATCTACCCCCATATGGTCATACCTATGTTTAATTTAGTGATAAATACAATACATCAGCACTTGGATCAATGTAACTATCTGAACCAATTATCACTGAAATTAATAATTTACAGATTTTACCAAAATTACAATTTTGCATGACACAGAAATCCACAAGGATTCTAAAGTTCTTTGAGCTATCATCAGAATAGCGTCATGGAGATTATGCTCGATTATAAGACTATAAACGGTGAAAGGGAGATTGCTGGTATTGACAAACTTCTTTGTACCATAAACCTCCGTTTTTGAAACACCATTCCCATAATCAAAATGGGATAGACGTTTTTGAGAATTTGGAGGGCTAGGGAGTACCGAAAAGGTATGGGTTAGGGGACAGATCGTATCACCTTGTTAAATTAGAATTAGCACACTACCATGGAGATACACCCAAAGCTTGTGTACTATATTAATAAAACAGGTAGCTTCCCCTAACTCTAAATGGTTAAAGTGCATCTTGACTTAATAGACAATGTCCCTGATTTACGGACAAACATCAACAGCCCCTTCTACAAGGAGATGGAAAGTCTAGAGCCTCTTATCAAATGCTACATTAAATAATCTGTATAGGATAATGCAAAAAAGTGGGAAATATTTCATTCAAATGGCAAAAACAGCCAGTGGTTAGCGGTATTTAATCATGAAATCATCGATAGAACAATTCCCTGCATGGGGTATCTGGTGTCCCACTGTAACACCACTTTTTTCTGATCTGTCTATCAACCATTCTGTATTTGTCCAGCATGTTCACGAATTATTAAACACCGGATGCCATGGTGTTGCCGTTTTCGGCACCACCGGTGAGGCAGTTTCGTTTTCCGTTAAAGAACGATGTGAGGGTTTGAAGAGGTTAGTAGAGCAGGGTGTACCCAGAGAAAAGATCATGGTGGGTGCTGGCTGTAGTTCTTTATCCGACACCGTGCAGTTAGTGGAACACGCAGTGGGAAATCATTGCTTCAATATTTTGCTGATACCACCTTTCTTTTATAAAAAAGTCAGTGGCGATGGTGTGTACCAATACTACGCTCAAATCATAGGACGAGTACATGAGCCACGGATCAGATTGTTTCTATACCACTTCCCCTATCTATCCGGAGTGCCGATCTCCGTGGAGTTGGTGGAGCGACTGCGACAGTCCTTTGGCGAGATAATTGCAGGAGTTAAAGACAGTTCTGGAGATTGGGCTAATACGCAGACTCTGCTTCAACATTTCCCGGATATGGCGATTTTCCCAGGTTCTGAAAGATACTTGCTGTCTGCCTTGCGATCAGGTGGAGCAGGTTGTATCAGCGCAACTGCAAATGCCAATGCTGCAGCGATCCGCCAAACATTCGAGGCCTGGTATTGTGAGGTCGAAGAGGTCGAACAATTGCAGACAGACATTTTGGAAATCCGCAAGGTATTTGAGGCTTATTCGCTCGTCTCCGCACTAAAGAGTTATCTGGAGAGCCAAACTGGGGACGATGGCTGGTTGAATATTCGTCCACCTCTGGTTAGCTTGCCGCAGTCTGAGCAGCGTAGCTTATTGCGAGCTCTCGAAGAGCTTGGTTGACTTGAATGCTGTTCATGCTCTGGGTGCTTCCACCCTTATTTTCTGTCCCATAAACCACCGTTTTTGACACTGCCCATAATCAAAATCGATTAGACGTTTTTGGGAATTTGAGGGCTGGGGAGTACCAAAAAGATTTGGGTATGGGTTTGGGACAGATTCAACATCACTTGAATAATTAAATCAGGTTGGAGTAATTCACTAATTATTAGCACATCATCGGGCTCACAATCCGGTTCATCATTGCCACCAAAATGGTTGACGCTTTCTGTTTCCAGAGACAATTTCATTTAATGTACTGGCATCATATAGACGGCCATTCAGCATTACTTTAATTACCGACTCCGAATTCCGGATATCATCCAGGGGATTCTTTTCCAAAATTGCCAGATCTGCCAATTTACCCGGTTCAATACTGCCTAAATTCTTACTCATACCAATATAATCAGCGCCATTGATTGATGAAACCCGGAGCGCTTCCATGGGACTCATACCCCCCTGCACCATCATCCACATTTCCCAATGGACACCTAATCCCTCCAGTTGTCCATGGGCTCCGTTATTTACCTTTACCCCTGCATCTGAGAGATCCTTGGCCGCACGAGCATTCTGAATATGGTTCCAGTCATCTTCCTCAACTTTCATACGTCGCCGTTTCTGATCCAGAAGTTGCTGGGGCATAAATGCCTGCAGCCGGGGATGCTCAAAAATTTTCGTATGCTGATACCAGTAATTTTCACCCATTAATCCACCGTAACTCACAATCAGGGTAGGTGTATAACCCACTCCGCTTTTGCCAAATAAGGTTAATACATCATTGTATAATGGAGAAACCGGAATGGAATGTTCAATCCCGGTGTGCCCGTCAACAATCATATTCAGGTTATGCTGAAAGGTAGAGCCACCTTCAGGGAACACCAGCATATTCATTTCCCGGGCTGCTTTCAACACCTGCTGGCGCTGGTCCCGGCGGGGCTGATTATAGGATTTTACGGAAAATCCTCCGAAAGCATTGATGCGCCGCAGATGTGCTTTGGCATCTTCCAGAGAATTGATTTCTGCGGTAAAACTGTGGACGGCTCCATAGAGAATAGTTCCCGTGGAAAAAATACGCGGGGCCAGAATCCGGCCGGATTTCTGCAGTTCGGAATTTGTAAATACCAATTCAGTATCGCTGGATGGATCGTGGGTTGTGGTCACTCCAAAAGCAAGATTGGCCATATATTGCCAATTCTGTTGAGAAGTGATACCATCCCAGTTAAGACCCATATGGGCATGGACATCGATCAAACCTGGAATTATGGTCTGCCCTTTTACGTCGACCACTTTGGCATTTTCCGGCACTGATATTTGGTCTGCGGGTCCCACATTCATTATCCGATTTCCCTCAACCACTATTATACCGTTTTCAATTACCCCGGCTTTAGTCATTGTAATAATCCTGGCATTTGTAAACGCTACCAAAGCTGAAGGCCTGTCTGCTTTTTCTTTCCAGCCTAATTGGACTCCCAAAGAATCCGGTTCGGGTAACGAATCAGGCGCTCCAGGTACGAAACTAAATAGATTATTAATTGGCTGACTAAAGAGCTCCGAACCCAACGTCCAGTGCAGGGTATTGCTAGCGCTCCAATGAGGTTCAAAGCCCGAGTATCTGGTTACCTTTTTAACCGGGACAGATTTCGCGGATGGATTTAATTCCTGGGGCTTCCCGATTTGTACATATGGTGTAACATATAAATGATATCTGTAATCGAATACCAGCCAATCCTCATCTGGTGAGAGCACAATTTTATTGGCATACTTCGATGTGGCTAAAACACGTTTGTCCTTTCCGTTTAAGTCCACATTATAAAGGGTGTTATTCTCCTCTTCTTCTCCCAATAGCCTGATTCTTTTTCCATCCCTGCTAAAGTGTGGTTCACGACCATCCGTTGTTATCAATCGTGAAGATACCCCTTTAACATCTGAAATATATATTCCTTTTTCAGCCGTATTATCTCTTCCCCGAATCCAACTGCCTCCCCCTCTCCTGTATACAATTTGCTTTCCATCGGGTGACCAAGATGGCTCAGAATAATGCCCACGAGGAATGCCCAGAAATTTTGGTTTTCCACTGGTTGTTTTCACCACACCAATCCCACCACCCTTTTTATCATTCCAAGTAGTAAATACGATTTTCTTGCCGTCAGGGGACCAAGCGGGACTGAATTCGAATGCATCATTTTCAATGATGAGCTGTTTTCTGTTTTTCCCCTCAATATCGGTAATGTATAATTTCCCAAGAGCGTTAAATACAACCAATTTACCATTAGGACTTACGCGTGCCTGTCGGACAACTTTGACATCAAACAGATTCCCACCGACAGCATTTTTAAATTTGACAGGGGTGGTGATAATCTGTTCAATATCGGCTGTAAATGGAATTTGCTGACTGGAGGCATTATTGACGTCAACTTTCCAAAATCTACCTTTGGCTGAGACAACAAGATACTTTCCATCGGGCGTCCAGCTATAGCCCGGATGAACCCCAAATAGTGCCCACGTCTCCTGGGCATCTTTATTGAGACGATCAAATAGCAGGCGTTCATTTCCATTGGCTAAATCTTTTACAAACAGGATTGTTTTCAGACCAACCCTGCGCACAAATGCTAACGTCTTTCCATCCGGGCTAATTTGGGGAGTTGAGGCTCCGCCCGGACCTGAAACGGCAGTCGTAGTCTCTCCTGTTTCAAGATCCACTCGTTTCACGCCATAGATGGTCGCATAGGGATCACGGTTATATTGAAATGTGTTTCCAGGGCTTACATCCTGAGAGTAATACAGGTACCGTCCGTCGGTACTTACTTCCGGTTCACCAGCATCATGCTGCCAGTCCCGGCGTTCGGTGATCTGTCTTCCCTCACCCCCCGATAAGTGGTAAATCCACATTTCACCAGCACCCAAGGATCTGGTATTCACAAAATGTTTCCGGGCAATTATATACTCTCCATCGGCCGTAAAAACTGGGTTATTTAATAGGCGAAAAGATTCGTCTGTTATTTGTTTTGGTTCAGACCCATCCCGCTCCATTATCCAAATATTGTCTCCACCAGAGCGATCGGAAGTAAATGTAATTTTCGTATCATCAGGATTAAAACTAGGCTGAATATCCCATGCCGGTCCGGAGGTGAGGGCGTTGGCTTTTCCTCCATCAATAGACATAATGTAAATATCACCCAGCATATCAAATACGATTTCCCTCCCATCCGAGGAAACATCGCAACTCATCCAGGTACCCTCATCAGTTGTAAATCTTAAAGTATCAATTGGACCATGGGCTTCAGAGATATTCCATTTCTCTTTGGTTGAATTATTGTTTTCAACGACCTCTGCAACTTTTTCCCGAGCTTTTCCTCCTGGCAGTTCACAACATCTGAAATGATCTAGAGGTGCTTGAGCCTTTACGTGAGAAAAAATGGTAAAAATTAGTCCTAAGTAAAAATGTTTCATTTTCATGAGCCTCTTTTTGTCCGACTGATACGTTTACAGTTAAATGGTTCCCTGAGCGCCCCCATCAATTGGCTTGGTATGGAGTTCGAGTTATTTCGATTGTAGTTCATAATTAACTAATAATTCTAAGCCGATTAACCTAATAATTCATAGTTGAATCTGGCTGGCAATAATTGAACTGTCTCCACCCTATTTTGTCCCATAAACCTGCATTTTTTGTACACTATTCCCATAATCAAAATGGATTAGATGTTTTTGGGAATTTAGAGATCGGTGAGCATCAAATAGTTATGGGTTTTGGTACATCATTCAACCAAATTTATCCGGCAAATTAAATCACTAAACGCTATTATGTCGAACTGGAATGTAGAATGGGAGAAGAACAAAACCTTTCCCTGACAGTCTCAAAGACATACTAAAAAACATGGGAAAAAGATGCCAACCGGCATAGAACGAATGAATGTACGGGGCTTCTACACTAGTCTTCTAACGACTTACCGACACTAAGATGACAGCGAATACATTTCACGTCCAATGAGTTAATCCCACGTATCTTTTTCATTTGTTCGAATTGCAGCCGGTTTTCTTCTGAAATTTGGAATGTTTCTATTTGAACTGTGTTTAGGGAAAATCCGGTTATAGTCGTATTAGTAATAGTAACTGTATGGAAAAGCAGCTTGTGGTATTCATTTTCTATCTTATCCCAGATAACCAAGGTAGAAGAGAAGTCATTGGTTTGTTTGTTTGCAATATTAGAACAACCCGATTGAAGAAATAAGACAATTAAAAATGCGAAAAGAATTATATTTTTCATTCTTAACATGTGATCAGATCTTGTGTGTATCATTTGTCAATTTACGCATTTGAAAAGTCATGATCTACCCTTCGATTTTGATAGTGACTGCCTGTACAAGAAAATGGAGCCCCACGCCTGCGTGCCGAAACGCACTTCGGAGTGCAGGCACGGGCAAAGCCCGTGGAACTCTGCCCTTTGGGCTTATTAGAGCAGCCGGAGTTTCATCCACCAACCGAATACGCTGGATGGTAGTAACCTGCTCACTTTCCTCAATCTCCAATAATTTGGAGACATGCAATGACGCTTTTTGATTCCTGGAAAAATTCAGAATGCTCCGGATCTCTTTAGGCAGACCAATGATCTCCGCGGAAAAGCTGAGTTTTGCAGTAATACTGTAGGTGATCTGTTTATCAGCTACGAAAGTTCCCCGGCCCTGAACGCGGTAAGCGGCACCCTTGTCAACGATGGTTATAAGGGCTCGCTGGGCGGTATTACGACTCACATTGAATTGACGACATAGCTCATTTTCCGAAGGCAATCTGTCATGAGGTTTATAGATACCATCTGCAATCCATTCTGATAGCACTTCCTGAAGTTGATAGTAAATGGGGATGATCCCATTCCGGTTAAACTCTGTTTTTTCTAAAATTCTCTGGCGTTTATCCAACTGAAATACTCCTTATTTATACTGTCAATAGTCTCATGACCTGTTTTCTCATTTCACAGGGAAACTTCTGTATTTGATTATTAAACTGAAATTAAATATAGAAATTGCCGGATTGGTTGCATATTGTGTAACCTTGGCACGATATTTAACAATTCGATTGATCAGTTACAGCAGGGAAGCCCGTGAAAATCGGGCACAGTTCCCGCTACTGTAAGCGCGGAGGCGCATCCAACCGGCCATTGCCCCGATTCATCAGGGTGAGAAGGCGGATGCCAGCCACAGAGGCGCGAGTCAGGATACCTGCCAGCTGGTCCCAATCAACCGGCTTGCGGGTTAAAAGTCATGATACGATTCATAACAATTCTCCTCAAAAAAAATCGTTCACGCCTTCTGATCCCGATTAAAATCGGGTTTAGTCGTGCGTAAAGCATTTTCCTTAGTAATCTTCTGGGGATTCCTTTCCGCCCAGTCACAATGGCTGGGTACTGTTATTACCGAAGATGGTGGGCCGGTAGCTTATGCTGTTGTTCAACACAGCAGTACCGGAAAATGGACTATCAGCGACGAAAACGGTTATTTTATTTTTACAGGAGCATTTGATACCGGAGATACAATTACTGTTAGCCGTTATGGCTATCGCATTAAAAAGTTCGTACTTCCGTCAAAAACATCTTTTATAATTCAATTATCCATGAATCCGATAAATTTGCCACAAATCACTGAACTAGGCAGCAGAATTAAACCTAACTCGCGGCAGGAATTTTTCACGGTAATCAAGCCGGCCAGCCTTGGAGAAACAGAATACAATCAGCTTCTGCAGGGGATTCCTGGCTTGTCTCTCCGTTCTTATGGCGGTCCAGCCAGTATAAAAACAATCAGTCTTGATGGTGGTCCAGCCTCCCATACGAAAATCCTGATACAGGGTTTTGATATTACAAATATCCAGAATGGAGAGACTGATATCTCTCAATTACCACTACCATTTATCGAACAAGCCCGTTTTATCCCGGTGGCCACCGGTTTGCAGACCAGGGCAAGTGATGGATTAATATTATTGGATCCATGGTCGACCAGTCATAGAGTGCAATTTTCGAGTGGTAGTTACGGCCACAATGCTTCCAGTATAGCAACTTCAATCACCGGATCGAAATGGGCAAGTCGATTTTTAATTGGTAAGCGAAATGATTCCGGGAATTACCCTGTTACCTGGCGTGGTAATACTTTTAATCGTCAGAACAATCATTTTGAGCAACACTTTGCTGCCACCCAAAGCAGTCTGATTCTTTCGGAGCAATTATTTATAAAAATTTTAGCCTTTTACTCGAAACAGGAGCGCGGTGTTGCAGGACTGATTTATTCTCCTTCCAATGCCTGGCGAAACGATCATATTCTATTTTGGGGTGCTACTTCCGGGTGGATAACAACTAAAAGTAGAAGTCATTTCCGCCTTTCCGGTCGGTCATCAAATGATCATTATCACGATGAAACCTATAATATTAACAGCACTCATTCGCTGGAATCGTATACACTGAATTTTGATCGATCGACTGAACTTAGCCGATCTTTAACTATTGATTTCAGTCTAAAATATAGTATCGACCATTTAAGCAGCCGGGATGCCGGTTTTCAGAAGCGAGCGACATTGATTAACTTAGTTGGATTAGCCTGGAAACCGCTGAAGTCAATTTCAATCAAGCCTGACTGGCAACACTATTCTGTTAGCAGGCAAGTTGATGAATCTGTCAGTCAAATAACCGCAGAATGGTCACCTGAATCACTGACTAATTTTACAGCTACGGTTAACACTGGAAATTCCATCCGCTATCCAACCTTCAATGAATTATACTGGCTGCCCGGTGGAAATATTGATCTCAAGGCTGAGCACACAACCAATCATTCACTGATCTGTGAATTGGCCATGAGCAACTGGGGACATCTCAATGCGCAGTTATTTACGAAACAAAGTAAAGATTTGATCCAATGGGTTCCCCAGGGCTCCTATTGGTCTCCAAAAAATATCAAATCCGTATCCCGCACCGGCTGGCGCCTATCCTGGCGATGGGTGTTTGAAAGAATACCCATCGATGGATTTCTATCCTTGGGCCGAGTAAGAGCAAAGTATCTGGAACCCGGCGACCATTATGAAAAGCAAATGGTATATACCCCCCGGCAGACTGGGGCAGCAGCTATAACATGGTCCCCCAAGCAGTGGACCTTGCATTGGCAAGTCCATTATGCATCCGAACTGATTTCGCGTTACAGTTGGCCTAAAGATATCCTTTTACCGGGTGTGACACTGCATCAAATTAGTGCGGGATATCGATTTCAAGTGTTTTCAGGCAAACTGCACTTGGTAATCGGGTTGGAAAATCTAACAGACAAAATTTATGAATCCGTACAGGGCTATCCCGAACCGGGACGAACATGGCGACTCACAGCAACCTATGAGCAATAAGCGAGAGAAAATTCAATGAAAAAACAATCCGTTGTATTAGCAATCATACTCACAATAAACTTATTATTCGCTCAAACTGATATTTATGTTCTTTGCGAAGGAAATTTCCAGACCCCTAATTCTACCTTGTGGAAATTCACCGATCAACTGGGGGTAATCCAAGGCCCGGTTCACTGGGATCCCAACAATAACCCCCTGGGCGATACGGGTCAGTCGCTACATATTGCCAACGATCACCTTTTCATCGTAATGAACAATTCTCATACGGTTGAGGTGGTGGATTTATTAAACGACTTCGAAGTGGTCGCCACTATCGATATTTCCGGTGCCAGTCCCAGGCATTTCACCACTGATAATAACACCGGGTATCTTACCAACTGGAACACCGGTGGAATCATCCGAATTGATCTTTCGAGTTATACTTTATTAGATCCTATTCCAACTCCCGGGCTTATGACAGAGGCCATATTAGTGCATGGTGGCTACCTGTATGTTTCCAGCCCCATGCATCAGGATTGGAGTAATAATGATATGGTCCTGAAGTATAATCTTATGAATCCACTGGCAGCGACCGATACATTCCAGGTGGTACCCGGACCGGTAGCACTATTGGCGATTGGCGATTCCATTTTTATTGCCAGCCAGTATTATGATGCCAATTGGAACGCTAATTCAGGTACTTCCTTGATTGAGCATTCAACTGGTTCCGTCACCACTAATGATTACGCCACCGACCTAGGGGCAAGCCGATTGGTAAACATTAATGGTAATATTTACCGAACAGTACTTCGGGGAATAGCGCCATTGGATGCTAATCTTGCCATTAATACCACCGGACAATTAGGCGATATAGCCGGTGTTTATTCGGCCGGAGCACACCAGAATTATATTTTTATCGGCCACACAACAGATTATATGGCTCCAGATACAGTAACGGTAATTAACACCCTCGGTACAGTGGTGAAAGAATATATGGTGGGCGCTATTCCCGGATTCTTTGCTACCTATTCACCCAGATCAGCCACTGTGGATGACATCCTTCAACCAGCGAATTATACGCTCCTAAAACCATATCCGAATCCATTCAACGCCATTGTTGCAATAGATTTCAGTATCGCAAATGACGGATATATCAATCTTGCAATATATGATCTTAACGGTAAACTGATCGAAAACCTGATTCAGAAGTACTTAAGCCGGGGTGACTATCGTAATAAATGGAATGGGAACGGGTACGCTACCGGAATCTATTTTGTGGCCTTAACAATCGATGGTGCTAAATCCATTGCGAAAATAACGCTGCTCAAATAACCGGTTTATAGTGATGGACTTGAATTAGTCCCTCTGTCTGTATTGGCGCTGTGGCAGCAGTTAGCCTGAAGCAGGTTGCAAATATCTTCCCAACCGAGATCAAACTTACTCGCCAGAAGTCTGAACTCTTGGGCTAGGTTGGTATTGAACATAACAGGATCATCAGTCCTGCATTCAAATAATCCCGCACCGGATGATCACGGAATGAGTCTTCAACGCCAGGTTGGATCACTTTGAAACTCGCTTCGGATGATCTGCTTCCGCTCCAGCGGCATCCAGGATGATTCAATTGCCTGGAGAATCAGGTTGCGGATGTCTTCACGGTCAAGATCAAACTCACGCGCCAGAAGTCTGAACTCTTGGGCTAGGTTGGTATTGAACATAACAGGATCATCAGTCCTGCATTCAAATAATCCCGCACCGGATGATCCCGGAATGTGCCGACAGCACCAGTGCAGACATTTGAGGTGGGACAGACTTCCAGTGGAATCTGTCTTTCAGCCAATAACTTAACCAGGGCCGGATCTTCCTTTGCCCGGGTACCATGCCCAATGCGATCGACATGAAGATAATCAATAGCTGCGCGGATACTGGCAGCGCCAGCAACTTCACCGGCGTGGGCGCTGGTTCGGAAACCCATCTTACGGGCATTTTTGAAAACATGTTCAAATTGTTCGGGTGGGAATTCCTGTTCCGATCCACCGATACCGATCACACCCATATCCTGCACCTCCCGGACCTCAGCCAGTGTCATTGCGGCTTTAGCTGGACCAAAGTCTCGTACAAGGTCGGCCACCAGGGCGATCTCAACCTCTGGTACCTTTGCCAACCCTTTTCGGATTGCTTCAGTAAGTTCCTGGGTTTTGATTCCATGACGAGCAAAGTCCGGGGGAGAGTAAAACGCTTCGGTATAACGGATATTCTGTCTGGACTGCTCGAGTGCAAATGCTTCAGCAATGAGTGTGAAGTCCTCGTATTCCCTTAGGAACTGGTTTTTCCAAATCCAGGTGTCGATGAAATGAGGAAAATCCACATAGGTGAATTTCTCACGCAATGCACTCTCATCGGACACTTCACTATCACCGCCGTATTTTTGCACCAATTGCCAGAGGATGTTAATTGGGATGGCTCCTTCGAGATGGATATGGAGTTCCAGCTTTGGGACTAGATCAAACCAATCCGCTGCTGTCTTTTGATTGAAATCAGTCATGATTATCTGAACTCAATTTACAGGATCAAGCCTCATTCCATAACAAACAATTATTAGGAGTGTCCGTTTTTATATGGAGCCCCACGCCTGCGTGCCGAAACGCACTTCGGAGTGCAGGCACGGGCAAAACCCGTGGTACCTCCATGAAATACCCTCCTACGCCAAGGCCTGTCTGACGTAGCGCCAGCGCAGGCAGGTAGCAACAATACTTCATTTTTGGACGATTCTTCACGCATTCATCCATCCCGACCAGTCGGGATGGTTTTCTGCGTTGGCGGATAAACAGTGTTTTAATCATTGTGAGTCTTTCTATCTTCAAAGAGAATGGTAAAATAATTCTTAGCTTTTATCAAAACCGTCGTTTTTGACACTGCCCATAATCAATTGTATGAACCAGGCTTCGCTCCGTCTACGCCTGACAGGCCCCGGACAAGCCCTGGCCCCAGTCTTCCGCCGCCCTGTCCGCCGTAGCCGTACGCGAAGGCGGATCAAAATTGAATAGACGTTTTTGGGAATCTCGCATAATCTGATCGGCATCAGGATAGAAAATGCATACTTTGTTTCTTATAATAAATCCGTTATTTTGGGCGTGAATATTTCTGTTGGTAATTGAAAATATAATACAATGATTGGAGATATACTTTAGAATGCCTGGTTTTATTTCTACAACCAATATGGACCTGAGCCGAGGATGAGTATAAGAAACACAAAAACACGTGGGAAAAAGATCGAAGCTAAAGTGACAAAAAGAATACGCGAAATTGAACCTAATACGATAGAATCAGAGCAGAAGAAAGATGAACTCCAGAGGGCCTATAATAACCTAAAGGAGCGTTTTAAACAGATGACTACTGAGCTACAGGTATCTCTTGAATCATTGCGAAACGAAATCACAGAGCGGGAGCGAGCTGAGAAAGCATTGTCAGAAAAATCGATGTACCTCAACAACATCCTAAGTAGCGCCACAGAATACGCCATTGCCACGACTGATCTAGATTTTCGCATTACCTACTATAATCCGATGTCTGAAAAAATACATGGCCATAAAGCAGAAGATGTCATTGGGAAAACAGTAATGGAGATACACACCAAAGAAAAGGTAGCACCGGAACGCTTTGATCAAGCTGTCGAAAATGTTCGTCGGTATGGAGAGCACCTATACACGGTCGAGAAAGAATCAGAAGAAGGAACCCATTACATCGATACGAGGATCTCGGGAATCTATGATTCGAAAGGAGAGTTAGTTGGTTTTGCGAATTTTGCCAAGGACGTCACTTTGCAAAGAAAAGTAGATGAGAATATCAAGAAAAGCGGGGAACGGTATCGCCGAATGACTAAACAACTCTTGACTATTCAGGACCAAGAGCGCGAACGTATCTCCAGAGATATTCACGATAGTCTGGGACAATATTTGGCGACCTTCGCTGTTCAGAATGGACTTATCAGAAAGAGGCTTATAGATGTTAATCCAGCCCTGGTAAAAGATATCGACGAGATGAACGAATTGCTGCTCGAGGCTATAGAGGAGTGCCATCGTCTGTCTTTTGAGTTGAGCCCTCCGGCTTTAAAGGAATTAGGGCTTGTTCAGGTACTACGTGAAGTCATCAGTGGATTTAAGCAGCGAACCGGTATCAATATAAACTTTACCGAGACACTTGCAGGAAAACGCCTGGCACCGGATAAAGAGTTGGCACTTTTTCGCATTCAACAGGAGGCATTCAGTAATATTATGAAACATGCTTCCGCTTCCAAGATCGACATAAAGCTTTACCGGGATAAGGGAAATATTCATTTCAACATTGTGGATAATGGGCAGGGATTTGACACTAGCGAGCTCAATCAAATTAGTAGGACCGGAGATAAGAGCGTTCACGGTATCGGATTGCTCAGTATGCGTGAGCGAGTAAGGAATTGTAATGGGGTATTCACCATTGAGTCCAAATCGGGGAAAGAGACTAGAATTGACGTTATCATCCCTGAGGAATAATGCTTTCTAAGACAACAGACAGGAAAAATAATTTAATAGATTCTTCATGATTATTCAGATTTCCTAATTGAGTTTATGAATAAAACTGATAAAATCCGGATCGTCATTATTGACGACCACAGGCTGTTCCGGGAGGGCTTAAAAAGTATCCTCACTAATGAAACGGGAATGAATGTGATCGGTGAAGCTGAAGATGGTGAATCCGGTCTGGAATATATTCAAACGGCACAGCCGGATGTGATCCTGCTCGATATTAGTATACCCGGGATAAGCGGAATTGAAGTGTGTCGGCAAATTACCAACCGGTTTCCCGAAATCAAGACTATTATTCTGACTATGCACAAGTCCGGAGAATACCTCGCCGCAGCGTTAGGTGTTGGTGCAAAAGGATTTATTCTCAAACATTCTGCTGTTACCGAGTTGACAACAGCTATCCGAACGGTCTATTCCGGCAAAAAATACATAAGTTCCGATTTGACCGAGGAGGTGCTGGACAAATATATGATCAGAGTCGAAGAAGAGCAAGATCCTGATATTGAACTAACTTCTAAAGAAAAAGAGATTGTTCTGTTAATTGCCCAGGGTTGGGAGACGCAAAAGATCGGTAAAGCATTGCATATCAGTCCAGCGACAGTTAAAACCCATCGTGCCAATCTTATGAAGAAATTGAATGTTCATAAGAATATTGAGTTAGTAAAATACGCACTAAAAATGGGATTGATCGAACTGGACTAGGTACTCCCTCCCGCGGATAGGATACCACTATCGGCCATGTCTTTATACTTTTAGTGTTTCATCCTTTATGGGATCTGTTGACGTTTTCCATATACTACCAACGGATAATAGTCTATAGCACCATATTTTTTATCATTTCGTTTTATAATACACCCTTTGCCTGACGTTTTTCATCCAAAAGGTGTATTTACTTTCCTTTATCACACAATTAAACTGTAAAGTGAATGAGGAACAACCAGTGGGAACCGCAACATTTTCAATGATTCTGGTTGATGATAACCGGGTCTTTCGGAGTGTTTTCAAGAAGGTTCTTGAGCAATATCCACAGATTAACAGCGTTAAAGAAGCCGAAACAGCAGATGAACTCTTTGAAATAATTAAACACGCTCCCGCTGATATTATTACTATGGATACATCGTTACCAGGGCTGGATAGTTTCGAAGCGACTAAGAAATTATTAAGACACAATCCCTCAACTAAGGTCATCATGATTTCAGTCCACGATACCCCGGAATACCGGAAACTGGCGAAAGAGGCGGGTGCTCTCGCCTATATCGTTAAGCATGATTTAGTGGAAAAACTGGATGATGTCCTGAAACTGATTTTTAGAGAATCAAAGATAATTTAAGCGTGATTTAAATATTAGTGTTTATTTCGATAATCACCATTTGTCCAACTATTACCTGGATTTAATATGTGAGGAAAAACATGAATAAAATTGGAAAAACAATAACCGTCATCTTGTCCTTGACTCTTTTCATCCTGGTTTCTCCATAGAATCTTAAATGGTCAGTAAAAACCACTGTTGCGGTATTAACCAACTTGAATCTTAATCGATGATTTATACGCATAATCAGAGTGTCTTGTTAATGGTTTAAACACAGTAAAAGATATTTAATCAGTTCATTTTAAAACAGCCTGAATAGACTAGCTAGATGCACGCCAATATTAACAATAACGGGGAGAAGTAATAAAAAATGAAAAAACCATCAATCAGAGTGAACAAAACACGAAAAGAAGAGATTGTTATCTTCTTATGTCGTTGTTTTAGGGCAACATAAGACTTGACCCATATTAGATAATTTATTTATACTGCAAGTGAGACTAATTCTCATTATCATGCAAAAAGTCAAAATAAGAGTAGAAGGAGTACAACATGAAATTGAAAAATAATGCCAAACTTTATAGTTATCTAGTAGCAACATTATTGCTTGTTTTAATCCCCACCATCAGTCAAGCCCAGGTAAGTCCGGGTGATGTTATCACAACTGATCTTACCCTAACTGGAAATCTTGATGCTTCCGCCTATGGCGGACCGGCACTCAGAGTGGGTGCCAACAACATCACCATTGATGGTGCCGGTTTTACTATCACCGTTAATGGAAACAATGCAGGTATCGATCTATCTGGTCACTCATTTGTAACAATTCAAATGAAAGCGGAAGCGAGGAGGGGATGATTAGTGCATTCATACCCTTGAAGGAAAAGAAAACATCACAAACCTTAGTTTTGGGAGAAAAAATGAAACATACAAAACTGGTATTAACAGTCCTATTTTTGATGACACTGAGTACTCAGCTGCTGGGGTCATTTAACAATTTCGAAATGGATGACTACTATTTTGGCGTCAAAACCATTAATAGCGACGCCGCTGATATTGACCATGATGGCGATCTCGATTTTTTAACCATCCAGAGCTATTTCAGTCATATGCATCTGACTCGAAACAACGGCGAGAATGGTTTAGTTAACGAGTTAATCACCACTAATGTTAGTGACGCCAAATTCATCGACTTTGATGGTGATGGCTGGGAGGATATAGTTTTTTATTCTCAACCAAATATTGTTTTACGGAGAAACAACCAAAATGGTGGCTTTGACAGTTTTGCCTTAATTGAAAAACGAGGTAATCCTGTACACACAAATGGTGTTCAAACAATTGATGTTGGTGATTATGATGCGGATGGTGACCAGGACCTTCTCTTTGGGGGGGGACGTTGGAACAAAGAAGTCTTTGTCATGCAAAACGATGGTAATGGAAACTTTACTGAAGTATACTCTTCTCCATTAAGCTATGATCATTCTGAGTCGCGCTTTGCTGATTTTGATGGCGATGGTGACCTGGATTTCATGATGCTAACAGGTAAATGGTACGATTATAATTCCCAACCCATGGTTTGGGAAAACACCGGTTTTGGTTTTCAGGTTGCCTATACCGAACCAGCACCGTTTATGATTAGCGCCGCCCGCGATGGTGACGTTGCTGATCTCGATGGTGATGGTGATCTCGACATCGTGGCTGCTGGCCCCTATTCTAATGGTTTCTCTGGAGTTGTTATTTATGAGAATACCGGGAGTTTCAACTTCACTGTTCATCAGATCTACGACCAGACCGGTATGACCATGGGGGGTGTCCGTGCCGGTGATTTCGATCTGGATGGGGACATAGACCTGATAACAAGCAC
>SDBU01003954.1_pt1 | contig 18518 bp, 13 predicted proteins | sample 2277071 | NCBI WGS metagenome assembly SDBU01 (sample SAMN10397929, study PRJNA504765) | marine sediment metagenome | isolation source: marine sediment core GS08_GC12, 126 cmbsf | place: Arctic Ocean: Gakkel Ridge, Loki's castle | collected 2008 | reverse complement strand
GGCGGTTCGCGAACCGCCCCTACAGTACTGAGCGCTTCGGACCTACTCCGATGCTCGCATGTGAAGACCGTCGCGTAGTGAACCCATCAAGGCCGAGGAGGCTACGAGAGCCCCGGACACGAGATGTGGGTAAAGCATAGCCCAAAGGGGGGAGAGGATAAGACCCCCCGACCCGTCGGGGTTGGGATGGGGGGGGAATCATTGCGCCAAATCTATGTGGACAGGGCACTAGCGTCCAAAGAGGTTGCTCGCCCTGTCAAGAACGTGATGACACCGACGACGGACCTGGGTCGGGACCGTGCGCAAGGCCGGCTCGTGACCGCAAAGGACGCGACGATGCGCGTCGCGCAGCATTCATTCATGGTGGTGTGAGAAAGTGACAGGAAGAGAGAGGATCGAAGCCGCATTCTTAAAGGACGGAACTCGGGATATTCCAGCCGTGATATGCTACGAGGGAATCTACATTCGCGATCATTGGGAGCAACTCACTGGCTATCCCTGGTGGTATCAAGAGGCGCCAAACATCGAGAGTCAGCTTCTATGGCGTCGGGACTCCATATCCAGGACAGGACAAGACTGGTTTGAAGTGCCATTCCGTTACCGTTGCTCCCGTGAAGACCGACAGAACATCTCTATTGAAGTTCGACCGGAGGGTGTGTATCGAGTCAATAGACGCACCGGAGAAGAGGAGAAGCTCGCAAGACCTCATTGGTCGGATCTAAGAGGGCCACTTTCAAGCCACGCAGCCCGTCTTCCGGAGACACCCGATGAGATATATTGCAGTATCCCGATCCCCGCTAGCTTTGACCCTGCCATGATGATTGAGGATGGCACAAACGCCCTTGCATCCCACTTTGTGGACGAATTCGGCCGAGACCTGTACACAATCTCCAATGTGGCCTCGCCATTGTGGCGTACCTACAAGTTGTGGGGCTTCGAAGGAATGATGATAATGATAGCCACCAGACCCGATCTGGCGGAACGTGCCTGCCGCCGCCTGTTGACGCTTTGCATACATGATGTTCGTGAAGCCGCTTTGCTTGGGGCATCAGGCATCTGGGTTGAAGACTGCCTCACAGATATGATCAGCCCGGATGCGTACGCCTCGCTCAACGTACCGTTCCTTCGTCAACTGGTCGGAGAGGTCCGCAACGCCGGCATGAAGAGCATCTACTACTACTGCGGCAGCCCTGCGGGCAAGTGGGAGCATATCATGTCCGTCGGCGCTGACGCGCTTGCGTTTGAGGAGAGCAAGAAGAGCTTCACTGTCGATATCGAGGACGTCGTGAGCCGGGTCCAAGGCCGATGCGTAGTGCTTGGCAACCTTGACTCCTTTGGCGTCCTCCAGAACGGTACGGAGGGGCAACTGCGAGCGGAGATAGTCAGGCAGTTGGCCGCAGGTCGAAGGAACGGTCGTCGATTCATGATGAGCCTTGGCAGTCCTGTCACACCTGGAACACCGGTGGACAGAGTCCGCTTGTACTGCGATCTGGTCCATGAACTGGGAGCTACGTAGGGGTTTGAGCAGCGCAACGGCATCTGGGGTTGACGGTCGGGCGTCGCCGTCGATATCCCTCAACACCGAACACCGCGCTCGATGCGGAGCAGCGATGAGCAGGCAATCCTCGGCGGCCGCCAGGTGCGGGCATATCGTCGCTCTCCGATACACCCCGGTGTATCGGGGCTATCGAGGGTTCTCGACTTGTCGGGAGAGCATCATCGGACACGGCGAACGGTAGTCCTTGCTTCTCCGTTCGTTGTTCGACAGGCTCACCACGAACGGAGCTAGGCCAGCTTCACCCGCTTGGCCCAGCACCTCCAACCGCACCCTCTTGGCAACTCCGGCGCAATCGAGGATACGGGATGTGCTACAATGAGCCGCCTCGCCGAAAAGCCAGAGTGATTTCCCTGAAAATAGCGTGGTCAGGCGGAGCATCTTCCGTAGAGACGCCCCGCTGGGGCGTCTCCTGTACACCAGACGGCATTTTCATCTTCCGTGGTGCCGGAGGCAACCGGCATGGCAAATTGAAAGGAAACAGAGTTGAGTCAACAACCTCCTGACGGTCAGGGGACCTCAGACCACTCGTCCGGAGCAACCCGGAAAACGGCCCCCCCATCCGAGAAGGCCACGTCAGTGGCCTGGCACGCGTTGCGAGTGGAGGAAGTGGTTGCGGGTCTGGCGACCGACACACGGGACGGCCTGGCCTCCCAGGAAGCGACAAGCCGGCTGCAAGTCCACGGCCCCAACACCCTGCAAACGCTGCGCAAGACGCCCTGGTACACGGTATTCCTGCGCCAGTTCGTGGACGTTCTCATAATCATACTCTTCGTGGCCGCCGGGTTGTCGGTCGTGGTTGGGGAGCTGACCGACGCGATCACGATACTGGTCATAGTGGCACTCAACGGTGTGCTGGGCTTCGTCCAGGAGTGGAAGGCGGAAAAGGCCATCGAAGCCCTGCAACGCATGCTCTCTCCCAACTGCAAAGTGGTACGGGACGGTCACGAGCAGACGATCGAGGCCAGAGACCTCGTACCAGGGGACATAGTAGCGCTGGACACAGGAGATCACGTGCCGGCCGACCTTCGGCTGGCGACTGCCGTGAATCTCATGGTGGACGAGTCCTCTCTGACCGGCGAATCGGTACCCGTGGACAAGAGCACTATGCCGGTCGGCCCTGAGACGCTGATAGCCGAACGCGCCTCAGTAGCCTGGATGGGTACCGCCGTCACGAGCGGCCGCGGCCGGGGCGTTGTCGTAGCGACTGGCATGGACACCGAATTCGGGCGGATCGCCCTGCTAACCCAGTCCGTCGACGCGGAAGCCACGCCTCTTCAGCGCAAGCTCGCCGTACTCGGCAAGCAGTTGGGCGTTCTCTCAGTCGCCGTATCCCTCGGTGTGGTGTTGACCGGCTGGGCGCTGGGCAAGCCCTTCATGACAATGCTCCTCACGGGTGTGTCGCTGGCCGTGGCAGTGGTGCCGGAGGGGCTCCCGGCCGTGGTGACGATCACGCTGGCGTTGGGCATCCGCGGAATGGTCCGTCGCAATGCTCTGCTGCGTCGCCTGCAAGCTGCTGAGACTCTGGGCGCGGCAACTGTCATCTGTACCGACAAGACCGGCACTCTTACACAGAACGAGATGACCGTGCAGCGGGTCTGGCTGCCGTCGGGTGAGATCAACGTCGACGGTGTGGGTTACGATCCTGCGGGTCACTTTGCGGTCGACGGCCACCGGATTGACCACAAAGAACGCGCCGACCTGATGGCGCTGCTGGAGACTGGGCTGTTCTGCAACCACGGCAGCCTGTACAACGACGCCCTCGGGTGGCACCCGGTAGGCGATCCTACCGAGGTGGCCCTGGTGGTAGCCGCGTACAAATCGGGGCTGAGAAGCGAGGACAGGCCGGACGGCGAAGAGGAGATCCCCTTCACATCGAGCCGCAAGCGCATGACCGTGATCGAACATCGTCCTGAGCACCGCATCGCTCACGTGAAGGGGGCGCCGGAGGTGATCCTCGAGCGCTGTAAGAGCATACTGGACGGCGAGGTCGAGCGGGAGATGACTCCGTCTGACCGCAGGGCCGTGGACGTCGCCTACAAGAACATGGCCGGGCAAGGCCTGCGCGTGCTGGCGTTGGCGCGACGGGTTCTACGTAATGGGGTCGTCCTTGATGAAGACCAGGTGGAAGGCGAGCTGACTCTCCTGGGCACAGTCGGGATCGCGGACCCACCGCGCCGCGAGGTGCCGAATGCGATCCGGCTGGCAAACACCGCGGGCATAAGTATCGTCATGATTACCGGCGACGCAGCCGACACCGCTGTTGCCATCGCCCGGAGCGTCGGCCTCCGGTGTCAGCGTGCCGTGCTTGGCAACGAGCTCGATGCCATGAGCGACACCGAGCTTGAGGCTGCCCTGAAAGAGCAGGCGTTGTTTGCCCGCACGACGCCAGAGCAGAAGATGCGAATCGTCAATCTGCTTCAAGAGATGGGACACGTGGTCGGGATGACCGGCGACGGTGTCAATGACGCTCCGGCCCTCAAGAAGGCCGACATAGGGATTGCCATGGGAATCCGTGGCACCGACGTGGCGAAGAGCGCTTCGGACATGATACTTGTCGACGACAATTTCGCGTCGATCATCGGCGCGGTGGAGGAAGGACGGCGGCAGTACGACAACATCCAGAAATTCGTACGCTACCTGCTCAGCTCCAACACCGCCGAGTTGGTGGCGATCTTCCTGAACATCCTGCTCAGGGGTCCCCTCATCTTGCTGCCGGTGCAAATCCTGTGGATGAACCTTGTGACCGACGGGGCAACAGCCGTCGCCCTCGGGCTGGAACGACCGGAAAAGGGTGTCATGCTCCGTCCACCCCGCTCGCCAAAAGAGCGGATCCTCGGCCGAGGCAGCATCTTGCTCTTGGCGCTCATTGGCGGCTACATGGGTCTTGCCACTCTGTGGATCTTCCATCGCTACCTCGACGGCAGTGAAGAGACGGTTGCGCTCGCCCAGACAGTGGCTTTCACCGGTCTCATAATGCTCGAGAAGATGAACGTATTCAACTTCCGTTCCCTTGGCGAGCCGCTGAGAGTGATCGGGTTCTTCTCCAATCCCTGGGTGCTGGCAGCCTGGGGCGTCACCGTTGGTCTGCAAGTGTGCGCGGTGTACGTTCCCTTCCTGCAGGGCGTCTTGCACACTGTCCCTCTGGGGTGGCAGGACTGGGCCTTGATGCTTGCCGTCGCCGCGCCAGTGTTTGTCGTTTTCGAAGCGTACAAGATCATACGTTGGAGACTGGCTTCTGGTCAGAGACCCCCTGAGAGCGATGGCTGGTCGATGTCTGACGTCTGAGAAGGCGAAGACGGGCAATTTTGCCTTCCCTCGAACCTGATTGTCCACGAAGCGCCATCAAACGTGGTGATAGAGGTTGGTGCTGAATTCTAACTGAATCCTCCTGCTATTCCGCCTTCTTCCTCATGCCATTCTTGCTGTGCCGGATCTCGTACGCCCATCTGCGGCCTGCGTCTGAATCCCCCTGGGGATGCTCGAACGGATGCCGCCGACGCTGACACCGGCAGCATAACCGGGGTTGAATGCGGTGCTGCCTCTTGCCGTCACAGCCAGCGGAATCCTCGTGGGGCTGCAATGACCGGCGAAGGCTTGCAAGACAGGTCTTCTCGTTGAGGAGGACTTCCCTGGCGCTTCGCTCGTGCATGCCCTGCCGCCTTTGAGCCCGAAGCCGTCTGCATAGCGTGGCGCTGGTCCAGGAGATGACGACTTGACCACCGGAAACACAGATCGCCGTTCATTGACATGGCTGTTCGTGTTTGGCGCCGCCGGAGTGCCAGCGTTGGTGCTGCGTTTCTCAGGATCTGACTTGGATCCTACCATGCAGGCGCTTGTCTACGGCGTAGGCATCGTCGGGGGCGCTTTTCTTCTTTCGTGGGCGGCGGAAGCAGCGCAGATGGATGTCTCTGCCTCCCTCGCAATCGCGGTGCTCGCTCTAGTCGCCGTGCTTCCCGAATACGCCATCGAGGCCGTATTGGCGTGGACAGCCGGCGCCTCCTATGACCCTGTACTGGGAGAGGTCACGCCGCGAATGGGGCTAGTTGCCGCCAACGTGACCGCGTCTAACCGGTTGCTCATAGGACTCGGCTGGCCTGTTGTGATACTGATACTCTGGGTCAAGAGACGCAGTGCATTGGACTTGCGGGGTCACATGTCCCTGGAGATGACCATGCTGATCGCCGCTACTCTCATGACCTTCCTCATATTCTTCATGAACCAGATCCACATAATCGTAGGCGCTGCTCTGATAGTGATGTATATTCTCTACGTCTGGAGGAGCTCCACGGCGGAACCCGAAGAGCCGGAGCTTGTGGGCGCCGCCGCCCTGATAGGGTCCTTGCCTACAGGGCAACGGCGGGCAGCGGTGGCGCTGTTGCTCCTGTATTCGGCTGCGGTGATCCTAGTGGCCGCCGAGCCCTTCGTGGAGTCGCTGGTAGACACCGGCAAGCATCTGGGAATAGACGAGTTCCTCCTGATACAGTGGGTCGCTCCGCTGGCTTCCGAGTCTCCGGAACTGATCGTTGCGGCGCTGTTCGGCCTTCGCGCCAAGCCGCGGGCGGGTATTAATACCCTCATATCCGCCCAGGTGAACCAGTTGACACTGCTCGTGGGCAGTATGGTGTTCGTGTTCAGCGTCTCGGTCGGACAGCCTCTGAGCCTTCCGCTGGGATCGCGGCAAGTGGCGGAATTCCTTCTCACCTCCTCGGTCTCAGCATTCGCAATCGTGCTAATAGCTCCCCGCCTCATAAGCTGGAAAGCCGGTCTCGCACTGCTGGCGCTATTCGTCGCCCATCTCATCTTCGTAGACACCCACCAGCGCCTCTTCTTCGCCTACGTATACCTTGGCCTGGCCGCAGGGATTGTCGTGTTGAACTGGCGCCAGGTGCGTCGCGGGATCCGTGGCTCGGTCGAATAGAGTCGCGGGACTACGTCCCCGGCCCGCTCGACGACCACCACCCGCGAGCATCTGCTGTCTTGCTGTGCTCGGTCCGTTCCAGTCGTACCCAGGTGTCTGGGATCCGTGTTGACGCAAGCGCCTCGGTTCACGTAGAGCGAAACTGGTCGAACTCAGGTACAATTGAATTGGATGCCTGAGAAGAGGCTCAGCAGGCAGCTCTCTTTGGTGTGCGGCATCCAGAGAGGACCGGCGCCGCAACGACCTGCCGAGCGCGAGTGAGCATCGCCGGCAAGGAGATGAGTGTGAAACCCCGAGGTAGGGCGGCGCGCTGTCGGAGCCCCCGCCGCTCACGCCGGCACATACCCGTATGGTGGCTTGCCCTCGGCGTGGTGGTCATCATCGGCGTGGGCCTGGTACCCGTCCTGGCATTCTGGGGAGACCCCGAAGGTCCGCAGCCTGGAGACACCGCGCCGCACTTCTCGCTAATCAGCTCCGCTGGCGGGGAGGTGGGACTGTCGGGACTCCTCGAAGAACACGAGACTGTCGTACTCGTCTTCTACCGGGGCTTCTTCTGAAGCATCTGCCGCAGACAGCTCGGCGAGCTGCAAAGCAAGTACGAGATGTTCCGGGACCACGGCGTCGAGGTGGTAGCAATCAGCACGGACGGGGTCGGGGACGCATCCAAGATGGCTTCGCTCATTCAGGCGCAGTTTCCGGTCCTGGCAGACCATGACAAGAGCGTGGCCCGCGAGTATGGCGTGTACAACCTGCTCGGAGACGGCGCGGCTGCGCCTGCAACCATAGTTATTGGGAACAACGGCATTGTCAAATGGAGTCATGTGGGTCGGACCATCTCCGACCGTCCCGCGCCGGAGGAGGTCATCGAACGAATCGAAGCTCTTGAGCGGTAGGCCCTCACCTCCAACCAAGAGAAATGCAGCCTAGTCGAGAGAGGAGTCACGAATATGTCGCGGAACGTAGCTAAGGGACAACGCCAATGGGTATTCTCGTTTCCAGAGGGTGACGGGACCAACAAACAACTCCTGGGTGGAAAGGGGGCCCAGTTGGCTGGGATGACCTCCTTGGGCCTACCCGTGCCGCCAGGGTTCACCATCACCACGGAGGCTTGCGCACAGTACTATGCCTCTGGCAAGACACTGCCAGACGGTCTCTGGGACCAGGTACTCGCTGCCGTGAAAGACCTGGAAGAGACGATAGGACGTGGGTTCGGGGACCCGTCAGACCCATTGCTGGTCTCGGTCCGTTCTGGCGCGGCGATATCCATGCCCGGCATGATGGACACGGTACTCAACCTGGGGATCAACGAGCAGGTGGCCGCCGCTATCGCGCAGAGCACTCAGAAGGAGAGCTTTGCCCTGGACCTGCACCGTCGGTTCATCCAGATGTTTGGCAACGTCGTCTTGGGTATTGACGGCCATCTGTTCGACGAAATCATGGTGGCGAAGCAGCGCGAGAGGGAGGTGGAGCAAGGCGCCGGGCTCAGTCCGGCCGACTTTCGAGACATCATAGCCAGGTTCAAGGCGATCATAAGAAGCGCTACCGGCGAGGATATCTCGGACGACCCCTACGTGCAGCTAGAGCGAGCAATCAGGGCAGTGTTCGAAAGCTGGAACTCGCGCCGCGCCATAGCCTATCGGAACTCCCAGGGCATACCGCACGACATGCATACCGCTGTCAACGTGCAGGCCATGGTGTTTGGAAACAGGGACGACGATAGCAGTACGGGCGTGCTGTTCACTCGCAACCCGTCAACAGGGGAGAAGAAGCTGTACGGCGAGTACCTTCGGAACGCCCAGGGGGAAGATGTCGTTGCAGGCACCTCCACTCCTCATGACATCAACTACATGGCAGAGGAGATCCCTGAGATCTACCGCCAGTTGGTGGAGGTCTCCGACTTGCTTGAGGGCCACTATCGTGATATCCAGGACATGGAGTTCACCGTGGAGCAGGGCAAGCTCTACATGCTGCAAACGCGCGATGGCAAGCGAGGCGCCAAAGCAGCCGTGAAAGCGGCCGTGGACATGGTCGCAGAAGGCCTGATTACCAAGGAAGAGGCAATCCTGCGGGTGGATCCCGAGCAGATCTATCAGTTGCTTCTTCCAAGATTTGACGAGAAGACCAGGGAAGCGGCAACAAGCGAGGGCAAGTTGCTTGGTTCGGGTCTTGGCGCTTCCCCCGGAGCGGCCTCAGGCAAGCTAGCGTTGACCGCCGACACCGCCGCTGATCTGGGGGGCAAGAGGGTCAGTGTTATCTTGGCGCGTCCAGAGACCGTGGCCGAGGATGTCCATGGCATTGTGGCGGCCGCCGGCGTGCTTACCAGCCGGGGTGGCGCCACAAGTCACGCGGCGGTGGTCGCCAGGGGGCTTGGCAAGCCGTCCGTCACAGGGGCGGAGAGCATTGAAATCAACCCGGAGGGGGGCTATATCCGGTGTGGAGATGTGACGGTGAAGGAGGGCGCTGAGATAAGTATCGACGGGACATCCGGAGAGGTCTTCATTGGGTCACTCGAAACCGTGCGGCCACGCTTCGAGGAAGAAAAGGAGATGATAACCCTCCTGAGCTGGGCAGACAGTGAGAGGAGGCTCGGGGTCTGGGCCAACGCCGACTCTCCTCTAGACGCAGAGGTGGCCAGGGGTTTTGGAGCGGAGGGCATCGGCCTCTGCCGGACCGAGCACATGTTCTTCGCCCCCGAGCGTCTGTCGGTGGTCCAGGACATGATTCTGGCGGCTCACCGATCGCTTCAAAGGCCCAAGGATCAGGAACTGCAAGAGAAGTACCACAATGCCCTCGCCGAGTTGGAGCTGCTCCAGACAGCGGACTTCGAGGGGGTCTTTCGAGCGATGGACGGCAAGACCGTGGTCATTCGCCTGCTGGACCCGCCGCTGCACGAGTTCTTGCCAAGCCATGAAAGGCTGCAATCGGAGCTGGCTGAACTCAAGGCGAAGGGCGCCGACGCCGCGATATTGGCAGAGAAAGAAGCGCTTGCTGCAACAGTAGGCGAGTTGCGTGAGGTCAACCCCATGCTCGGGCTGCGGGGATGTCGTGTGGGTCTGATGTACCCAGCCATAAACGAGATGCAGGCGCGCGCCATTATTCGAGCGGCGCACAACGTGTCGGAAGAGGGCGTGATAGTGAAGCCCGAGATCATGGTGCCGCTGGTGAGCCACGCCAATGAGATGAAGCGCGTCCGCGATGGCCTCGAATCCACAATCGAGAGCTTGCACCAGGAGGAAGGCATCTCGGTTAGCTACAAGATAGGTGTCATGATAGAGACCCCACGGGCCGCGCTCACTGCAGGCGAAATCGCGGAGAGTGCGGAGTTCTTCAGTTTCGGCACCAACGACCTGACTCAGACCGCGTTTGCCTTCAGCCGCGACGACGCCGAGGGCAAGTTCCTGATGCGATATGTGGATGAAGGCATCCTTGATAAGAACCCGTTCCAGGTCCTGGACCGTGAGGGAATAGGTCAACTGGTCGAGATGGCGTGCGAGTCGGGCAGAAAGAGCCGGCCAGACCTGGAGATAGGCATCTGCGGCGAGCATGGCGGCGACCCCTCCAGCGTCGAGTTCTTCCACGAGGCGGGCTTGGACTACGTTAGTGCCTCGCCGTACCGGGTACCGGTGGCCAGGCTTGCCGCCGCACAGGCTGCCCTTCGCTCCGGCGCCAGACAGTAGGAGACTCGATCGGGTTTGGGGAGTCGGGAGGGTTTCCATTCGTACCTTGGCGGTCGGCCGACCTGGCGCCGACAACCGCGAGCTTCATCGTTGCCCGGCTCGAGGTAGCCCGCCGCCAAGGGCCTGACAGGGGCAGGCATGGGCGCACATCGGCAAGATACTGGGCGTGTACGTGGAGAAGACGGAGCATAGCGGCGCCGTACACCACCTACACTCTGCGGTAGCGGGCCTGACTACAACAGGAGCTACGCGAACTGATAGCGCAAGCAAGCCGTCATGGAAGCTGACCGTCAGCGACAACAAGGTACATCCGTGTAGCTGCCTTAGACGTTCAGGCATTGTTTCGTGGTAGGGGCGAACCCATGTGTTCGCCCAACTAGGGGTCCAGACAGGTCGGGGTCCCTGCAAATCACGGTTCTTTGTCTGAACATCTATAGAAAGGAGCCAGACTAGTGAACGTTCTCGACGCAATCAGAAATCGAAGGAGTGTAAGGGCCTACGAGCCGCGTCCGGTGCCGGAGGAGAGCCTGACCAGAATACTGGAAGCCGCCAGACTAGCTCCTTCGGCCAGCAACAGGCAGGAGTACAAGCTTGTCGTAGTGAGAGATGCGAGAACAAGGGAGAAGCTGGTCGACGCTGCCGCTGGGCAGAGGTTTGTCGGAGAAGCGCCGGTGGTAATTGCCGCCGTTTCTTTGGCGCCCGAGCAAGTGATGAGGTCTGAGGTGCCAACCTACGCTGTAGACGTGGCGATTGCGGTCGATCACATGACTCTGGCTGCCGTCGAGGAAGGACTGGGAACCTGCTGGATTGGCGCTTTCTCACAAGACAAGGTGAAGAGACTACTGGGGATTCCTGAAGGATACAAAGTGGTGGCTCTACTTCCCCTTGGCTTTCCGGCCGATAGGCCAAGGCCTAGAACCAGAAGGGAGCTTCACGAAATCGTGTGCTCAGATGCCTTTTGTGAGTGAGTCGCAGCTCTCGTCAACAGCGTGGAAGTCCGGCCTCAGCGGGCGCAGCGGTTGCGCACGCATCCGTGCCGCTGCAAGCTCAGGGCGTTGATATCGTTGCGACCTTCGAGGAGTCGAGCAGATGCTATCTGAGCTCCTTTCACGAAGGGACGTTTGGGGTGAAGAGGATTCGTACCTTAGCTCCATTCTGTCGGAAATCAGAGGCGCTGGATTCGATGAACGGGTCGATTGTGCGTGGCGTTGTCACGTCTGACTCGGATGAGGGATTGGTACTCTGTCCGTATAGTTGTGACGCAACGATTCCCCCCCCATCCCAACCTTCCCCCTCAATGGGGAAGGGGTCTTGTCCTCTCCCCCCTTGGGGGAGAGTTAGAGAGGGGGTAGCACTGAAGCTCAATATCATCAGAATCAAGTGGACAGGGCACTGGTGGCCGCCGACAGGCATAGTGCCAAGGCAGACACCATTCCACTCCTTACGGACTTGGATCCGATCAAGGTGGCGGTGCGGAGAGGTGACCTGTGTGACAGACGCAATCACCTGGTTCGGCTTGTTGGTAAGGCGGTGCCGAGCTATAGATGTTCAGACGAAGAACCGTGATTTGCAGGGACCCCGACCTGTCTGGACCCCTAGTTGGGCGAACACATAGGTTCGCCCCTACCATGAATCAATACCTGAACGTCTATAGCAGGGCGCCTGACAGAGAAGTCATCCTTCGGATCACCGATTCCTGCGCCAGTGCATAGCCCGGTTTACGAAAGGCCGGTCTCGGCGAAAAGGGGTTGTTCATCACGTTGCCAGGCCAACAACTCGAACGACACCCGGTGGGCAATATGACTCAGAACGATCGGCGCGTTGTTGACGCCCGGCGCTTGGAGTTCAGCTACGGCCGCTTGAAGGTGCTGGAAGACCTATCGCTTCATGTCTCGCGGGGCGAGATATTTGGCGTGCTCGGGGCCAATGGGTCGGGCAAGACCACCCTCATGCGCCTGCTCATGGGGCTCATCAGACCCCAGTCCGGGGAGCTTCGCGTCTTCGACCAATCGCCGTCGCCGAAACTGGCCTGGCGCATTGGGTACATGCCCCAGTTGAGCGCGCTGTACCTGGAACTCAGCGTCCAACAGAACGTGGACTTCTTCGCGCGCATGTACGGGCTGTCCGACCGGGGGCAGAGACGACAGGCAGTCGAGGAGGCCATAGGCCTGGTGGCCCTCTGGGACAGGCGCAAGGACTCCATCCTCACACTCAGCGGTGGAATGCGGCAACGTGTGAGCTTGTCCATAGCGTTGGTCCATAGCCCCGAGTTGCTGGTTCTGGACGAGCCGACGGTCGGACTGGACCCCGAGCTTCGAGCAGGCTTCTGGGACCGCTTCCGCGACATGGCCTCCGGCGGGACGACGCTAATCCTGTCCAGCCACACCATGGACGATGCCGCGCACTGCGACCGCCTGGCGTTCATCCAGGGGGGCCGAGTGGTTGCACAAGGGCGCCCCGCGGAGCTGCGGGCCGCCACCGGCGCTGCGGATTCCACCCTGGAAGACGCCTTCCTGTACTTTGTTCGGAGCACGTGATCGCTGTGTCACCGGACCGCACCCTGGCAATCGCAGCCAGAATCACAAGGCAAATCACCCGCGACCACCGCTCCCTCGCGCTCATCATCGTTGCCCCAATCGTGGTGATGTCCCTTGTGGGCTTCAGCTTCGCCGAGCAACGGGCCATCCTGGACCGAGTCGCCCCTGCCTTGATGGCCGTATTCACGCTCTTTTTCACCTTCATACTCACCGGAGTCAGCTTCCTCAGAGAGCGCTCGCAGGGCACCCTGGAACGCGTGCTGACAACACCCGTGGGACGGGCCGACATCCTGGTGGGGTACCTCCTCGGCTTCCTGATATTCGCTGCGCTACAGTCGCTCATGATACTTCTGTTCACGATCGTGGTCTTGCAGGTGGACTACCAGGGGTCGCTGTGGCAGATATTCGTCCTGTTGCTCGTGCTCACCATAGTCGCTGTCAACCTGGGTATCTTCATATCGACCTTCGCCCGCAACGAGCTTCAGGTCGTGCAATTCATACCTATCGTGTTTGCGCCGCAGGTCTTCCTCTCCGGCGTGATCCTGCCCGTCGACCAGTTGCCAGGTTACTTCCAGGCGGTGGCGGATGTCCTCCCGCTGACCTACGCAGTGGAGGGGCTGAGAGACATAATGCTGCGCGGCCATTCGCTCGGCGACGTTGGGCTGGAGCTGTCGGTACTGGTGGCGTACGCGGTGGTGCTTCTGGCTCTCGCGGCCGTTACGGTCCGACGGAGCTAGACACAGGTTTCTTCCTGAGCAAGTCGGTCCAGCGTCGGTGGAAAGGCCGCGCCCCGGCGCAGACGCTACGCCGTCTTCGGCAGCGTACGCGCCGTTCCCGATGCCCAGGCCGGCGCGCCCTCTCGACTCACTCCCGGTCTTCTGGAATCACCGCGAACACGTCGATCTCAAAGTCGACGTACGGCTCGGCTAGAGCCTTGACCACGGTTCCGGTCGAAACGGGATAGACACCATACAAGTGCCGTGCGATGACCGGGTACGTCAGGTAGCGGTATGACCGGTCTGTGAGATATGCCGTGACCTTGCAGATGTCCTCCATCCTGGCGCCGGCCTGCTCCAGCAGAGTCCTTACGCACTGCATCGCGTTCTCTGCCTGGGCCGCCGGGTTGCCTTTGCCAACGAAGCCCTTGCCGTCGAGCGTGAAGCCCGTCTGGCCTTGGAGAAAGACGAGGTTCCCGGCCCGCACCGCCTGGCTAATAGGGTAGTCGAGGTCGGGGAACATCGGGCCGCCCTTGGTGTTTGTCAAACCAAACCGTTGGTGAAGCACTGTCGTCTCCTCGCTGTTCTATCTCAGCCCTTGATAACGCCCAGGGGCCGCATTCGCGCGACGACGCGGCACAACCCGGCACCCTCCGATACTCGTACTACGTCTGCGACATCCTTGTATGCCACAGACGCCTCTTCCGCGAGGGATTCGCGCCCCCTAGCCCTGACTATGATGCCGCGCTCCTCCAACTCCTGCCTTATGTCGTGCCCTTTGAGCATCTTCTTCGCCTTGGTCCGGCTCTGGACGCGTCCGGCCCCGTGGCAGGTTGAGCCGAAGGCGGTCTCCATTGCCCTGGCGTCGCCCACGGCGAGGAAGGAGTACCGCCCCATGTCGCCCGGGATCAACACCGGCTGCCCGATCTCGCGGTACCGTTCCGGGGTGTCCGGATGGCCCGGTGGGAAAGACCGCGTGGCCCCCTTGCGGTGGACGCACAGGCGCGTCGGCTTGCCGTCGACGAGGTGCCGCTCGATCTTCGCTATGTTGTGGCTTATGTCGTACACCTGCGACATGCCCATGTCCTCCCACGAGCGACCAAAGACCTGCTCGAAGCACATCCTTGTCCAATGGGCGATGCACTGGCGGTTGGCCCAGGCGAAGTTCGCCGCCGCGGACATCGCACCGAGATAGTCGCTGCCCTCCGTAGATGACAAGGGCGCCGCCGCGAGCTGGCGGTCCGGAAGCTGGATGCCGTAGCGACGGCTGGCAGGCTCGATGGCTTTCAGCGAGTCGGTGCATACCTGGTGGCCAAGGCCCCTGGAGCCGGTGTGGATCATGACGGTGATCTGCCCCACTTCGTGTATTCCCATGACGGAAGCGGCATGGCGGTCGGAGATCACGTCCACCGCTTGCACCTCAACGAAGTGATTCCCGGAGCCCAGCGTCCCCAACTGGGGCGCGCCGCGCGCCTTCGGGCGCTCGCCTACCGCTCTCGGATCGGCCCTGTCCGAGGCCCCACCCTCTTCGGTGACTTCGAGGTCATCCGGGTCGCCGAAGCCCTGCTTGACAGCCCACGCGGCGCCTTCCGTCAGTACTCGATCGATGTCGCGACCGCTCAGCTTGAGCCGCCCCTTGCCTCCAACGCCGGTGTTGATGTCCCTGAACAGGGTTTCCACCAGGTCGCGCAGATGGGGGCGGACCTCCGACTCCGTCAGCTCGGTGCGCAGCAGTCGGATGCCGCAATTGATGTCGAATCCGACGCCGCCCGGCGAGACTACGCCATCGCCATCCGCCCGCGTCGCGGCGACGCCCCCTATGGGGAAGCCGTAGCCCCAGTGGATATCGGGCATTGCCATAGAGTAGCCGACGATGCCTGGGAGAAACGCGACGTTGGCCACCTGCTCCAGGCACGGGTCTTCCTTGACAAGCCCCATCAGCTTGTCATCGGCGAACACCATTCCGGGGACGCGCATACCGTCCTTGTAGTCCTGCGGCAGCAACCATCGGTTCTCGTCGATCCTCTGAAGTACCTTCATCCAGTCCATGGCATTGTCCCTCCCCCAAACCCTTTGCGAAGACGTGCAGGAACAGGAGACCATTCCTGCCTTCGGCGACTACATGTCCAGGATGACTTGTATCCTCCAGCCGTCGTCGTGCGACACCTGGAGGGCGTGGTACGTCGCCGCCTTGACCGCGGGCCTCAATCTGTGGCGCTCCTCGTCGGCTGGCTCTCCCCAGCACCGCGCCTCCAGTGCCGTACCCGCTTCATTGACCGTTACCTGGTATTCCTTTGGCAGAAACCCCTCGGCCTCGTGCCTGAACAGCAGCTCGTTCAGCCAGTCCACCGCAAGCGACTCCGTGTCAACGGAACTCACCGACAAATCGAGGGTCTCCCGGGGCTCAACGGTGTCCAGGTCGGCGATGACATTGAACATCCCTATGGCCAGCCAGGCCAGGGCGCTGCCGAGGTCGTCGCCACGACTGACGACGCCCAGGTCCGCCGTATGTTCCAGGTACTGGAATCCTCCCACAACAGCCTCCGTGCGACCAGATCGAGGGTGCCCGCCCCGACTTGTCCTACCACGCAGGCACCCCATTGCGCCATCCGGGGGCGGGCGGCAGCGAGAACACGTCGCTCCTACTTCACGGCCTTTCTACATTTTGGACACGAGGGAGGGCCGAACAATGGGTAGGATACGTGGTTGACGCATAGCCACATTTGACAGTTGTTGCAGCGTTTCATCTTTGATACGTCGAATTGCCTGTTGCAGATCGCACAACTCACTCTTGGCACACTCACCTCCTAATAGACGTTCAGGCATTGTTTCGTGGTAGGGGCGAACCTATGTGTTCGCCCAATAGGGGTCCCGACAGGTCATGGCCCCCACAAATCACGGTTCTTTGTCTGAACATCTATAGCATGCATGTTGCGACAACCGACTGGAGCACAAGCGGTGCCCTACACCCGGATTAGGGGCTCAAGGGTTGTCCTGAAGCTCAAAACATTCTCCTGAGAAAGACCTTCGTTTTCCACCAAATGACTGACACACAGCCTATCTCGTTGCCCCAAAGGTTGAGCTCGGTCAGGTTGGTGAGGGAGGCCAGGGCTGATATGTCGCTTATCTGGTTGCCCCAAAGGTCGAGCTTGGTCAGGTTGGTGAGGGAGGAAAGGGCTGATATGTCGCTAATTTCGTTGTACCGGAGGTTGAGTTCGGTTAGGTTAGTGGCGTTTTCAAGGCCGCTCAGGTCCCGAATCCCAGCAGCAGTCGCCCGCAGGCTGGTTAGCCTCACCAGGTCCGCCTGGGTTATCGGCCCACCGGGCTTGTTCAGCCCGGCCCGTATCGCAGTTTCAAGGATCGCGTCGGGGAAGCCTATGCCTGCAGGGCTTATGGGGTTGCCATCAAGCTCGATCTTAGTCAGGTTGGTGAGGGCGGAAAGGCCTGATGGGTCGCTTATCTTGTTGTGCCGGAGGTCGAGTTCGGTGAGGTTGGTGAGCGAGGAAAGGGCTGATATGTCGCTTATCTTGTTGTTCCGGAGGTAGAGTTCGGTCAGGTTGGTGAGGGAGGAAAGGGCTGATATGTCGCTTATCTGGTTGTCCCAAAGGTTGAGCTTGGTCAGGTTGGTGAGGGAGGAAAGGGCTGATATGTCGCTTATCTCGTTGTTCCAAAGGTAGAGCTCGGTCAGGTTGGTGGCGTTTTCAAGACCGCTCAGGTCCCGAGTCCCAGCATCCGTGGCCCGCAGGCTGGTTAGCCTGACCAGGTCCGCCTGGGTTATCCGCCCTGTGGGCTTCTTCAGCCCGACCCGTATCGCAGCTTCAAGGCTCGCGTCGGGGAAGCTTATGGCTGCAGGACCGGCGGGCCGTGTGCTTTGCTGTGAGGCCGTAGTCGCAGCACGCCGAGGCCCCTGACGTCTCGCGGGACCGGGACGTCTGGCTGCAGGGCTTATCGGCTTGCCATCAAGCTTGGTCAGGTTGGTGAGGGAGGAAAGGGCTGATATGTCACTTATCTGGTTGTTCTCAAGGTCGAGCTCGGTCAGGTTGGTGAGGGAGGAAAGCGCTGATATGTCGCTTATCCGGTTGCCCTCGAGGTCGAGCTCGGTCAGGTTGGTGGCGTTTTCAAGACCGCTCAGGTCCCGAATCCCAGCATGCGTGGCCCGCAGGCTGGTTACCCTGAGCAGGTCCGCCTGGGCCATCCGCCCTCCGGGCTTGTTCAGCCCGGCCCGTATCGCGGCTTCAAGGCTCGCGTCGGGGAAGCTTATTGCTGTGGCGGCTGTATGCTTTGTCCGGAGTTCCACCCCAACTGTGACTGTCGCATGATCAAGGTGGACTGTAACGCCCTCCATGTAGGTCTTATCAGCCTCCTGCCCTTGGGCTTCCAGTTCCACTCGCAGCGGCAGTTCATCGTCATCAGCCATCGATTCGACGCCAGTTACCCTTAGCCACGAGTCCGGATTGCCAACCCGAATGGTCGTGTAGGGCCCTCCGATGTTTCTGACGACGAAGGAGCTGTGCTGCCTCTGGCCGGGCAGCGAATCGTTGAACCGTATGTAGGTCGGACTCACCTCTAGTTTTGGTGGACCCTTTCTCGGCAGCCACTCCGCATGAAACTGTCGCCGTTTCTCAGGATCTCTCAGGACCACGCCAGCGCTGATGACCTCCTTCAGCTTCTCTGCGGCCAAGCGCTGTACCGCCTCGGTAGCCCCACGCTGCCTGTCGGGGTGGTAGTCCATCAGTTTGGCTCTGTAAGCGTGCCTGATTTCCTCCGCGCTAGCCTCCGGATCGACCCCCAGGATCTCATAATAGTCTTCCCAGTCTGGCATGGTCCATCACCTGACTCGTGAACTGCTCTGCGGAAGCGCAGGTGGACTATTACTCTGTCCACTTGATTCTGATGACATTGAGCTTCAGTGCTATCCCCCTCTCTAACTCTCCCCCAAAAGAGGGAGAGGAGAAGACCCCCCCCGACTCGTCGGGGTTGGGATGGGGGGGTGAAACCGTTGCGTCAAGACTATGTGGACAGGGCACTAGTACTACTTTGTTATGTGGCCCCAGGCGACATCCCCGCAGCTTGGAACACCGAGCCGCTGACCTTGCCAAGATGCCCTCCGCA